>ENA-OQBJ01000003-OQBJ01000003.1-human-gut-metagenome-genome-assembly--contig:-NODE-3-length-99221-cov-9.812663_pt1 | contig 99221 bp, 115 predicted proteins | sample MGYA00242743_ERZ504545 | MGnify/ENA primary metagenome ERZ504545 (study PRJEB26092, sample SAMD00036252) | human gut metagenome | host: Homo sapiens | study: EMG produced TPA metagenomics assembly of... | reverse complement strand
CGACGCACTCGACGCCGAGCCCGGCGAGCTCCCTTTGCGGGGCGAAGCCGAGGTAGCCGCTCTCGTAGGCCGCGAGCGACGGCCCGGGGAACCCGTCCATCCACCCGGCGATCTCGCCCCAGGGGTTGCCGGGGAACCTCCTCGTCACGGCCTCGCCGGTGTCCGCGTCGAGGGCGCAGACGGTGGTCGACCTCAGGTGGACGTCCATCCCGAACGCGGTAGAATACTTTGGCATGGGAGCTCCCAACCTCGTTGCGGCGCGGCTGCGCCTATGGCACTTCAACATCATTGTCGCAGCCCCGACCCGCGGTCACGAGCGGGGGCTCCTATCTTTTTAGTGCCCTCGGATTGGGTCATAGTGTCTGACGTTGGGGGTACCTGTGGGGTTGCCCTTGTTGTTGCGAAGCCGTCGGTTCGGTAAGCTGCTCCGATAACACGTTTGCTTGCTGAGCTTGTGTGCTTCGTTTTGGCGATACCCGGCATTCTGCAGCTTTTTAATTGACGGCTCGCGTTTCTGTGAGGGGGCGCGGGCCGGTTTTCTATCAGCCCCACTGACTCGGCGGGCTGGCGTACGAAAGGGAAGGCTCCTATGGAGTTTGTTCTTGATAACGGTTTGATTCGTGTGGCGTTGAGCACGGCGGGCGGGTCGTTCGCTTCTATTGCGGCCAACGGCCGTGAGTACCTGTGGCAGGGTGACCCGGCGGTCTGGTCGGGCCAGGCACCCATTTGCTTCCCGATCTGCGGCGGCCTTCGTGACGGTCGCGCGATGACCATGGGCGGCCGCGAGGTAAACCTCGCCCGCCACGGCTTTGCGCGCAAACAGGAGTGGAAGCTCGAGGAACAGAGCGACAACATGGTTGCGCTGAGCCTAAGCTCTGCCGATCATGCCGAGTTGCTCGAGCAGTACCCGTATCCGTTTAAGATCGTTGCTCGCTACACGATCGATTCGGAAAAGGTGGCCGTGTCGTACGAGGTGGCCAATGAGGGCACCGAGGATATGCCATTCTTTGTGGGTGGTCACCCCGGCTTTAAGTGCCCGCTCGACGAGGGCGAGTCCTATGACGATTACGAGCTCCGTTTTGAGCAGCGTGAGGCCGCCGAGCTCTGTACTGCCGTTCCCTCGACGGGCCTGATTGATGTTGAGCATCGCAGCAAGAACCCCATGATCGGCCAGAACCTGCCGCTGACCCACGAACTCTTCGACTTCGCGGAGACCATCTTCGACGTGCTCGAGAGCCGCGTGGTTACGCTGACCAAGAAAACCGAGGACAAGGGCGTGCGCCTGACGTTCCCCGATATGCCGTACCTGATTGTGTGGAGCAAGCCCGAGGGCGACTTTGTGGCTGTTGAACCGTGGGGTGGTCTGTCCACCTGCTCCGACGAGGACGATATTCTGGAGCACAAGCGTGGCTGCCTAGTTGCCAAGCCGGGGGAGACCGTCACTCGCGGCTTTGAGATCGAGATCCTTTAACGAGCAATCGTATGTTTGGGGCCGCGCGTGCCGTGTCCCGGAAACAGGAGTTCAACATGATTCTGACCGTAACCATGAACCCGTCGATTGATACGCGCTATCAGCTCGACAAGCTGATCATCGATGACGTTAACCGCATAACACCCGAAAAGACCGCTGGCGGCAAGGGCCTCAACGTGAGCCGCGTGCTGCTGCAGCTGGGCGATGACGTACTTGCAACTGGCCTGCTTGGCGGTCACATGGGTGCATATATGGCCGAGCTCATGGATGCCGATGGCGTCAAGAACGACTTTGTGCCCATCGCCGGTGAGACGCGCATTTGCCTGAATATCCTGCACGAGGGTAATCAGACCGAGCTTTTGGAGAGCGGTCCACAGATCGCTCCAGCCGAGCTCGAGGCCTTTACGGCCAAGTTTGCCGAGCTTGCAGCGAAGGCGGACGTTGTGACGCTTTCGGGCTCGCTGCCGCGTGGCGTCGATGCCGGCTACTATGCCGAGCTCGTCAAGATCGCCGAGGAGGCGGGCGCAAGGTGCTGCTCGACACCTCGGGTGCATCGCTGGAGGCCGCGCTGGAGTCCGACGCTAAGCCCGAGCTCGTAAAGCCCAACCTGACCGAGATTAACGGCCTGCTGGATACGTCCTTTACGACCGATGATGTCGATGCCCTGCGCGAGGCGCTTGCCGCCGATGGCCGCTTTGCCGGTATTCCCTGGGTTGTCGTTTCGATGGGCGCTGCCGGTTCGGTGGGCTTCCATGAGGGTCGCGCGTTCCGCGCCAAGACGCCCGCGATTGCGGCTGTGAACGCGACGGGTTCCGGTGACTCGACCATCGCCGGCTTTGCGCATGCCATTGCTGCTGGTGCCGACGATGTCACGGTGCTCAAGACCGCCAATACCTGCGGTAAGCTCAACGCCATGGATCCCAAGACCGGCCACCTGGTCATGAACCGCTGGGACGAGATCTACAACAACGTTGAGGTCGTAGAGTTGTAGCGGTTGCGACTCCTAATAGAATGAGCGTGGATAATCTCCTGCTTTTGGTGCCCATGCGAGCTCAAAGTGGGAGATTTTCCACGCTCGAGTCATTAGTCGTTGGGGACGTTCTTGTTTGACTAGTCGTTTAAGAGCGTCCCCAATGACTACACTCAAAAACGGCGCCCGTCGGCGATGTTGCCGGCGCGCCGTTGTCTTGAAGACGAAATAGTCCGTTTTCCTCCGTCCCCAAGGGATCATTACAGTGAGTCGATAAAGCGCTGCTGGGCGGCGCGGCCGGCTTCGTCCCACTTGAAGACGCCGGCGTTGTCGAGCACGTGGCCAAACACCACGCCGACCTCCTCGTGCAGGATGTCGATGGCGTTGTCCGCCGTAAGCTCGTCGGCGCGGCGGGCATAGACGTCCTCGGCCCATGCAGCGTGGCTGCGGCAAAGATCATCGCCCTCGAGCGCACCGGCGAGATCGTAGCTGGCATCGGCTTGGCCGCCAGCAGGTGCTCGCGGACAGCGCCGAGCTCGGGAACCAAGCGCGGCGGCAGAATGGCCAGGCCCATGACCTCGATCAGGCCGATGTTCTCCTTCTTAATGTGATGGTACTCGGCATGCGGGTGGAAAACGCCCAGCGGATGCTCGTCGGTCGTGATGTTGCAGCGAAGCGCCAGGTAGGCCTCGTAAATCTCGCCGCCGGCGTTGCCGCGGGAGTCGACGCGGCGGATGACGGGCGTCACGGTGTTGTGCGCTACGCCGTCGGCCGTGTGCGCGATAACGCCCACAGACTCGTCGGTCCACTCGCGCCAGGCGAGGATAATCTTCTCGCAGCGTCGAGCAGCTGAGCGCGGTCATGCGAGCGCAGGCGCAGCACCGAGAGCGGCCACTGCAGCACAGTGCCAGTGACCTGGTCAAAACCGGGCACGCTAAACTGCGAGACCTCGGCGGCATGCATCATGGGGAACTCGTGCGCGCCGCCCTGGAAGTGGTCGTGCGACAAGATCGAGCCGCCCACGATAGGCAGGTCGGCGTTGGAGCCGATGAAGTAATGCGGGAACAGGTCCACAAAGTCGAGCAGGCAGGTCAGGCCCTTGCGGTCGACGTGCATCGGACGATGCTCGGAGCTCATGGCAATGCAATGCTCGTTAAAGTACGCGTACGGGCTGTACTGGAAACCCCAGCGCTCGCCGTTGAGCTGGATGGGGATAATGCGCAGGTTCTGGCGAGCGGGGTGAGCGCCGCCGTCGGCTGCGGCGGAGCGTCCGGGATAGCCCTCGTTTTCGATGCAGAGCTGGCAGGCGGGATACTTCTCGCCCGTGTTCTTTGCGGCACCAGCCGCGGCGATATCGCGTGGGTCCTTCTCAGGCTTGGAGAGGTTGATGGTGATCTCAAGATCGCCCCAGTTGGTGGGGGTGCTCCATTTGATGTTGCGCGCGATGGCGGCACGGCGCACGTAGCCGGCGTCGCAGCACAGGCCGTAGAACCAGTCGGTCGCGGCGCGGGGCTCGTTGACGCCCATACGTCCGTTGAACTGCTCGTTTACAACCGAAGGCCTCGGCATGAGTACGCCCATGATGTGCATGGCGATGCGGTCGCGGCCCGACGCCGTGTCCTCGGCGGCACCGTTGGTAACGGCGGCCTCGGAAAGCGCGGCAAGCGTGCCTCCAGGTCAAAGTCGGGGAGCGTATCGGGGTGCAAGAGCGAAATCTTCTCGGTCTTGAGCGCCCAAGCCATGTCGAGCGCGGGGCCCGTGGCGCCGATGCACTCCAAAATAGTGTTGTATGCCCAGATGCGATCGTCCTGTCCGATCATCGATCGGTGGATGGCATATTCGATGAGGCTCTGTGCAGCCTCGCGCACGTCGGTCATTACAGCCATGCCGCATAAGCCCCTTGTCAGAGATGGCGTAGTGACGGGCAGAGCCCTCGCCCAGCCAGCTGTTCATCTTGGCAATGAAGGTGTCGACCAGATCGAGCGGCACGAAGGCCTGGATGGTGCCGCCGAAGCCGCCGCCGTGAATACGAACGGCGCCACGGCCGTCGAGCACATGCTCGGCCAGTGCCAGGGCATACATGGAAGGCTGCTCGGAACCCAGCTTGGCAACAACATTCTGCAGGTACATGGCGGAGCTGGCGCCGGATTCGCGCGTCAGGACCAGGAACTGGTCAATGTCGCCGGCGTTCAGAGCTGCCCAGCGCTTGTCGACCAGGCCGTTCTCGTACCAGTAGTGAACGCGCGCAGGCAGGCGCGGTCGCCCAGCTTGGCGCGCAGCTCGGGGAGCTTGGCGTCAAAGTCGGCAACGTCGACCTCGCACAGGCGTGCCTTGCCAAACTCGGCGGCGACGTCCTGCATCTCGCGCGGAACGGCGGCGTAGTCGTCGGTAGCCGCCACGTGTCGGCGCCGACCTTAACGAGCACGAGCGCATAGCCGTGATCCTCAAAGTTGAGCTCGAGCTTCTGGGTCTTAGGTCGAGCCTGATCCTCAAAGTCCATGTAGGCGAGGCCGCCCAGGCACACAGCCGCCTGATCCATAAGACCGCAGGGCTTGCCGTAATAGTTGTTCTCGGTGCGCTGGCTCATCTGGGCGAGCGTGACGGGCTCAATGGCGGGCGCGCCCCAGAGCGTCTCCATGGCGCGGCCGTAAGCCGCCTCGACAGCGGCGGAGCTAGAAAGGCCGCCACCCGAGGGGACGGAGCAGGTAAAGGCAAAGTCGAAGCCTTGGGCTCAACGCCAAGAGCTGCAATCTCGTGGGCCATACCGCGGACGAGGCTTGCGGAGGTGCCCTTCTCGGACTCCTGAACATCTAGCGTATCGAGTGTGATCTCAAAGGTGGGATAGCCCTCGTCGGCTACGCGAACCTTGTTGGAGTCGGTTGCCACGGCGATGCCGTCAACGGCGACATCAAGCGAGCCGGCGATAACGTGGCCGCCCTCGTGGTCGGTGTGGTTGCCGCTGATCTCGGAACGGCCGGGCGCGTGCACATAGAGCACCTGGCGGTCGCCGATGGGGCCAAACTCCTCCTCGAACAGCTTGGTGAGCGTGGCGAATGTCTTTTCGTCGGGGGTGGTCATGGGAGTCCTTTCCTTGGTGCGCACGGGCGAGTTTTGCGTCGTTATGAGTACGTTAACAACTTGAAGCGGCGTGAACCAAGTGTTCACGATACCGCACGTTACGGGCTATGTTAACGTACTCATAACACAACGCTTGTCACTTTTTGAGAATCTGGTAATCGGTAGAAATACAGCCGTGAACGGTACTGCTGTATGGACTTATAAAGCAGAAGAGTTGCGGATTGAAAAAGTAGAGTACGTTAACATGCGTCCGACGATAGCGGGCTTCGGCGCGGGGTGTGTTTCTGCCCGGGCCGGCATGCACGCTATTCAGATCTCGCAAGGGTGAAGGTGATCCTGTGGCAAGGCGCCCGTCCAACGATACAGGTACGCGTCCGGTCTCCATGGCCGACGTCGCCCGCGCTGCTGGCGTTTCGCAGCAGACGGTTTCGCGCGTCGCCAACGGTTTGCCCAACGTTAACGAGCAGACGCGCCAGCGTGTGCAGGCCGCTATGCAAGAGCTCGGCTTTCGTCCGAGTTATGCCGGTCGCTCGCTGCGCGACGGTCGCTACCATTCGGTCGGCCTGTGCGTCAACGATGTCACCAAGTTCGGCAACCTCTCAATGATCGACGGCATCGCCAGCGCTGCTCGCGAGCATAATTGCGCCATCACGCTGGTCGAGATGTCCAAGACCGAGGAGTTTTCGCTTGCCGAGGCCACGCGTCGTATGGCCGCATTGCCGGTGGACGGCATCATCATCGGCATGAGCCGCATGGCGCCCGATTTTGAGACGTTTGATCCACTGCCGGGCATTGGCACGGTCATCGTTACCATGTACGCGCACCCGCGGGTGACCACGGTCGATTCCGATCATTACGGCTGCTCGCTATTGCTTATGGACCACCTGTTTGAGCTGGGGCACGATCAGATTCGCTATATTGGCGGCCCGTCGTTCTCGGTCGACGAACAATTTCGTCGCGCCGGTTGGCAGGATGCACTCGAGCGTAAACACATCGAGCCGGCAGAGCCGCTCGAGGGCGACTGGTCTGCCAACAGCGGCTACGAGGCCGGCAGGTACCTGGCCGAGCACGACCGCACCATGACGGCGATTTACGCGGCAAACGATCAGATGGCAAATGGCGCGATTGCAGCGCTGCGCGATAGCGGTCTGCGCGTGCCCGAGGACGTAAGTGTGGTGGCGTCGATGATTCGCTCGATGATTTTGTGGCACACAACGAGCTCACGACCGTGCGATTCGATCTACATCAGCGCGGACGCGAGGTGTTTGAGCATGCGGTTCCCGAGGCGGGTACGGCGGGCAAAACCGTTGCCATTCGCATTCCCGGTCAGCTCATTATTCGACATAGCACGGCGATACCGCGCGCATAGTTTGTGCAGGTAAACGGCGATTTATTGCATTTCAATAACAATCGGTATGGATGCTGACGGATAGCCGTGGCTATGAAGGCGAGTGCTATGATAGACGGGTTCTTTTGTCTATCTAGGAGGCTTTGCCTGATGGAGATCACCAAGGATATCCGCTACATCGGTGTCGACGATCACGACATTGACTTGTTCGAGGGCCAGTACGATGTGTCCGAGAACGGTATGGCATACAACAGCTACGTTATCTTGGGCGAAAAGATCGCTGTCGCCGATTCAGTCGACGGCGGTTTTGTTGACGAGTGGCTCGGCAACCTCGAGGCCGTGCTCGATGGCCGTACGCCTGACTACCTGATCGTCCATCACATGGAGCCCGATCACTCCGCCGGTATTGCCGCCTTTATGGAGCGCTATCCCCAGGCACAGATTGTGGCCAGCATGGGCGCCTTCCGCATGATGGTCAACTACTTTGGCACCGACTTCCCCGAGCGCAAAATGGTCGTCAAAGAGGGCGATGTGCTCGATCTGGGCGGCCACAGCCTGACCTTTATCGGCGCCCCCAACGTTCACTGGCCCGAGGTGATTTTCTCCTACGAGTCCACCGACAAGGTGCTCTTTAGTGCCGACGGCTTTGGCAAGTTCGCGCCAACGACATCGAGGACCCGGAAGGGTGGGCCTGCGAGGCTCGCCGTTACTACTTTGGCATCGTCGGTAAGTTCGGCAAGTTCGTGCAGGCCGTCCTCAAGAAGGCCGCCGACCTGGACATCCAGATCATCTGCCCGCTCCACGGCCCCGTGCTGACCGAGAACCTGGCTACTACCTCGACACCTATAACACCTGGTCGAGCTATCAGCCCGAGGACGAGGGCATCACGATCGCCTATGCGAGCGTGTATGGCCATCTGAAGGCTGCCGTCGAGGAGCTCGCATCTGCGCTCGAGGCTCGCGGCCAGAAGGTCTCCGTCTTTGACCTGGCTCGCGACGACATGGCCGAGGCCGTTGAGGATGCGTTCCGCTACGACCGTCTGGTGCTCGCCTCCATTACCTATCAGGGCGAGATCTTCCCGTGCATGAGCACCTTTATCCACACGCTCGCCGAGCATGCCTACCAGAACCGCACCGTAGCGCTTGTCGAGTCCGGTTCCTGGGCGCCCGCAGCTGCCAAGGTTATGACCAAGGAGCTCGAGGGCATGAAGGACATCACCCTGACGCAGAACAAGGTGACTGTGCTGGGCTCGCTCAACGACGCCTCGCGCGCTCAGATCGAGGTCCTCGCCGACGAGCTGTCCAAGTAGCGACACGTTCACTTTTGACGCTCAACCATCACAACCACCACAAAGGGGACAGGCACCTTTGTGGTGGTTTTTGTTTAAGCGCCGGCGATGATGAGGCTGGACGTGCGCTGTCGGTGGCCTCGGCGATTGAGGTGGCGACGGAATGATCGGGGTCACGGTCCATCACGATGGCGTCGACATCGCTCAGCTCGGCAAAACGGTACATGCCACGTCCGTTGACCTTACTGGCGTCCATGAGGGCGACGCTTTGATGGGCCGCGGCGATCATGGCCGTTTTGGTCTCGGCCATCTGCGGAAAGTCGGTCGTAAAGCCGCAGCTGGAGACAAAGGCGCCGGGGCACATGACGGCCAGATCGGCATGGACCATTTGAAGCGCCTGCATGGTGAGCGGTCCGTACAAATAACGATGGCCTTTGCGCAGCGCCCCGCCCAGCATGACGACATCGACCGAGGGCATGCTCTCGTCGATGTAATCGGCAATGGTAATGTCTGCCGTGATGACGGTGATACCGTCGCGCTGATCGAGGAGCCGGACGAACTCGAGCGCCGTGGTGCCCGAGTCGACGAGCAGCGTGTCGCCGTCATTGACGAGCTTGATGGCGCTTTGCGCGATGGCCTGCTTGGCAGCGACATTGACATTGATGCGGCGATCCTGCGTGGAGACGGTCAGGCGTTTGTGGAGCGGTCCTTACGGCCACACCCATACGCACTATCCCATCTACGGTAGGGCTGTGGGCGAGGCTGTTGCCAGCGGCAAGGCCGACTTTGGCGTGGCCCTGTGCGGCGCCAGCATTGGTATCACCAACTCGTGAACAAGGTTCTCGGCGCCGTTGCGCCTTGGTCCGCGACATGACGAGCGCCCTGTACGCCCGTCGCGAGCTCAACGCCAACGTCATCGGCTTCGGCGGGAAGATCACCGGCGAGTTCCTGATGACCGACATCATGCTCGCGTTCCTTGAGGCCGAGTATGAGTCCACGCCCGAGTGCGATGCCCTGATTGCCAAGATCGATGCCTGCAATAAGGCCGACGCTGAGGCTCAAGCTGACCAGCGCTTCTTTGACGAGTTCATCGAGAAGTGGGATCGCGGCGAGTATCACGATTAGATTGCAGTGCATTTCGGCGGCCGTGTTGAACAATCGTCGAAAGTACGTGTGACGCGATTTGCCAAAAAGGCTGATTAACTTGATGGGGGCATCGATGAAATCGGTGCCCCATCATCTCAGTGTGATGAACTCCAAGAACTCTTCGAGGGATTGCGCCTTTGCCATTTTTGATGCTTTGATTTCGTCGCAGAGGGATTTGACGAGCGCATTGTATATTTCCATGAATCGCTGCCGATCCTCCCTACACACCGCAATCAAGATAACGATTTTTGCCTGTCCCTCACCCCACGAGATGCCGTTTGGGCTGACGAAGATCGAAGCGACCGTCTTGTTGGAGTTCATCTCGATGGAATGGGGAACGGCGAACTGGTTAAAAAAGCAAGTGGAAGACAGGCTTTCGCGCTGCAAGACGGAGTCACAAAAATCGCCTTGCACATAACCGATTTGCCGCATCTGCTCGGAGAGGAACTCGATAACGTCCTTTCGGTTAACAAGTTCAGGATGACTGTCAGAAAGGAAGAAGAGCTGCTCATCAAAAAATGGTTTGAGCAATCTCTCTGTTTTTCTTGCGTGATAATTGCTATGCCACTGACCAAGAGCGCTTTCGATTTTCAGGAAATCAGATGAAGTGCAGAAGGGCGAGATGGAGACGATGCGCGGGTCGCGGCTGTCGACTCGCTTAGTGGTGATGATGAGATCGGCATCGCGCCCCTCTATTGCGTTGTCTGTCGCGCTGCCGGAATCGAGAATGACTGCGACGTCGAAAAACCTTCTCTCGAGTTGCTCTCGAAGCTGATTGGACAGCCCTTTGTAGTCGCTGCAATCAAGCCTGATTTTCGCTTTGTCCTCGGTGAGGAGACTTTCGATGAGTATGCCGACATGAAGGCAGATGAAGCCTAGCTCTCCGTTCGATATCTGAATCTGGAACTCGTCTTCAAGTTTCCTAGATATCAGGACGGACAGTTCGTAGATGAAGGGACAGCCCATCTTGATGTTTTCAAGTGCTTCCGCCTGTTCATACTGGAATCCATGGCATCTGTCTATTAAGGCATTCACATGCATGGCAAAAGTGAAGAGGGCCTGAGATGATTCTGGGTGAAGGAGAAACGATTCGAAAACGTCATTCACAATGTTTTGCACATGGCTCACAAATTCATTGGGGCTCGACCATTGGGAGACTTTGGTTCCGTTGTTTGTTTGGTCAAGGGCTTCTATTTGGCCAAGGAGCAGGGAGCCAAGATAGGAGATGTCTGGCGGACCTGGAGTAATTTTGTAATGCTCTTTATATAACTCGAAGAACCGTTCGGCTATGGTCGTTTCAATCATCGACTTGCTTACGACGGTGGGGTAGTCGCGGATATACGATCCGCCGCGCATCCGATACACGGCGATTCCGACGTTGGTGAGAACCGTTTGCTCGTAACCGCGCTTGATGCGCATCTCGTACTCGCCGAGTGCTCGTTCGACGGCGATTCTTATTCTGCCTAGATCGAGATCTCCAATCCAGGCTTCAATGCTCTCGAGATTCGAGAATGAAGTGTTGACCTCATCGGCGACTAGGGCCGAGATGAGCTTGCGCTTATTAACTTCGGTTCCTTCTAGGTAAATCTTACCTTGGCGCTTGATTATCGCGAGGTCAAAAGTCTCAATGCGACTTCGGGCTTGACGAAGCTTTCTTTCAACAGTTGAGGAGCTCATAAAGAGGTATTCCGAGAGGTCGTCAACAGTGATTTGACCGCTTCGATTGGTGATCAGTCGAAGCAGAACATGCTCGTCAGTTTGCCTCTCGAATAATGGGCGCTGTTCGAAAGCGTCACTTGGATCAAAATCACGGGAAAGACGATAGCCCTCGTTTGAACTCGTAATAACAGGGGATTCGAAATTGATTCTTTTTATTTCATTCTGAATCGTCCGGAGCGACACGTTAAGCGCATTGGCAAGTTCAATACCGGTTGTTGGCGAGTTTGCCGTTCCGATCAGCCTGACGATATCTCGTTGCCTTTTGCTGAGTTGCTTCATATTCGATCCTTTTTCCAGGGCCCGTAGTAGCAATCATGCTAGATAAGGAATTGTAGGGCAATGTCAGGTATTGCGGGGCTCTGCGCAAAGGGTGCTTGGATAACCGCCCGTGCAATAAGTAGGATAAAGAAAAAAATCGAGGGCTGAAGAAGTTGAGCCCCGGGGCTTCTGGATGCTTTCGGACTGGATTGGCAAACGAAAGGAGGAGATGTGGATAGACAAGAATTGCAGTCGATTTCATTTCAACTGGTTGCGAATGTCGGCGAGGCATCCGCGCATTTCTCAAGCGCAATTAACCATGCGCGAGATGGAGAATTCGACGAAGCCGAATCGGAAATAACCTCGGCAAATGAATGCATCGTCCGTGCACATGAGTCTCAAACGGACTTGCTCCGCGCGGAGGTCTCTGGAGAGGAGATTGAGTTCAGCCTTCTTCTCGTGCACGCTCAGGATCACTTGATGACGACCATTACGTTCGGGCGTCTCGCGGAGGAGTTTGTAAGGCTTTACAGGGAGGTACATCGTGGCTGACGATTTTCTGTGGGGATCAGCTACCGCGGCATATCAGTGCGAAGGTGCTTGGCGAGAAGGCGGAAAAGGTCTGTCCAACTGGGATGTTTTCTGCCACAGCGAGAAGAATGTTGTAAATCCCGTTAACGCTGATGTTTCATGCGATCACTACCATCGGTATGAAGAGGACATACGGTTGATGGCGGAGGGCGGCCAGAACGCTTATCGCTTCTCGATTTCATGGACACGTATCATCCCCGACGGCACGGGCGAAGTATGTGAGGAGGGAGTCGCGTTTTACGACCGCCTGATCGATTGCTGTCTGACGCACGGGCTGACGCCCCTGGCAACGCTATACCACTACGATCTTCCCGCAACGCTATTCGAAAAGGGCGGCTGGGAGTCGAGGGAGACCGTTGATGCGTATGAGCGTTATGCCAGGTCTGCTTTGATCGGTTTGGGGACCGCATCAAGTTGTGGGCGAGCATCAACGAGCCGAACTACGAGACTCAATGTTGTTATGCGGCGGGGAACTACCCTCCGAATGTTCAGGACTTGGGAAGACGCTGGCATGCGATGTACAATCTCATGCTTGCGAGTGCGCGTGCGATCAGTCGTTTCAGGAATGGCGGATATGAAGGGCAAATCGGAGTCGTGAGCGATTCGTACTCCATCGAGACTCTGGTTGATGACGAAGCATACCGTTTCGCACGGGAGCGTGCAGAACTGTTCTTCGATCGCTGCGTGAATGACACCTGCATATTGGGTGAATTTTGTCCGGACCTGGTTGAGGTGCTCACCCAGGAGGGTTATGACCTCTCCTATATCATGCCGGAGGATGCAGAGGTTTTTGCTGCTGGTACGGTGGATTATCTGGCGTGAACGCCTATGACCGTTATCTGGTGAAGCCCTATACGCAAGGTGAGACGTGCTTTAAGGCAAGCAATACGGGCAAAAAGGGCGACAAGAAGCAGTCCTTGGTCAAGGGTTGGTTCGAGATCGATCGCGATGATTCCGTTCCGCACAACAGTTGGGATATGGAGATCTATCCCAAGAGCCTGTACAACTTGCTCAAACGTCTCCACGCGTTGTATCCGGCGGTCCCATTCATCATTACCGAGAACGGTCTCGGCTATAAGGACGTTGTAGAGGATGGGCGGATTCACGACGGCTATCGTATCGAGTTTTTGCAGGGCTTCGTCGACTGGATGCTCAGGGCAAAAGAAGAGGGTTGCGATGTCCGCGGCTATTTTGTCTGGTCGACCATGGACGTCTATAGCTGGATCAATGGCTACGACAAGCGATACGGACTGGTTTACGTCGATTACGACGATGATTGCCGCCGTATCTGTAAGGACAGCTATTACTGGTACAAGGAAATGATTGCACGACAGGAGGAGAAATAATGGAAGCCTTCACCTCATGGATTGAGAAGCATGTGGCGCCCGTGGCTGGCAAGCTCGGCGCGAATCGTTACATTCAGTCGATCCAGAACACGTTCCTGACGCTTGTGCCCTTTATGACTATCGGAAGTCTTGCACTCGTCATCGTTAGCCCTCCGATGGATTACACGGCGATGGAGGAGGGAATCGGCAGATCGTTCATGCAAGGATGGCAGTCTCTTGCCGACTTCCTGTTCTATCCCTTCATTACGGTCAACACTATCACGACGGGATGCCTTGCCTTATGGGTGACCATTGGTTTGGCGTTTTTCCTGAGTCGTCATTACAAGATGAACTCCTATTTGCCCGTTGCCACCGCGACCGCCTCTTTCGTAGCCACTGCCTGCATAAATGCCGAGGCCTCCCTGATGGTTGACAATCTGGGCGGAACCGGACTGTTCTGTGGTATCGTGGTGAGCATCGCTTCTGTCGAGTTGTTCCGTTTCCTGTCGGAAAATGAAGTCGGCCGCATTTCCCTCCCCAGCTCCGTTCCCCCTGCGCTGGGCGACTCGATGACCAATCTCGTCCCTGCCACTATCGTGTTCTTTGCCATGGCGCTTGCTGCCACGGCGTCTATTATGGTGACGGGCGCTCCCTTGGCGAACTTGATTGCGACCGTCTTTTCTCCGTTGGTCGGCGCGGTCAATAGCCTGGGCGGTGTGTTGCTGGTCGGTTTCCTCATGCCTTTTATGTTCTGGTTCGGCATTCACGATTCCGTCCTCACGAGTCCGCTCGATCCGTTTCTGTATAACAACCTTTATGCCAACATGGATGCGTTCGCTGCCGGCACCGCGGCAACCGCGCTGCCCTTTGTCGTCACGCCTCCGTTCGTGTGGTATTTCATGACGATTGGCGGCAATGGTGCCACGCTCGCCCTCGCCCTGCTTGCCCTGAGAAGCCGCTCGAAGCAAATCGGCGCGATTGGAAAGCTCGGTATCATTCCGGTCCTGTTCGGTGTGAACGAGCCCATCATTTTCGGACTCCCGGTTATGTATAACCCAATGATGTTCATTCCCTCCATCCTGAATATGATGCTCAACGGAGCGATTACTTGGTTCTGCATGGATTTCGGCTTGGTGAATCGCGCCTTCGCGTATCCCGGGTGGAATGTTCCGTCTCCTTTCGGCGCATTCCTTGCGACCATGGATATACGCGCCTTCCTGCTGATCGTTGCCCTCGTGATCTTGAATCTTCTTGTTTACTATCCGTTCTTTAGGGCATACGAGAAGCAGAAGTTGCAGGAAGAAACCGAGCAGGAAGCGGTGGCTTAACGATCTCAGATTGTTAGGCTAGAAACCGGGAGGTAGTAAAAGTGAAGTGGATGTTGTGCTGCTATGCGGGGATGACAACGAGCATTCTCGCTCAGAAGCTTGAGGAGGAGGGCGCGTCTCGTGGGATTGGCCTTAAGGTCGACGCGGTGCCGATCGCCGAAGCCGAGTCCTTGATAAGCGACGAGATTTCGGCGATCATTCTCGGTCCCCACGTCCGATTCATGAAAGACCAGATTGAGAGGGTTGCCGGCTCCATTCCGGTGTACGTCATTCCCCCTCAGGACTTTGGGATGATGAACTCGAAGGGGATTGTCGACGCGGTGCTTGCGCTGATCGGTTAGGTGTTGTGACGCGCACACGTTATTGACGTCCTCAGGGGGCGGGGTCTTGTGCCCCGCCCCCTGGTATTTGGCCGACCTCTCTTCCCTTTCATTTCCTTTTTCTTTTTTGCGGCTCGAATCTGCCGGCAGTGACGCGCCTGGTAAGCAGGCCAAGCCCGGGCGCCATGGCTTCGCGCGCAAGCAGGAATGGAAACTCGTCGGGGAGGGCGAGGGTACGCTTGCCCTCGAGCTCGAGAGCGCCTCGTTTGATGTCGACCTCGCCTCCGATGTGAGGGCCGAGCTCGTCAAGCCCAACCTTACAGAGATCAACGGCCTTTTCGGCACCAGCTTCACCGCACGACGACGTCGATGCCCTGCGCTCCGCTCTCGCTGAGAACGAGCGTTTCGTCAACATCCCATGGGTCGTCGTCTCCATGGCGCTGTCGGTTCCGTCGGCTTCCGCAATGGCCGCGCGTTCCGCGCCAAGACTCCTGACATCCCGGCGGTGAACGCCACCGGTTCCGGCGATTCCGCCATCGCGGGCTTCGCCCATGCAATTGCCGCCGGTGCCGACAACGTCACGGTCCTCAAGACCGCTAACACCTGCGGTAAGCTCAACGCCTTGGATCCGATGACCGGCTATTTGGTCATGGACTGATGGGATGAGGTCTACAACGCCGTCAAGGTCACCGAGCTGTAGCGGCTTTCCACGACATCGGCATCTTCGCCCGAGTGCGAGCGCTTCTGTACCTCTGTGCACCGTGCCTTCGCCCTCGGGCGTTTTTTGACATGCGAGTTGGCGACACATTAAATCCGCGCTGCATGGAATAATCCGCTTAGTTCAACGCCGTTCACGGTCCGCCTCCGTCCTCGGCGCTGCTCCCTGTCAGATTCGGTCGCACAACTGGAAACTTTACGTTTTATGTAAGTTTTTCCAGTGGTGCGACGGTTTCGTTGAGGCGATGGCCTCCGCAGCACGGGTTACTCGCACGCGATCATGAGCCGGGGGTGTTTCACCCCTTCCGGCAAGGCATTGAGGGCGTCCGCGAGGATGCCCTTCTCGTCTCGATCGATGACGATGTGATTCACTGAATGGAGCGGTGCAAAGCAATAGGTTCCGCGCGCCTCGAGCTTGCTGGCGTCCATGAGGGCGACCGAACGAGCGGCGCATCTGAGGGCGGCCATCTTGATCTCCGCCATTTGGGGATAGTCGGTCATGAAGCCCCGGTTCGAGACGAAGGAGCCGGGGCATATGATCGCGAGATCGGCATGGAGCGCGTCGAGTGCGGCCATCGTGAGGGGGCCGTAGAGGTAGCGGTGACCCTTGCGGAGCTCCCCGCCGAGCATAATGACATCGACCGAGGGTAGGCTCTCGTCGATGAAGTCGGCGATGGTGATGTCGGCAGTGATGACCGTGATGCCGGAGCGCAGGTCGAGCGTGCGCACAAACTCGAGCGCCGTGGTGCCCGAGTCGACGAGCAGCGTGTCGCCGTCATTGACGAGCTCGATGGCGCTTTGCGCGATGGCCTGCTTGGCAGCGACGTTGACATTGATGCGGCGATCCTGCGTGGAGACGGTCAGGCGTTTGTGGAGCGATACGGCACCACCATGTGTGCGGCGCAGCTTGCCTGCTTCGGCGAGCGCGTCCAGGTCGGCGCGGGCGGTGACGGAGGACACGCCAAAGGTCTGGGCGATTTCTGCTACCTGCACCGAGGCGTTATGATCGAGCATTTCCATAATGGCGGTACGGCGTTCGTCGGCAAAAGCACGGGTTGTTGCATGGGCCATGGTGGCTCCATTCTCGACTAAATTTGCAGGAATTGTGTTGACTTCATTTTCGTTCATTTTCTTTTTGAGTAAGAAAACACCTTTCGATTACTTATCTTTTCTATAAAAGAAAGACGCTGAACGCTCAAAAATCAATATCGAACACGCCCACTCGGCTCCAATTCCTTCCGTTTACTTTTCAAAAACGACGGTATTGACCTGCATGGGCTCAATATCTCGCGCGTGTAAAGCCGCTGAATTTCATACAATGAGCGCAGTAAAACGCAAGGTAAAACGCCTTGTGAACAACTACGCCCGATGTCCAGATGCGGGCGAGGGAGAGGAGCAAACGCTCATGGCACTTGTTACCACCGAAAAGATGCTCAAGGACGCTCAGGCCGGCCACTACGCCGTCGGCGCGTTCAACGTCGAGAACCTCGAGTTTGTTATGGCCGTTCTGGCCGCTGCCGAGGAGACCAAGTCCCCCGTCATCATGCAGACCACCCCGGGCACCATCAAGACCGCTGGTCTGGACTACTTCTACGGCATGGTCAAGGCTGCCGCCGAGCGCGCTTCCGTGCCCGTCGCTCTGCACCTCGATCACGGCGATGGCTATGACCGCTGCATGCAGGCTTTCCGCACGGGCTACACCTCTGTCATGATCGACGGCTCGCACGAGTCCTTCGAGGACAACATCGCTCTGACCAAGTCCGTCGCCGACGCTGGCCGCGCCATGGGCGTGCCCGTCGAGGCTGAGCTTGGTAAGGTTGGCGGCAAGGAGGACGACGGTCCCGCGGTTGAGGGCGATAGCCCCTACACCGATCCGGCTGAGGCCAAGGAGTTCGTCGAGCGCACTGGCTGCACCTCTCTCGCTATTGGCGTTGGCACCAGCACGGTGTGTACACGAGCGATCCGCACATCGAGCAGTCCGTGGTCAAGGCCATCCGCGACGCCGTCGACGTGCCGCTGGTTCTGCACGGCACCTCTGGTGTGCCCGATGAGCAGGTTGCCGAGGCTGTGAAGAACGGCATCTGCAAGGTTAACTACGCCACCGAGCTGCGTCAGGCCTACACCAAGGGCTTCATGGCTACATGGCCGAGAACCCCGCCTGCTTCGATCCCAAGAAGCCGGCCAAGGAGGGCATGCGCGAGATCACCGAGCTGGTTAAGATCCGCATGACCAACCTCAACTCTGTGGGCAAAGCAGAGTAACAACAAGGGTACTCTGATCCCACCGGACGGTTTGGGCGGGTCCCGTACTTAGTTTCCAAAACGTCCTCGCGCATGAAGGCCCCCGTTGTCTCGCTTCTTCGAAGCGTTGACAACGGGGGCCTTCGCGCTGCGGAATGATTTTGGAAACTAAGTACGGGACCCGCCCAAACCGTCCTGCTCAATCGCCCTTGTGGCGTTGGGGCTGAAAGGGTGGGGCGCGGGGGTTACTTGGTTGTTAGGATTAGCAGGTCGTTGGGGGTTTTGAGGTTGTAGGTGGCGTTTGGGATGTCTTGGTGTGATCCCCATGCCGCTCTGGCAAAACTGACCCCTGCCGAAGTTGCGCATTGTTCGTCGTAGACGGTGTCGCCAACGTAGACGACGTTGCCAGGATTCCGCGCCCGTACGTCGGAGATATTCGAGCATGGGTGCGGGTGCGGGTTTATGTTCGGTTGTGTCTTCGACAAGGATGATGTGCTCAAAATACTTATCGAAACCAAGGGGTGCAATTTCTTTTGCGTATTCGTCGCGCGCACGTGAGGAGACGATGCCAAGTTTGCAGCCGCTATCGGCGAGTGTTGCGATGACTTCAAGCAAACCTGGAAACACGCTGATGGTGCTTTTAAGCTGGCGGCAACTTGGCACCAGCGATCCAACGTTGCCTGCGAGTAGATTCCAAGTTTCTCAAGGGCATCCTTGCCGGGTATGCCGAGGGCAAATTCAAGCTCGTGTCGGGGGAGCGTTTTGCCGGTCTCTTCTTGGACAATCTGGACAAGCGATGATAGAGCGCTTTCTTCTGTACCTGCCAATGTCCCATCAACGTCAAATACGATATGGTCAAAGTGCTTCATATGATTGCTCCTCTCTGTTGTTTGCCTGCAAGTTTGATGCGGTGACAGAAGAAAGACTAGCGGGATTTCTGCCTGGTGCTATCGAGATTCTGCCTCGCTGCTCGATAGCTCGAAGGAGTGCACCCCATTTGTTCTTTAAATACCTGGCCAAGATGGCTTGCTGTTATAAATCCGCATTGGCGCGCGACTGTCTGTACCGTTCGCGTGGTGTGTGCCAAAAGTTCGCAAGCACGGTTTATGCGGTATGCGCGTAGATATGCCGCCGGGGTCGTTCCTGCACAAGTTTCGATAATGCGGTAACACTCTCTTTCGCTTACGCCGGCTGCAGATGCCATCTGGGGCACATCTATAGCGGCTGCATAGTTTGCGCGGATAAAGTCCAGGATTGCCTTGAACTGTACGTCGCGGCCGGTCATCCAAGAGGCGCCGTCGGAGGAAAAGAGCGGTTCGGCCTTGGCGTAAATCTGAATCCAGAGCTCTGACAAGTTATTTCGAAGCGCCATCTCGTTCTGCGGCCGTTGAAGGTCGTGGCTAAAGGAGCTCTTCAGCAAATCGATAAAGGGCATATCGTCGGGATTGGTGGGCGACCATTTGAGCACATCGACGCCTCGACATTGCAGCAAAGGATTGATGCAGCGCTTTTGGAGACGTCCCGCGGGATCGCCGAGCATCGACGGCTGAAAGATATGCAACATTTGAATGACTGGTGCCGAATTGGCTGATTGCAGCGTGCTGTGCAAAACGCGCCGTTGATAAAGCCGGCGGACCCTTCCTCAAAGCGTACGTGCTCATGAGCCGCGCGCGTTCGATAGTCAATCGCTCCCTGCTCCATGTAGAAAAGCTCAACCTCGGAATGCCAGTGCCAGGGGACGGAATTGCCCGGATAGCGAGCGAATTCTGCGCGCTCGGCAATATAGGGCCGGTCTTCGGCGGTCTCGGGAAACGCTTCCTCGCGTCCTCCTCGGTGCAATTCTATGTGATCCATGTTTCGCATGGCATCAGTATAAAGCGCGATGGGCTTAGATTGCTCTTGCCTGTTCGGGGAACGCCTTGTCTAGGGATGCTTGGAGCTTTTCGAACGATGCTCGCAAGTTGTGGCTCTGGTCGGTTGACCGTTTGGCTTTTGTGGTGGGGGAGTCGAGGAGGCCGTTTCTCTGTATCGGGGGGAAGGAGAAAAGGTCTGCATGTTTTAGGGATGGCTGCTGTGCTGCGTCATTGGAAGAATGCATGCTTATGCGGCCTCCTCGATGTCCACCAAAAGGTTGCGCACGGGGTCTGCTGCTAGGTCCCGTGCGTTGGCAGTATTATGCCGCGGCTGCTGCAAAGAAGCGCTAAAGAAAGGCTTAACCCGGTTTGGTGTTACGATGAAACTGCAGGTCAGAGGTATCGAGTAACACTCTTGAAAGGTTTTGAGCTTAAGGGCTTTCTAAGGTTTGTGGCGCGGATGTGGCTCGCCTGTGTTGGGCGTGTGGACGGCTCGTTCCTAACGCTGCGGCTCTGCGGCGCGCACCTGCTCGATGACCTTTTCCATGGTGGCGTCGATGCAGTCCTTTTTGAGTTCGCATTCCCAGATGGTTATGGGTGTCCAGCCCATTTGAGTGAGTGCTGCCACGGCAGCGCGGTCGCGCTCGACGTTGCGACGGAACTTTGCCTCCCAAAACTCAACATTGCGCTTGGGCTGGCTCGGATTGCACTTAGGGCAGCGGTGCCAAAAGCAGCCGTTGACGAAGATGGCGATCTTGCGCCCGGGAAAGGCGATGTCGGGTTTTCCGGGCACCTTCCATTCCAAGCGATAACCCGTAAGGCCCGCTGCGCGCAGGCGCTGGCGAACGAGCAGCTCTGGCTTGGTGTTGGCGCGCTTGTTGCCCTTCATGGACTTTTTTATAGCGGCGCGACGGCGCACGAGCTCACGCTCGTCGGTGGAAAGGTCCGAGGTATCGATGCCGTCGAGCAGACCGGGCTTGGGACGCTTTTTGCTGCGGCGCTTAGGTGCGCGCTTGGGTTTGGTGGCGGGTTTGTCGGCTGTGTTGGGCGCGGCGTCATCGGCGGAGCTTGCCTCAAGCCGATCTTCCTTCAGCTCAATCAGCGCATCGATAAGCCCTTGTCGGCGGGCATCCATTCCACCGTGGCAAGCGAGGTGCGTGGAATCCAGCGGATATCGAGCTGGCGGTCGTGCTTCTGAGGCTCATCGGATTCATCGGCGAGCGAGCAGTAGTAGCACTCCATGGAGAGATGAAAATCGGGGTAGTCATACTCAACGGTATAGAAATCGCGCAGGTTGGTGACTTTTACCTGCAGCTCCTCCATGAGCTCGCGGCGTACGGCGTCCTCGGGCGACTCGCCGCGCATAAGCTTGCCACCGGGAAACTCCCAAAGTCCCTGCATGTCGCCATAGCCGCGCTGCACGGCAAGCAGCTCGTCAGATCCTTCCTTGCGAACGATCCCAGCGGCAACATGAACAGTCTTCAACAGGAGTCCTCCCTCAACATCAACACATAACAGGGCGGCTACCCGTACCTTACACAACGGTAAGGCAAGCGTAAGCCATATCGATGGTAGCCGACTCGCCTTCTTGCGACTATAGATGCCGTAGACTAATTGCAAGAAAGGACTCGGTATGCAAACCACGCACATGACGACCCCGGTACTGGAGGTCGCGCATCTCGAAAAGGTATATGGAGCGCTGGGCAACGTGACCCGCGCGCTCAACGACGTCAGCTTTACCGTCAACCGCGGCGAATTCGTTGGCATCATGGGCGCTTCGGGCTCGGGCAAGTCGACGTTGCTCAACTGCGTGTCGACCATCGATAGCGCCACAAGTGGCACGATCCGCATCAACGGCCAGGACGTGACGCGCATGAAGCAGGCCAAGCTCTCGCAGTTCCGCCGCGAGGAGCTGGGCTTTATCTTCCAGGACTCCAACCTGCTCGATACGCTCACGGCACGCGAGAACATCGCTCTGCCGCTCACCATCGCCCGCACAAACTCGGCAGAGATCTCGACCCGCGTGCAGGATGTGGCAGCGCGCCTGTCTATCAGTCAGGTGCTCGACAAGTATCCCTACCAGATGTCCGGCGGTCAGCAGCAGCGCGTTGCCGCGGCTCGCGCGCTCGTTACCGACCCCACCATGATCATGGCCGACGAGCCCACCGGCGCCCTCGATTCCAAAAGCGCTCGCCTGCTGCTCGAGAGCCTGGAGGCCCTCAATCGCCGCCTACGCGCGACCGTGCTCATGGTCACGCACGACAGCTTTGCCGCCAGCTACACGAGCCGTGTGCTGTTTATTCGCGACGGCAAGATCTTCACCGAGCTGCGCCGCGGCGACACCGACCGCCGAGAGTTCTTCGACCGCATTATGGAGGTCGTTGCCATGATGGGCGGTGAGGGCTCCGATGCTCTGTAAACTCGCTTGGGGCAACGTCCGCCGCGCCGGCCGCGATTACCTTGTCTACTTGCTGACGCTCACCCTGGGTGTCACGGTCTTCTATGCCTTCAACACCGTCTCGATGCAGGTCGACATTGCCGGCATCGAGGAAGAGGGACTGTCCGAGCTCATGGGCACCATGCTCGGTTACCTTACTTACTTTTTGGCTGGCGTCATGGCCTTTTTGATGGTGTATGCCAATAACTTCATCATGAAACGCCGTAAGAAGGAGTTTGGCCTGTACCAGGTGCTTGGCATGGGGCGCGGGCGCGTCGCCACGATCATGGCGCTCGAGACCGTGATCGTTTCGGTCGGCGCCTTTGTCGCCGGCATTGTGCTGGGCGTGGGGCTCTCCCAGCTCATGACGTTCTTTACGGCTTCGCTCTTTAAGACGCAGATCGCCGATTTTCACTTCTTCTTCTCGGTGCATGCGTTCAACCTGACCCTTGCCTGCATGCTCGTAATGTTTGTGCTCACGCTACTGCTGAACCTGCGCGCCGTGCGTCGTACCAAACTCATCGAGCTTATGGGTGCCGAGCGTCGCAACGAGAGCATCAAGACACGCAACCCCTGGATCGCGATTGCCATCTTTACCGTGGGCGTGCTACTTGTGGGCGTGGCCTATTACCGTCTGCTGCGTGATGGGTTCCCGCTAACCGAGACGGGCGACAAGCTGGACGGGGCCATGAGCCAGTTTGGCATTACGACCGCTATGGTTACGGTGGGCACCTTTGCCCTGTTCTGGGGACTCTCGGGCATGCTCATCAAGCTGCTGCAGAGCTTGCGCGGCGTGTATTGGCACGGCCTCAACATGTTTACTGTGCGCCAGCTTGCGGCCAAGGTCAACACGGTGTGCTTTTCGATGGGCGTCATCGCGATGATTCTGTTTTTGGCCATCACCTCGGTGACGTGCGGTATGTCGATCGCCAACGTGATGAACGAAAACCTGGAGCGCTATAACCCTGTTGACGTGTCTCAGACGTATGTCTATTACACGCCCGAAACGCTCGACTACTACAAGAAGTATGTCAATCCGTCTGAGGCCGATCGCATGGTGCTGGCCGATGCAACGGTCGATTTGTACGCTGCATGGCATGGCGAGAGCAAGTCGGCGGACAACAACGACGAGACCGGCAAAAAGGTCGATATCGCCGATGTTGCCGGTGAGCATGTGCAGATCGATTCGTATCTGAGTTACCCGCTTGGCGGCTCGGGCCCCTCGGTGGTGGCAGGCGAGATGTTCAAGGCCATGGGCAAAAAGCTTCCCAAGGCGCTCGAGGGAAGCAACGCCGACGCGATGGGTCTGTTTGTGACGCCGGCGAGCCAGTACAACAAACTGCGCCAGATGATGGGCGAGGAGCCAGTGAGCATTGGCCGCGACCAGTACTTGCTCACGTGCGATATGGGCGGTGAGCTGGGCGACCTGTACACCAAATATATGGCCGGCGGCCATACCCTCACCTTGGGCGGCATGAGCTCAAGCCCGCAACCGATAAGTCGGACGAGGACACGGCGGCCATCGCCAACTCGGCGATGGGCAGCAATCCCGGTACCGTGGTCGTAGCCGATGAGCTGCTGTCCCAGCTTAATCTGCAGCCGTATTCCAGTAATCTGCTCGTTAACTACAAGCAGGGGATGGATGTGACCAAGGCAGACGAGAGCATTAAATACACCATGCTCGACAATCTGCTCGTTGACGGCAAGGAGCCGGGGTCGTGGGGAGTCTTCTTGACACGCTCCGAGCTATATACGCAGGCAGCGCAGATGAACGGCATGATTAGCTATCTGGCCATCTACATTGGCTTTGTACTGGTCGTTGCGTGCGCGGCAATCCTATCGATCCAGCAGCTCTCCAATGTGGCCGACGGCAGCCGCAGCTATCGTGTGTTGGCACAGATCGGCTGTGACGACCGCCAGATTCGCCATTCGGTGATGGCGCAGCAAGCGGTATTCTTCCTGTTCCCGCTGGCAGTGGGCCTGGCGCACTCTTTTGTGGCGCTCAAGGTGATCATCGAGCTGGTGAGCGTATTCGGCAACATGAGCATCGGCGGCACCGTGGTCTTACCTGTGCGATTTTCCTGGCAGCCTATGGCGGCTACTTCCTGGTAACGTACCTCATGAGTACCGGCATGGTACAAGCTGCCATCGCCACCCGCTACAGCGAGTAATTCGTTCAGCTCGGAATTATCGTAGGTTGAGCATAAGTCAGCGAAAGCGCCCCTAGGCGAGCGAGGTGACGTGAAAGAGGAGGGAAGCGTACTTTGGTACGCGACCGACGATTGAACGTCAGATTGCCGCTAGGGGCGCTTGCAGCGTCGAGCCGTTACGCGGTTTGGCAAAACCGCGTAACTCGAGCCCCTTCGTGGTGGTTTTACGTTTATCTCAATCTGTAACATATGGCTGGCAAAATCGCCTCTATCTGTTATAGATTGAGATTGTTTGTTTCGAGCCATACGGTTTGTCTCGATCTGTAACAACAAGACGGGGATTCGGCCCCTAGATGTTACAGATCGAGACAACGGTCGTTCGATTTGGAGGAAGCCTTATGCGCACGATAACCGAGTCCGAGTCCACCCCCAAGGCCGACGGTTTCTTTATGCCCGCTGAATTCGCTCCGCAGGATCGCGTGTGGATGGGTTGGCCCCATCGCACCGACACTTGGGCCATGGTGCCAAGCCGGCTCAGAAGCAGTATGCCGCCATCGCTCGCGCCATTGCCGAGTTCACCCCGGTTACCATATGCGCCAACCAGGCCGACTACGCTAACTGCAAGGCCTTCTTTGAGGAAGACGAGAACGTCACCGTTATCGAGATGACCACCGACGACGCTTGGTTCCGTGACACCGCTGCCACTTTTGTTATCAACGGCAAGGGCGATAAGCGCGCCAACCACTGGCACTTCAACGCCTACGGCGGCCTCGTCGACGGCCTCTATTTCCCATGGGACAAGGACGAGCAGATCGCCCTTAAGATAGCTGAGCTCTCCGGCTGCCGTCGCTATCGTCCCGATGACATGATCCTCGAGGGCGGTTCCATCACCGTCGACGGCGAAGGCACCGTGGTCGTGACCGACCAGTGCCTGCTTTCCCCGGGCCGCACCTGCTCTGCGGTTCTGGAGGAGGAAGAGGATTCCGAGTCCATCTGGCCCAAGTTCAAGAGGAAGTTTGAGCCCTGGAGCGAGGAACTTCGCGCCTATATGGACGAGCACCTCAAGGATTACCTGGGTGTCGAGAAGGTCATCTGGGTCAAGGAGGGCATCGATCCCGAGGAGACCAACGGTCACATCGATGACGTCGCCACGTTCATCGCTCCGGGCGTCATGGCCTGCATCTGGACTGACGATCCCGAGTATCCGTTCTACGAGCAGTGCCACGCCATCTACGAGACCCTCTCTAACGCCGTTGACGCCAAGGGCCGCAAGATGAAGGTCTACAAGCTCTGCATGCCCGTGAACCCGCTGTTCATGGACCAGGCTTCCTGCGACACCATCGACGCCGACGAGAACGCCGAGCCGCGCGTCGCCGACGAGCCGCTGATCGCCTCCTACATGAACTACCTGGTCACCAACCACGGCGTTATCGTCCCGCAGTACGGCGACGAGAACGACCAGCTGGCCGTTGACATGCTCCAGAAGATCTACGACGAGGTCTGGGGCGAGGGCGTCTACAAGTGCGTCGGCGTTCAGTCCGAGCAGGTCGTCTTCGGTGGCGGGAATATCCACTGTATTACGCAGCAGGAACCCTCGGCGTAACTGTCTGTCTTCCCGAGGCACGGCACCTTGCCCTTCATTTGTCGCTTGCGTACCAAAGTACGCGGCGCTCCTCTTTCACGAGAATCTGCCGCACCTCAGAAACCCAGCCGGTCAAGCGGACAGGGGCTACTTGATTGCAAGTTGACGTGAAACGAAAGGGCGCTGACCTTCTGGTCGCGCCCTTGAAGTTGAACGTCAGATTGTCTAAATGCGGCCCGCGTAACTAAATACGGCCCGCGATCTCGTGGATGAGGTAGTCGGTCTTTTCCCAGCCCAGACACGGGTCGGTGATCGACTTGCCAAAGACGCCGCCGTCGACCGGCTGGTTGCCGTCCTCCAGATAAGACTCGATCATAAAGCCCTTGACCAGCTTGGAGATGGATTCGTTGCGGCGGCAGCTGTCGAGCACCTCCTTGCAAATGCGGTACTGCTCCAGCGGACGCTTGCCCGAGTTGTCATGGTTGCAGTCAATGACCGCCGCCGGATTGGCATAACCGGCGTGCTCGGTATAGCGCTCGGCCAGGCGCTCCAGGTGTTCGTAGTGGTAGTTGGGGTAGGTGCGCCCATCGAGACCGATGTAGCCGCGCATGACGGCGTGCGCGAGCGGGTTGCCGTCGCACTCAACCTCCCAGTTACGGAAGATGAAGCTCTGGTGCGCCTGTGCGGCGTAAATGGAGTTGAGCATAACGGTGGTAGAGCCGGCAGTGGGATTCTTCATGCCGACGGGCACCGAAATGCCGCTCGACACCAGGCGATGCTCCTGGTTCTCGACCGAGCGTGCGCCCACGGCAACATAGCTCAGCAGGTCAACGAGGTACTGGTAGTTGGACGGATAGAGCATCTCGTCGGCGGTAAAGAAGCCCGTTTCCCCAATAACGCGCAGGTGCATATGGCGGATGGCCTTGACGCCCTCGAGCAGGTCGTCGGGGGCCTCGGGGTTGGGGTTGTGCAGAAGACCCTTGTAGCCGGTGCCCTTGGTGCGCGGCTTGTTGGTATAGACGCGCGGAATGATGATGAGCTTGTCCTTGACCTCCTCGGCGGTCTTGGCCAGTCGGTTCATGTACTCAAGCACCGAGTCCTCGCGGTCGGCAGAACACGGGCCGATGATGAGCACCTTGCGTGCGTCCTCGCCGGTAAAGATTTTGGCGACCTCGGCGTCAAATGCCTGCTTTTTGGCGGTAAGCTCGGCGGAAAGCGGCATTTCCTCGCGGATCTCCATGGGGATCGGCAACTTGCGTTTGAATTCCATGGCCATAGGGGCCTCCTCAATTTATAGAAAGAGCAATAAGCGTATTGGCGAGTGCTCGGCATTATCCGCTGTCGCACGCTAAAGCGCAAGCCCTTGTCACCTCGAAACCTGCCAAAAAGAGACAGGTTTATTTTGGCAGGTTTTATCTGGGGAAACGTCGGTGTATACCGGGAGGGAGTGGCGCCACGCGGGACCCTAAGGCTGTTGTCGGTTCCCCGGGAAACACCCTGTGGGCAAAAAATGCCAAATATGAGTACTGTTGCTATTGTAGTGGCATATTGCCGGCATAAGATAATAGACATAACAGCAAATATGTTCATTAATGTCAGCACATATAAGCCGGTCATCGAGCTGTTTGATCATCTTTGAGTCGCATGTAGGCCACAGGTGCGGCGTTTGGGGCTATTTTTGCTGTTACTAAAAAGGTGACAGTACTCATATTTGCCATTTTTTGCCCACAGGGCTTGGAGTGGACTGTCAATCAGGTCCCAGGGGAGGCGGTTCGAGGACCAAAGGACACAAAACGAGGGGGCGCAGTTCATTCTGCGCCCCCCGTTTTTGGGTATTGCGGTTGTTTGCCGCCGGTTTTACGCCGCCTCGTCGAACTGCGAGTTATACAGGTCGGCGTAGAAGCCGCCTTGGGCGAGTAGCTCGTCGTGTGTGCCCTTCTCGACGATGTCGCCGTCGCGGATCACCAAGATCACGTCGGCGTTGCGGATCGTGGACAGGCGGTGTGCGATGACAAAGCTGGTACGGCCCTGCATCAGCGCATCCATGGCACGCTGGATGAGCTCCTCGGTGCGGGTGTCGACGTTGGAGGTCGCCTCGTCCAAAATCAGCGCCGGACGGTCGGCCAAAATGGCGCGGGCGATGGTCACGAGCTGGCGCTGGCCCTGTGAGAGGTTAGTACCCTCCTCGTTGATCATAAAGTCGTAGCCGCCGGCGAGCGTATGGATAAAGTGGTCGCAGCGCGCGGCGCGTGCAGCGGCCTCGACCTCGGCATCGCTCGCATCGGGGCGTCCGTAGCGGATGTTCTCGCGGATGGTGCCGTTAAACAGCCAGGTATCCTGCAGCACCATGGCAAACTCGCCGCGCAGCGCCGCGCGATCCCAGTCGCGCACGTCGACGCCCTCGACACGCAGCGAGCCGCCGTCCACATCGTAGAAGCGCTGCAGCAGCTTGATGAGCGTGGTCTTGCCGGCGCCGGTGGGGCCGACGATGGCGATGGTCTGGCCGGGCTGCGCCTCGCAACTAAAGTCGTGGATGATGGTTTTGTCGGGCGTGTAGCCAAACTTGACATGGTCAAACTCCACGTGACCGGGGCGCTTTTCGGGAATCTGCGCGTCGGCCTTCTGCTCCTCCTCGGGCGCGGCCAAAAACTCAAAGACGCGCTCGGTGGCAGCGGCCATCGACTGCATCGTGTTGCTCACGTTGCCCAGCTGCTGCACGGGTTGCGTAAAGTTGCGAACGTACTGGATAAAGCTCTGAATGTCGCCGGGCGTGGCGTTACCGGTCAGCGCGAGCTGCGCGCCCACCACGACGACGCCCACGTAGCCCATGTTGCCCACCAGGCTCATAAGCGGCATCATCAGGCCCGACAGGAACTGCGAGCGCCAGCCACTAATAAAGAGGCGGTCGTTTTGACGGTCGAACTCCTCGATCGAGCCTCGGCGCGGTCGAACACCTGAATGACATTCTGGCCGGCAAAGTCCTCCTCGATAATGCCGTTGACGGTGCCCAGGACCTGCTGCTGCTCGCGGAAGTACGGCTGCGAGAAGTGAATCATTACGGTCAGGATAATCGCGGCGGCCGGCAGCGTGAGCACGGTGACGCCGGTGAGCGGCAGGCTGATCGACAGCATCATGACGAGCACGCCGATGATCTGCGTCACCGACGTGATGAGCTGTGTCACGCTCTGGTTGAGCGACTGGCCGAGCGTGTCGACGTCGTTGGTGATGCGGCTGAGCACGTCACCCTTGCTGTGGCCGTTGAAGTAGCTCATCGGCACGACAGCGATCTTGGCGGCGATCTCCTTGCGCATGCGGTAGCAGATCTTTTGCGTGACGCCGGTCATGAGCCAGCCCTGGATGAGGCTGCAGACAGAGCTTGCCAGATACAGGCAGAGCAAAAAGCCGAGCGTGTTGGCGATCCAGCAAAGTCGACATCGCCGGTACCGTTGACCTTGGCGACCAGGCCCTCGAACAGCTTGGTCGTAACCTGGCCAAGTACTTTGGGCCCCACAATGTTAAAGATGACCGAGCATACGGCAAAGGCGACGGCGGCAAACACGGCAATCTTGTGCTGGCCGATATAGCCGAGCAGCTGCCGCATGGTGCCCTTAAAGTCCTTGGCCTTTTCGCCGCGGCCCATGCCACCCATGCGGCCCATGGGACCGCGCTGGCGGGTGGGCTTGGGAATCTGAGTCTTGGTCTCGTCTGCCATTAGCGCTCGCCTCCTTCCATAACAGCTGCAATTTCTTCTTGGGTAAGCCCCAGCTCCTCGGCGGAAAGCTGCGACTGTGCGATCTCCAGGTATGCCGGGCAGCTGTGCAGCAGCTCCTCATGCGTGCCGGTGCCCACCACGTGGCCGTCATCGAGCACGATGATCTGGTCGGCGTGCATGATAGTCGCGATGCGCTGGGCCACGACCACGAGCGCGGCGTCGGTGACGTTTTTGGCCAGCTCCTCGCGCAGGCGCGCGTCGGTCTTGTAGTCGAGGGCGCTAAACGAATCATCGAACACCACGACCTCGGGCTTTTTGGCCAACGCGCGGGCGATGGCCAGGCGCTGACGCTGGCCGCCCGAGACATTGGAGCCGCCCTGGCTGATGGGGGAGTCGTAGCCGTCCTCGCGCTCGGCGATAAAGTCCTCGGCCTGGGCGATGCGTGCCGCCTGGTGCATGTCCTCGTCGCTTACCATGTCGCCGGCAAACTTGAGGTTGCTCTCGACGGTGCCCGAGAACAGGCGACCCTGCTGCGGGATGTAACCAATGCGTCGGCGCAGCTCGGAAAGGGTCATATCGCGCACGTCAATGCCGTCGAGCGAAATGCTGCCGCCCGTGACGTCGTACAGGCGCGGAATCAGCTGCACGAGCGTGGACTTGCCCGAGCCCGTGGAGCCAATGATGCCGAGCATCTGACCGGCATGCGTAGTGAAGTTCACGCCGCTAATGACGTCGGCGCGGGCATCGGGGTACTGGAAGCTCACATCGCGGAAGGTGAGCTCACCGCGCGGCGCGCTTGCCGCGGGCAGCTTGGGCGAAGCGGGGTCGTTGATGCTCGTGGGGCAGGTTATGACCTCTTCCACGCGCTCGGCTGCGACCTCGGCACGGGGCAGGATGACCGAAACCATGGTGAGGATCATAAACGCCATGACGATCTGCATGGTGTAGGAGATAAACGCCATCATGTTGCCGACCTGCATCACGCCGTCGGACACGCCCTGTGCGCCAAACCAGACGATAAGCACGGTGATGCAGTTCATGACGAGCATCATGAGCGGCATCATAAAGCTCATGGCTCGGTTGGTGTAGAGCTGCGTGGTCATTAGGTCGAGCGAAGCCTTGTCAAAACGCTCGAGCTCATGCTCCTCGCGGTTGAACGAGCGGATGGGCATAAGGCCGTCGAGCAGCTCGCGAGCGGTAAGGTTCACGCGGTCCACAAAGCTCTGCATCTTTTTGAACTTGGGCATGGTGAGGCCCATAAGCACGCCGACGACGGCCGAGACCGCGATAATGGCCACGGCGATGGTCCACTCCAGGCCGGTGTGGTTGGCCAGGACACGCATGACAGCGACGATGCCCATGACGGGGGCCATCAGGCACATGCGGATGAACAGGGTTGCGGCCATCTGAATCTGCTGAATGTCGTTGGTGCAGCGGGTGATGAGCGAGGCCTGGCTAAACTTGCCCACCTCGGCCGGCGAGAAGTGCATAACCTTGTTGAAGGTCTCGCGGCGCAGGTCGCGGGCGATGGAGCAGGCGGTGCGTGAAGCCACGGCACCGGTCAGGATGGTGGCGACCAGCGACACCAGACACAGACCAAACATCGTGGTCGCCATGCGGCTAGGTAGGCGTTCTGCACGTCGGCGGGGTCGATGCCCTGTGCCTTGTACTCGTCCTGCACATAGCTCACGGCGCGCTGAGTGACGATGGAGCCCGACATGGAACCCATTTTGTCTGCCATATCGTTGGCGCCCTCGACGAGCTTGCTTTGGTCTACCAGATCGCCCTCGACACCCAGGCGCAGGCTCTTCATGGTGATCTTACCGCCGTCGGCATCAATCTGCTTTTGCATGTTCTGCGCCGCTGCGGCCTTCTGCTGCATCTCGGCGAGCTGCTTGGGCGTCATCGCTGCCATTTGCTCGGGGGTGGGCATGGCCTGGGCAGCGTTACTGTCTTTCTCGCTGGACGAGCCCATCATGTCGCCCATGGAGTTGGCGTCAATGCCTGGTTGAGCGAAAGAACGACAGTCTCGGGCAGGCTCATAATGTCGGCAATCTTGCCGCCGTCGGCGCGCTCTTCCTCGGTGCCCTTGTACGTTCGAATGCCGTTTTTGTCAGCCTTGCTAAACACGGCCTCCACTGCCTTGGCGTCCTTGGCGCTCATAAAGAGTTCGAGGTCGTCGAGCGATTCGGCGCGAATGGTGTCGGGTACGGGCGAGGCGATGCCGCCTTGCTGCACACCCACATCGACGATGTCACTCATATACGTAGGTAGCGCTAGGTCGGCATTGCAGCTGATTACGATAAGTACGATAGCCGTGAGTAGCGCCAGGATATGCTTTTTAAAGAGCTTGAGAATCCTCACTCGGCATCTCTCCTTTCTTGATTGCGATCGATAATTTCGTTGGCACGCCTTAGGAGGCGCACCATCTCTTGGGTATCTGTTTCGCCGAGCTGCTCGAGGAAGGCCGCGGTGCGTTTCTCGAATTCCCGACGTTTGATTTCGAGATCTTGTCGGCCTTTGTCGGTCACCGTGACGTGTACGCGACGACGGTCGGTCTTTGAGTGCTCGCGCTCGACCCAGCCCTTGGTTTCGAGGGCGCGCAGGATGTTGGCGATGCGGGCGCTCGAGACCCAGGCGCGATCGGCGAGTTCGCTCGGCGTGAGCGAGCCGCCAGCGAGCATGAGGCGCGCATGACAGCCATCTCGCCGCCGAGAGCTTTGTCCGCAAAGCGCGAAATGCGCTGATGCATGCTGCCAAACTCAGTTAAGAGCTGACGCCCAAGCTCATGGAAATCGGTATCTTCCACCGAAAACCCCTAACACTAGAAACTATTTTCGGTGAAAGATGATACCCACATACGCGGGCCTCATGCGGTGAGCAATTTAAAGAGCGCATAAAGAATTAAAATCTTTCAAGAATTGTAGCGTTTCAAAGAATTATCATGCACGCGGTTAGGCGTGGGGTTGTCACCACCATGACGACTGGGACTCATTTATCGCCACGTGCGATGCTCCAACTTCCCGCAAGGAGACACCTGAATCAAGGGGGTTGGAGTCATGGCATTTGACTTCACGGGCAAAACTGCGATCGTTACCGGCGGCACTCAGGCATTGGCCTCGAGATTGCCAAGGGCATCGTTGCGGGCGGCGGACACGTCGCGCTCATCGCAAGGAACGCTGCTAAGGGCGAGGCCGCGGTGGCCGAGCTTGGCGAGGGCAACAAGTTCTATCAGCTCGATGTCGCCGATGCGCCCAAGGCGCGCGAGACCGTCGAGCAGATTTTTACGGACCTGCCGCAAACCAACATCCTGATCAACTGCGCTGGCGTCATCAGCACCAAGAAGTTCGACGAGATCGATGACACCGAGTGGCGTCGCACCATCGACATCAACCTCAACGGCACCTTTACCATGATGAACGCCGTGTACCCGCACTTTAAGGCGGCCCATGCCGGCACTATCGTCAACGTGAGCTCTGTTGCCGGCAAGATCGGCGGCGGCCTGCTCGGCACTGCGGCTTACGCGAGCTCCAAGGCCGGTGTTAACGGTCTAACCAAGGCAGTCGCCAAGGAAGGCGGCAAGTTTGGCGTCCGCTGCAACGCCGTGTGCCCGTCGCTCACCCTTACCGATATGACCTCGATTCTCTCTGACGAGAACTCTCAGCGCATCATCAACGGTATTCCTCTGGGCCGCGCCGCCCAGGCCAGCGAGCTGCGCAGATGGTGCTGTTCTTCGCTTCCGACCTCGCCAGCTTCGTGAACGGCGAGATCGGCGACTGCGACGGCGGCATCGTCCTGGACGGGTAATACCCCACGACGATTATTCGGCGACGGCTCCTGCGACTCGGGACCGTCGCCTTCTTTCTGACGTTGCATATAGGCGCGTGCGGCTACGATTCGCATGCATCCAAAGGAGATATATATGAGTGAATCGACTGCGGTGGAGGCGCCGGCGGCAAAGGAGCCGTTCTTTAAGATGTCCTCCATCCCGGGTGCCAATATTTTGGTGCCGCTTTTGCTGGGCTGCCTGCTCAACACGCTATTCCCCGACCTATTCAAAACGCTCGGCAGCTTTACGCTTGGCATGACCCAGCAGGGTGCAGGCCCGCTCGTGGGCGCTTTTTTGCTTATCGTCGGTACGACGATTTCGTTTAAGAGTGCTCCTGCCGCCGCTGCCCGCGGTGCCATCATCATCGCCGTCAAGCAAATCGTGGTCGTTGCCGTGTCGCTGCTCATCCTTTATGTGTTCAACGACAACCTGTTTGGCATCTCTGCATGGTGATGCTGGCGGCTTGCACCGGCGCCAACAACGCTATGTACGCTGGTCTGATGGGCACCATGGGCAATGAGGCCGAGCGCGGCGCTGTCGCAATCACCACGCTCGTTGTCGGCCCTCCGGTCACGATGATCGTGCTCGGCGCTGCCGGCCAGGCTCCGATTGGCTGGTCGCTCGTGGGTGCCATCCTGCCGATCGTCGTCGGCATTATTCTGGGCAACCTCTTCCCCAGCTTTAAGAAGATGATGGCGCCGGCACTTTCCGCCGTCATCGTGCTCGTCTTCTTTGCCATGGGCTCGACCATGACCTTTGGCCAGCTCATTAATGGCGGTCTTCCCGGTATTCTGCTCGGCGTGATCTGCTCGGTGGTCTTTGCAATTCCCGTCATCGCGGTCGATAAGCTCACGGGCGGCACGGGTGTCGCAGGTGCGGCCATTTCGAGCTGCGCCGGAGCCAATGTGGCCACGCCTGCTGCCATGGCAAGCGTCAACGGGGCCATGTACGGTGGCGCTGTGCTCGCGACGGCTACGGCACAGGTTGCTGCCTGCGCAATCGTGACGGCTATTTTGACCCCGCTGGTCACCAGTTGGTGCTACAAGCATTTTGAGGGCCAGGGCAACGGCAAGGCAACAACCGACAAGGCTGCCGCAGCCGCCTAATGCCAAACGGCAATCAAAGCTAAATAACTAGCCACGCCATAGGGCGGCCCCGGGGGAAATCCCGTGGCCGCCCTTCAGTTTCTGAAGGGTCTCTGGGGTACTTTACTCTGATAAAGCTGACATAACAGCTAGAGTGAACGTCGTACAAAGGCAAGGAAAAATACCAAAGAAATCGGTGAACGGTAGTTGTTCGCGCTCGCATTTCCTGCGGATTTGTTAAAAACGCTCTAATGGTATAAAAAAAGAAACATATAACAGCCTGATGAAGGGGGTGGCTATGTTATCCTTCTCAAACGGGTGAAATCTTGGGTTTGGGTTGCAGTTCCAAGGTGGACAAACGTTTTTCCCTGTACCAATGTGTGGTGAAGAACGGAAGAAGCCGGTAGTGCAAGCCGATAATTCAAGAATTCAATAAGCAGCGGTGTGAGAGAGCGCCGCATTACACGTAACTAGGAGCGTGGTTACACAATGCAGGAGGCATGGGAAGGCTTCAAGGAAGGCATCTGGACGGGAGAGGTTGACGTCCGAGACTTCATCCAGAAGAACTACACCCCCTACGAGGGCGACGAGTCGTTCCTCGCCGGCCCGACCGAGCGTACCAAGGAGCTGTGGGGCGAGGTTCTCGACCTGCTGCTCAAGGAGCGCGAGCAGGGCGGCGTCCTCGATATGGACACCAAGACCGTCACGGGTATCGTGAGCCACCCCGCTGGCTACATCGATAACGCCCATCGCGACAAGGAGACCATCGTCGGCCTCCAGACCGACAAGCCGCTCAAGCGCGCGCTGCACGTCAACGGCGGTATCCGCATCGCTTGCCAGGCTGCCAGCCAGCACGGCTACAAGATCGACGAGAACGTTGTCGAGCGCTACACCTTCGAGCGCAAGACTCACAACGCCGGCGTCTTCGATGTCTACACCCCCGAGATGCGCGCCTGCCGCTCGGCCCACATCATCACCGGTCTGCCCGATGGCTATGGCCGCGGCCGCATCATCGGCGACTACCGTCGTGTTGCCCTGTACGGCGTCGACTACCTGATCAAGGACAAGGAGGCCCAGAAGGCTTCCACCCCGACGGTCATGACCGCCGACAACATCCGCGATCGTGAGGAGCTGCAGGAGCAGATCCGCGCCCTCGGCGAGCTCAAGATGATGGCCGAGACCTATGGTTTCGACATTTCCAACCCTGCTACCAACACGCAGGAGGCCATCCAGTGGATGTACTTCGCCTACCTCGCTTCCGTCAAGGAGCAAAACGGCGCCGCTATGTCCATCGGCCGTACCTCTACGTTCATCGACATCTACGCTGAGCGCGACCTTGCCAACGGTACCTTCACCGAGGAGCAGATCCAGGAGTTCGTGGATCACTTCATCATGAAGCTCCGCATGGTCAAGTTTGCCCGTACCCCCGAGTACCAGGCCCTGTTTACCGGCGATCCGCAGTGGGTCACCGAGTCCATCGGCGGCATGGGTGTTGACGGCCGTACGCTCGTTACCAAGATGAGCTACCGCTACCTGCACACGCTCGAGAACATGGGCACCAGCCCCGAGCCCAACATGACCGTTCTGTGGTCGACCCGTCTGCCCGAGAACTTCAAGAAGTTCTGCGCCAAGACTTCTGTCGCCAGCTCTTCGATCCAGTACGAGAACGACGACCTCATGCGCGTTTACCACGCGACGACTACGGCATCGCCTGCTGCGTGTCCTCCATGCGCATTGGCAAGGAGATGCAGTTCTTCGGCGCCCGTGCCAACCTGGCCAAGTGCCTGCTCTACGCACTCAACGGCGGTGTTGACGAGGTCTCCAAGAAGCAGGTCGGCCCCAAGTATCGCGCCGTCGAGGGCGATACGCTCGATTACGACGACGTTGTGGCCAAGTACAACGACATGATGAAGTGGCTTGCTGGCGTGTACGTCAACTCGCTGAACATCATTCACTACATGCACGACAAGTATTGCTACGAGCGCATCCAGATGGCTCTGCACGACAAGCACGTGCATCGTTGGTTCGCTACGGGCATCGCTGGCCTTTCCGTCGTGGCTGACTCCCTGTCCGCCATCAAGTACGCCAAGGTCCACCCCGTCCGCGACGAGAACGGCATCATCGTCGACTTCGAGACCGAGGGCGAGTTCCCCAAGTACGGCAACGACGACGACCGCGTTGACAGATCGCTCACGACGTTGTGCACCAGTTCATGGAGTACATCCGTATGAACGACACCTACCGCAACTCCGTGCCCACGACCTCGGTTCTGACCATTACCTCCAACGTCGTGTACGGTAAGAAGACCGGTTCCACGCCTGACGGCCGCAAGGCTGGCCAGCCGTTCGCCCCGGGTGCTAACCCCATGCACAAGCGCGATAGCCACGGCGCCATCGCTTCGCTGTCTTCGGTTTCCAAGCTCCCGTTCCGCGATGCTCAGGACGGCATCTCCAACACCTTCTCCATCATCCCGGGTGCGCTCGGCAAGGAGGACCAGGTGTTCTTTGGCGATATCGACCTTGATCAGCTGGGCGAGTAACTATTGTTAGTGCTATACTAACAATAACGATTACTGATTAGAGCGACGGTTTCGGCCGGCGCCTATCAATCGAAGGAGACACATTATGAAGGTTTCTGAAGTTTCTGAGACTCAGGCCGATAACCTGGTCCACATGCTCGACGCTTACGCCGAGAAGGGTGGCCACCACCTGAACATCAACGTCTTCAACCGTGAGACGCTGCTCGACGCTCAGGCCCACCCCGAGAAGTACCCGCAGCTGACCATCCGCGTTTCCGGCTATGCCGTGAACTTCCACACGCTCACTAAGGAGCAGCAGGACGAGGTCATTTCGCGTACCTTCCACAACAAGTTCTAAAGGGGTTTAACTCCCGCAGGATCGCCGGGGCTGTTTGGGCTACCTCCCAAAACGTCCTCGGACATGCAAGAAGCCCTCGCTGCGCACTTCGTGCGGCGAGGGCTTCTTGCGTCCTGCGGAATATTTTGGGAGGTAGCCCAAACAGCCCCGGCGGGGTCCTGTGTAGTTACCCTTTAGGCGGAACTCTCCTAATGGGTTGAGCGTTCTGGATTCTTGCTTGCTACCGTTTATCGCGTATAGCTACCGTTTGCGGAATAAGTAACACTCCTTAATAAACCGTGTAGAATCTCAGTTAAGCACGGAGTTTTCCAGGGAGACGCTGTCCTTTGTTGTGTGCAAGGGGCGGCGTCTCTTTGGCGCTTGGAGGCTGTTGTGCAACAGTGCGGCGGCGCGTGCCATGTATTGAAAAGCCAACGTCGAGATAGGTCGTGATAAGAATGGGCAAGTACGTAATCGTGGTTGAGTCTGGGTCGGATGTGACGCCGGAGCTCTGCGAGCGCTACGGCATCGTGCGCGTGCCCATGCATGTCACGATTGGTGACGAGACCGTCGAGGACGGTTCGATCGATCCGCTTGAGATTTACTCGCGCTGTAACGAGTTTGGTGTGATGCCCAAGACCAGTGGTTGTTTGCCAGCGGATTTTGCGCATGTGTACGACCGCATCCATGCCGAGCAACCCGACGCGACTATTTTGCATCTTGCATATTCCGAGGCCACGACCTGTTCGCATCAGTCCTCTAAGATTGCGGCCCAGGGGCGCGACTACGTGTTCTCCATGGACACGCGCTTTGTCTCGGTGGGCCAGTCGCTCGTTGTCGTCGAGACTGCCAAATACATCGAGGCTCACCCCGATGCCACCGTCGACGAGATCTTTGCATTTACGAACTCCGTCATGGACCGCGTGCTGCTGGGCTTTGTTCCTACGGACCTTGCCTTCCTTAAGGCGGGCGGTCGCTTGTCCAACGTCGCGTTCCTGGGCGCCCATCTGCTCAAGATTAAGCCTGCATTGAGGTAACGGGCGGCAAGTTCGTGGCAACCAAGAAGTTCCGCGGCTCTATGCTCAAATGCGCCCGCGCCTTTATTGACCACATGGTTGCCAAGGGCGAGATCGACTACTCGCACATTGGCTTGGCATATTCGGTAGGTCTTTCCGAGGAGCTGCGCGACGACATGGAAGTCTATGCGCACGACCTGGGCTTTAAGGACATTACCTGGACTCAGGTCGGCGGCGTCATCTCGAGCCATTGCGGCCCGACCGCCTTCGGCGCGGTGCTCACGCTCAAGGCGTAAGGCCTGGCGTCTATCGATATCTATTGTCTCGGCGGCGGGTGGGTTGTGACAACCTTCCCGCGTTTTTGTGTGGGGCCAAATAGAACAACCCAATTGACCACTAAACCGTTTCACCATCATGCGTATGGGCTAGAATGGCTCTGGCATTTATGTAACTAAAACCAATGAGAGGTAAGGTAGCGGGAATGGCTGAGATGACGCTCGAGGGTGTGGACGCTCGTCCCGAGGACTCCGCGTTTGCCCTGGGCCGCGTACATTCGATTGAAACGATGGGTACGGTCGACGGACCCGGCATCCGCTTCGTAGTGTTTGTCCAGGGCTGTCCCATGCGCTGCGCGTATTGCCACAATCCCGATACCTGGTCGGTTAACGGCGGCACGATGGTGACCGTCGAGCACCTGATGGACGAGTTCCAGAGCAATCATGAGTTTTACCGCAGCGGCGGAATTACGGTTTCGGGCGGCGAGCCACTTCTGCAGCCCGAGTTTTTGGCCGACCTGTTCCGTGCAATGCACAACAACCCCGATGGTCGTGTACATACCTGCCTGGATAGCTGTGGCTACGCCTTCGACCCTCAGCATCCCGAGAAGTTCGATGCCGTGCTCAACGAGACCGACATGGTTTTGCTCGACATCAAGCATGCCGACCCGGTCGAGCATAAAAGGCTGACCGGTTGTGACCCCGCACGCATCCTGACGTTTGGCGATGAGCTGGCGCGTCGCAGGATCAAGGTCGTTATCCGCCACGTGGTGGTACCGGGCATTACCGACACGGTGGAGGAGTGCGAGGCGCTCGGTCGTTTAATCGCCCCGTGGCATAACGTGGTCGGCCTGGAGATGCTGCCGTATCACACCATGGGTGTCGTCAAATACGAGCAGCTGGGGATTCCCTATAAGCTTGAGGGCGTGCCCCAGATGGATACCGCGCGCATGCCCGAGCTGCGCAACGCCGTCATGACGGGCATGAAAAAGCGCCGCGCCGAACTCAAAAACGCCATCGACTAGCGAGCCATTTTCGCCCCCAAGGGCACTCATTGGGGACAGACTTAAATGAGTGCGCGATGGCATTGCGGGCGAGCATGTTTTGGTGCGCAACAAGGCAGGCTGGATTAGCGAGGATGGTTACTATTCGACATGCGATGCGGGCCTTATCGGCATCGATGGTCGTACCTATGTCATGAGCGTCATGACATCGATGCGTGGGGCGACCGCTCGAGCGAGGTTACGGCCGTGATTGCAAAGGCTCTGTTTGATATGCGAGCTGCGCTGGCTTAGCGTGTTCGTTTGGCGAGGTCAAACAAAATGCTGGTACCATACCGTGGTTGAGAATTTCGTATAGGTTTGGGGAATGGTATGGCTACCATCGCGATTATCGGTGCGCTCGAAAAAGAGATCATGCAGATTAAGGAAGAGCTGAGCGACGTTTGCGAGGCACGGGAGGCAGGCTTGACCGTTGTAAGCGGCGAGCTCGACGGCCTGACAGTTGTCGCCACAACGGCGGGCATGGGCACGGTGAACGCCGCCGCTGCAACACAGCACCTCATTAGCAAGTATGCTCCGCAGGCTGTTGTGTTTTCGGGCATTGCGGGCGGTTTGAACCCCAAGCTCCATATCGACGACGTGGTCATTGGTAAACGCCTGCGCTATTTGGATACCGATACCGCGCTTATCGCCGAGTCCGCACCGGGGCTCGAGGAGTTTGGCTCGACGCCTGCGCTGGTCGATATTGCCGCCGATGTGCTTGCTGAGCGTGGGTTTGTTGACGCTTCGACAAATGCAGTCGCTTCGAACGAGGGCACCAAGCAGTTCCTGGTCGGCACGATTGCCACGGGTAACCGCTTTGTGACGGGCGCCGTCATGCGCAACGACGCTATCGAGGCGACGCATGCCGATTGTGTCGGCATGGAGGGCGCGGCAATTGCCCATGTCGCAACCAAAAATGGTGTCGATTGCCTGGTGTTGCGCGCTATCAGCGATAATTGTGACGAGGCGTACGATGCAATTTGCGAGCGCGAGTTCGATCTGTTCGAGTACGCGCGTGTCGCAAGTGACATCACGCTCGATATCGTCCGCCGCATTGCCGCTGCGCAATAGCGCGTCTGTTTGTAAGAACCTACGACCAAGGAGTGTCCATGGCCGATTCCATTAACTACCAGCTTGCCAAGTTCGTCGCCAGCTACGGCAAGGTTTCGCAGATTCCCGAGTCCACCTGCCCGAGGTGAGCTTTGTCGGCCGCTCCAACGTGGGCAAGTCGTCGATTATGAACAAGCTCTTTGGCCGCAAGAACCTGGTCAAGGTTTCCAGCACGCCGGGCAAGACGAGCAACATCAACTTCTTTGAGGCCGACGACGTGCATTTCGTGGACCTGCCGGGTTACGGTTTCGCCCGCCGTTCCAAGGCCGAGCGCGACCGTTGGGCCGAGCTCATCGGCGACTTCTTTGACTCCGAGCGCAGCTTTAACTTGGTCGTCTCGCTGGTGGATATTCGTCACGACCCCAGCAAGCTCGATCACGACATGATCGACTATCTGCAGGGCAACGAGTTCAACTTTATCGTCTGCCTCACCAAGGCCGACAAGCTCAGCCGCACCCAGCAGGCCCGCCAGGCAGCAGCCATCAAAAAGCAACTCAACGTCCCGGCCGAAAACGTAATCATTACAAGCTCCCAGACCGGCACCGGCATCGACGAACTCAAAAAGCGCATCGCCGAGGCCTGCCTCTAGTAAGGGCTCCAGCCTAGCAAGAGCCCCTACCAATAAAAAGCCAAACTATCAGCGGCGCCCTTTCAAAGCGTGGGTCCCTGTAGACATCGCCGGCAATGTTGTTGTAGGGCCGCCCAAGGGCATCCCCTTAAAAACATTCCGCAGCACGAGGCCCGCTTATCCGCAGCTCCGAAGGAGCAGGATAAGCGGGCCTCAAGTGCGAGGACGTTTTTAAGGGGATGCCCCTGGGTGATCCGGACAGACCGATCGGCGATGTCTACAGGTACTCGATTTGAGCGCCTCGGTGTCGCACGTCAGAATATGCGTGTCACACTTGGGGAACTGCTCACGCAGCTTGACCTGCAGAAACTTTGCCACGATGGTGTCGTCAGTCACGGCCATGAGGGTCGAGCCGGAGCCACTGATCCAGATGGTCTTGGCGCCGCCGTTAAGGCAAGTGTCGCGCACGGCGTTGTAATCGGGGATGAGGCGGCGGCGATAGGGCTCCTGGATGCGGTCGTCGTTGGCGGCGGCAATCAGGTCAAGGTCGCCGGTCTCCAGGCCGCGCGTCATGCCGGCGATGCGGCCCATTTGCCATACGGCGGTGGAGAGCGGAATCTCCTGCGGCACGACCTTGCGCGCCTCGCTCGTATGTACCTCGTAGGGTGGGATCACGGTAATAAAACGCAGACGATCGCTCACCTCGTAGCGCAGACACTGGGGCAGCGAGTCGGTCGGCGTAAAGGAGCAGACGGCGCGGCCCAGGATAGCGGGGGCGACGTTATCGGGATGGCCCTCGACCTCGGTGGCGATGCGGACGAGCTCGGCGCGGTCGACGGTGTGGCCTGTCAGCGCGGCGGCCGCCATGATGCCGGCGACGACGCAGGTGGAGCTGGAACCCAGGCCGCGAGCGACGGGCACGTCGGTCTGAATGTCGATAGCGACGGGGAAAGCCGGCTCGCCCCACGCGGCCAGTGCATCGACAAAGCTCACGTAGACCAGGTTGTTCTCGTTTTGGAACTCTTCGGGGCATCCGGTGATGGTGAGCTTGTCGGCGCGCTTGAAGGTGAAGTGCGAGTAGAGGCTGACGGCCATGCCGAGGGTATCGTAGCCGATGCCTAGGTTGGCGCTGGTTGCTGGGACGGTGATTTTGATCATGTGGGTCCTCCTGGGCGGGTCCGGCCGTTTAGTTCGCTGCTCGGGCAGTCCTGGCTCGCTCGGAAAGCACATTAAGTGCTTTCCGGCTCGTGCGGAACTCGCGACGAACTAAACGGCCAGACCCGCTCGCATGTTCGTCATCATCCCGAAAGCTAAATAAAAAGAAGGTGCGCCGGCTTTCGCCGCGCTTAATAAGGGATCTAGTTGGTGCTCATTCGTTTTGCTGCAGACTCGACGTAGCTGGTCATCTCGTCGACGTCGCAGACGTCTTCGAAGCGGACGGGTTTGGATTCGAGTTCGGCGAGCTGAGACGGGGCGACCGTGTTGGTTGCCTGCTCGAGCACGCGCATGGCTTCAAAATCATCCTCGGGAACGTCGAGGCCCAAGGCGTCGCAGCAGGCGCGCGGGAACTTGTAGGGGCTGGCGGTCGAAAGCAGCACGCGGGCCTTGGCGCCCTCGGCGGGAGCGACCTTTTCGAAGACGTGATAGCCGCAAGCGGTGTGCGGGTCGATCACATAGCCGTTTGCATCCCAGCAGCTCTTGATGGCGGCGCGAACCTCGTTCTCGCTGGCCCAGCCGCAGCCAAAGACGCCCTGAATCTTGGCCAGCAGCTCGGCGGGCACCTCGTAGCGGCCGGTCTGGGCAAGCTGCTCCATAAGGCCGGCAACGAGCTCGCAGTCGCGTCGGACAGGAAGTACAGCATGCGCTCCAGGTTGGAGCTGATGAGGATGTCCATCGACGGCGAGATGGTCGTGAAGAACGGACGGTTGCGGTCGTAGACGCCGGTGGTCAGGAAGTCGGCAAGCACGTTGTTCTTGTCGCTCGCGACGATGAGCTTGGCGACGGGCAGACCCATGCGCTTGGCATAGTAGCCGGCCAGGATATCGCCAAAGTTGCCGGTCGGTACGCAGAACTCAACGGCGTCGCCTGCCTCGATGGCGCAGGCGCGCAGCAGCTGTGCATAGGCGGCAAAGTAGTAGACGACCTGCGGCACCAGGCGGCCGACGTTGATGGAGTTGGCGCTCGAAAGCACCGTGCCGCCGGCCTCCAGGCGCTTGGCAAGCTCTTTATCAGCAAAGATGCGCTTGACGGCGCTCTGGGCGTCGTCAAAGTTGCCGCGGATACCGCAGACGGCGACGTTTTCGCCCTCCTGTGTGGACATCTGCAGGTTCTGGACGCGGCTGACCTTGCCCTCGGGATAGAAGACGGTAATGCCCGTGCCCGGAGCATCGGCAAAGCCGGCGAGTGCGGCCTTGCCCGTGTCGCCTGACGTGGCGGTGACGATCATGATGCGCTCGGCGCCGCCGTCCTTGGCGGAGGTGCGGGCCATAAGGCGGGGGAGCATCTGCAGGGCGACGTCCTTAAAGGCGCTCGTGGGGCCGCCAAAGAGTTCCATCACATAGGTCTGAGGGACGTCAGCGCCCGGTGCGGCGTCGAGTTTGACGAGCGGCGTGACCTCTTCGCTCGCGAACGTGCCGCGGTATGCCTCATTCACACAGGCCGAAATTTCTTCGGTCGTGTAATCATTCAGTAACATTCCCAACACATCTTGAGCGATTTCAAAGTACGATTTATCTGCAAGCGAGCTGATATCGACCTGCTGGGTGCCGAGCTCGTCCGAGACAAACAAACCCCCGTCGGGAGCGATGCCGGTACGGATTGCCACCTTACTTGAGCACGATAAAGTGCGTCCTCGTGTACTATGATAAGTTCCCATATAACACTGCTCCTCGGATGCCTTGGTCCCAATCGGTGAACCCATGGTATCAGAGCGCGCAAAACAGGTTTGCAGAGGCTTTTAGAAAGGTAACCTCCACGCCATGATAAAAATTGCCAAGTTTGGCGGCTCGTCGGTCGCCGACGCTGAACACTTCAAGAAGATCAAGGCCATCGTCGATGCCGACCCTGCCCGCCGTTTCGTGGTGGTTTCCGCCTGCGGTCGCCGCTTTAAGGGCGACACCAAGGTGACCGACCTGCTCTACTTGGTTAACGCACACGTTAAGTACCACGTGTCGTGTGAGGAGCTGCTCGAGGACATTGGCCAGCGCTATTTTGATATCGCTGACGAGCTGGAGCTCACCTATCCCATCCGCGAGGAGTTCGCAGCCTTTGCCGAGCGCGCCCGTGCGGGTGGCTACTCCACCGAGGAGCTCGTGAGCCGTGGCGAGTACTTCACCGCCCGCCTGATGGCCGAGTACCTGGGCCTGCCGTTCCTGGACGCTGCGACGGTTGTGGCGTTCCATCACGACGGTACGCTCAGCATGAACCGCACCTCCGAGCTGGTGCAGGAGTACGGTCAGCAGGGCGGCTTTGTTATGCCCGGTTTCTACGGCGCGACGCGTGAGGGCCAGATCAAGCTGCTCGACCGTGGCGGCGGCGATATTTCCGGCTCGATTCTGGCCAAGTGCCTGGGCGCCGATCTGTACGAGAACTGGACCGACGTCTCGGGCTTCTATTCTGCCGATCCGCGTATTGTGCCCGAGGCTCAGCCCATTGCGCGCGTTACCTACGAGGAGCTGCGCGAGCTTTCGTACATGGGTGCGAGCGTCCTGCACGAGGAGGCCGTGTTCCCCGTGCGCGAGGCGGGTATTCCGCTGGTCATCAAGAACACCAATGCGCCGCAGGACCCCGGCACCATCATTAGCGAGACGGCTGATGAGGCGAGGCGGAGCCCATCATTACCGGCGTGACCGGCAAGCGCGGCTTTGTCGCCATCAACGTTGCCCGCGACCGCACCAAGCCCCGCGTTGGCTTTATGCGCCGTGCACTTTCGGTGTTCGAACGCTATGACGTTTCCGTCGAGCACATGCCCACCGGTGTCGATCGCTTTGGCGCCGTGGTGCAGGAGCAGGACGTTCACGATTCGCTGTACTCGCTCGTGGGCGACATCCAGCAGGAGGTCGAGCCGCTCGAGATCGAGGTCGTTGAGGGTCTGGCACTTATTGCTACCGTCGGTCGTAACCTGCGCGGTCGTGCAGGTATCTCGGGCCATCTGTTTGGCATGCTCGGCCAGGCCGGCGTGAGCGTGCGTATGATTTCGCAGAGCTGTGACGAGATCAACATCATCATCGGTGTCGAGGAGAAGGACTTCGATCTGGCGATTCGGACCATTTACCGCGCCTTCTCCGACGAGAACGGCATTGTGAAGGTCTCCGACCTGGAGGCTCCCGTGCCGGTCGATCCCGCCCCGGCCGCGCTCCACAAGTAGCTGCTATCCCAGTAGATTTTTGGGACTTGCCTCAAAAACTACGGCGGGGCGTTTCGTTTCGGTTTCGTTTCGACGGGGCGGGTTTCGTGCCCGCCCTGTTCTTGTATACACTGGCAACAATAATCGGCCTGCTCGGCGTGCGGGCAAAAGCCACAGCCTTTAAAGGGGGAAGCATGAAACAGTACACGGTTGCTATTTTGGGCGCGACGGGAGCCGTGGGCACCCAGATGCTCGAGTGCCTCAACGAGCAGGAGTTTCCGGTCGGCAAGCTCAAGCTGCTAGCGAGCGCGCGCTCTGCGGGCAAGACCGTCGAGTTCCGCGGCGAGCAGGTTGTGATTGAGGAGGCTTGCCCCGAGGCCTTTGAGGGCTGCGACATCGTGCTCGGCGCCGCCGGCGACGATATTGCGAAGGAGCTACTGCCCGAGGCCGTCAAGCGCGGCGCGTCGTGGTCGACAACAGCCACGCCTTCCGCATGGATCCCGAGGTGCCGCTGGTCGTGCCCGAGATCAATGCTGACGACATCAAGTGGCATCACGGCCTTATCGCCAATCCCAACTGCGCGACCATCATCGGCCTGGTTCCCACGTGGCCGCTGCACCAGCTTGCTGGCGTGAAGCGTATGATCGTGTCCACGTATCAGGCAGCTTCGGGCGCTGGCGCTCCCGGTATGGCCGAGCTCGAGGCTCAGCTTGCCGCCCTGGGCCGTGGCGAGGAGATTCCCGAGCCGCGCGCGTTTGCCGCCCAGCTGGCGAGCAACCTGATTCCGCAGATCGGCGGTGTCAAGGAGGAAGGCTTTACCTCCGAGGAGATGAAGCTGCAAAACGAGGGCCGCAAGATCATGCATCTGCCCGAGCTGCGCGTGAACTGCACCTGCGTGCGCGTGCCCGTGCTGCGTTCGCACTCCGAGAGCATTACGCTCGAGTTTGAGCGCGACATTACGGTTGAGGAGGCCCGTGCTGCGCTGGCTGCCGCTCCGGGCGTGAAGCTGGTTGACGACATGAGCGCCGAGGATGCGCATGATCGCTTCCCCATGCCGATGGATACGTCCGACCAGGACCTGATCTGGGTCGGTCGTGTGCGTCGCGACATCTCGAACCCCGAGGCCGCGCGTGGCATCACCTTCTGGTGCTGCGGCGACCAAATCCGTAAGGGCGCGGCAACCAACGCCGTCCAGATCGCTAAGCTGCTCTGCGAGTAGCGGTGGACCTGTCCGGCGGGGGCCGGCTTAGTTTTCAGAACGTCCTCGACCATGTGTGGCGCCTTGTCCTGCTCCTTCGGAGCCGCGGACAAGGCGCCACACTGGTCTGCGGAGTGTTCTGAAACTAAGCCCGGCCCCCGCCTGCGGTGACTCGGCTGCGAGCGGCCTGCGATGGGGCCGTTGCTGGTTGGGGCCGCTGGGCTGATGTGGGGCACGTGGTTGTTGCGGGCCCTGGTCCGGCGGCGGCCTCGGCGCTTCGCGCCTGCCGCCTGGGGTGACTTTGGGCTTGGTGCGAATTGAGGTCTAATACTTTCCGTGAAGTGAACGACCTTATTTGGACCCCCGAAGCATTGGCATATTTTGACCGCTATTTCCTGCGGTTTTGCAGCGCGAATCCTGCGGTTTTGCGGTCTAAAGGTGTGGATGCTCCGGGACTTCGTTTTTACTCGTTCACTTCTCGGGAAAAGTATTAGAGCTCAGCTGGCGGGGGTACCGCCCTGGCGTCGAAGCCCCGCGTCTTCTTCGCTTGATTGGGAAAAACAGCCTCGCTGAAGTAATTGCGAGCCCGCCCGGACGTATCTGCGGGGGTTGTCTGCACAGTTCGCGGTATTATGTTGCGGAGTTTTGAAAGGAGCCGCTGGTGGTCACGACGACATTTGCCTCGCCTTTGGGCGAAATCTTGCTTGCCGCTGATGGCCGCGGTTTGACGGGGCTTTGGTTTGAGGGGCAGGAGCACTTTGGCTCTACGCTGCTCAAAGAGGATGCGGAGTATGTCGTAGGTACCGATGCGGTTTCTGGTACCGGTGGGATGTCTTCGGTGAGTCCGGCAAATGGTGCGGCTTCTTCGGTGCTTGAGCGTTCTTGGGCTTGGCTGAATGCCTATTTTGCGGGGCAGGAGCTCGGTTTACGCCGCCGTTGCATTTGATTGGCACGGCGTTTCAGCGTGAGGTTTGGTTTGAGCTGCTTTCAATTCCGCGTGGCGAGGTCGCTACGTATGGCGAGATCGCCCAGCGTGTTGCGGCTCGACATCGTGTGCCGGGAAATGAAGCGCCCGTTGTATCTCCTCGCGCGGTGGGGGCTGCGGTCGCTCGCAACCCTATTTCGATCATCGTGCCGTGCCATCGCGTGGTGGCAGCCGACGGATCGCTCAACGGATATGCCGGCGGCCTTGACCGCAAGGAATGGCTGCTTCGGCTTGAGGGCGCGTACGAGGAATAACGCCAGGACACTTTGCATAGCCAAGACGCCGTGAAAGAACGGGACGCGCTTTTCGAATGGAAGCTCAGACGGAAACCACGTCCCGGAATTCCGTTTTAACGCGGGATGCGCTTTCCGAATGGCTTCCCAAGTGGAAACCGTGTCCCGGAATACGGCCTCAGAGTGGGACGCCGTTTCCGGTTGAGACCACCTGCTGGGACATCTATCTACGCCCGCTCCTGCAGGGCGTAGATAGACTTGTCCATGTTGAACAGATAAGCCACAACGCAGACGATGAAGAACGCTGGCAGATTACCGAAACCGAAGACCTCGCAGCCAATAAGGATGGGCGCGAGCAGCGTATTGGTGGCACTGCCAAAGACGGCGGCGTATCCCAGCGCGGCGCAGAGCTCGACGGACATGCCGAGAATCCCGGCGAGTACGACACCCAGGCTGGCTCCGATGGAGAACAGCGGCGTGACCTCGCCACCTTGATAACCCGCGGCAAGCGTGGCGATGGTGAGTGTGAATTTGAGCGCCCAGTCCCAAGGCATGATGGCGACCTTGCCGTCACCGTTGAGCGCCGCCGATATCAGGTTGGTGCCAAGGCCGCAGTATCGCCCCTGCCACAGCACGAACAGAATCGCCGACAGCGCAAGGCCCATAACGGCAACGCGTATGTAAGGGTTGGGGAGCAGCCGCGCTGCAAGGGTCTTGGCATGGGCAAGGCACCAGGCAAAAGCTCCACCGACCATGCCGAACGCGATGCCCAGCAGCGCCAGCCGTCCAAGACCGGGGAGGTCGAGCGCATACGAGGCGGTAACGGCGACCTCGAACTTCTCGAGCCCCAGGGCGCCCGAGGTCATGCTTGCGGCAAGTGAAGCCGTAAGCGCGGGAAACAGCGCGCGGTATTCCATGCGTCCGGCGACCAGCACCTCGACAGCAAAGACCGTAGCGGCGAGCGGCGTTCGAAAGAGTCCGGCAAAGCCAGCGGCCATACCAATGAGCAAAAACGTGTTGCCGGGGTCGCGGAAAGGTAGACGTCGGCCGATCCAATGTGAGACGGTGGCGCCGATCTGCACCGCTACGCCCTCGCGTCCCGCACTACCGCCAAAGAGATGCGTCCCCCACGTACTCAGCATAATGAGCGGCACCAAACGCGGGGAGATGGCGTCCTCGCGTCCGTGACCTACGTCGAATACTAAGCTCATGCCCCGATCGGTGCCTTTGCCCCAGGTGCGGTAGGCAAATACGATGGCCAAGCCCATGAGGGCGAGGAAGGGAAGGAGCAGGGTGATGTGCTCGTCGCGGAAGGCGCCGATTGCCAGGAGCACGCGACCAAAGAGGGCACAAATTGCACCGACGATGATGCCAATAGGGATTCCGACGGCACCCATAAGCATGAGGCCGCTATAGGTGTTGAGCAGGCGTTTGATTCTGCTCGATGCACTGTTTTCCGACACTTCTCCTCCAAAACAAAAAAGACTCCTGCCGCGGCGTGATGCCCAAAGGACATCACGTAACAGCAGAAGTCATCAGCAACAAGGCGGTTTAGGGCGACGCGATAGTTTGGCTGGCGCGCCCAACGGAGACATTCATTCCGCAGCGGCATCATAGCGGCGGGCGTGGTTTGGGTCAAATGGTTGTGCTGGACGTCCCCAGCGCCCGCCTTCGCTCCCCGTTTCCCCATATAAAACCTGCCAAAATGAACCTGTCCCTTTTTGGTAGGTGGGAAATGGGTAATACTAAAGAGTTATCCGACCAGATGGGAATTAATCGATGGCCTATATCGAATTCAAAGACGTCATCAAGCGTACGGCGAGGGCGACGCCCGCATTCACGCGCTCGACGGCGCGAGCTTTACGGTCGAGCGCGGCGAGCTCGCCATCATTTTGGGCGCTTCGGGTGCCGGCAAGACCACGGCGCTCAACATTCTGGGCGGCATGGATACGGCGACCTCCGGCACCGTGACGGTGGACGGGCGCGACGTGAGCTCCGCCAACGAGGCGCAGCTCGTGGAATACCGCCGCGCCGACGTCGGCTTTGTCTTCCAGTTCTACAATCTGGTCCCCAACCTGACGGCGCTCGAAAACGTCGAGCTCGCAGCTCAGATCTGCCCCGATTCGCTCGATGCCGAACAGACGCTTCGCCAGGTTGGCCTGGGCGAGCGCCTCGCCAACTTCCCCGCGCAGCTATCGGGCGGCGAGCAGCAGCGCGTGTCCATCGCCCGCGCACTGGCCAAGAACCCCAAGCTGCTTTTGTGCGACGAGCCCACGGGTGCACTCGACTACAAAACCGGCAAGCAGATCTTGCAGTTGCTGCAGGACACCTGTCGCAAGCAGGGCATCACGGTCATTATCATCACCCATAACTCTGCGCTGGCGCCCATGGCCGATCGCCTGATCCGCTTTAAGAGTGGCCGCGTGGAGAGCGAGACGGTCCAGCAAAATCCCGTGCCTATCGAGACGATCGAGTGGTAGCGCCCATGGACCAAGATCGCCAAAACAGACAAAACCACGATGCGGAGCACGCGGGTCGCGACCGGGAGTTCGCGACCTACCGCACCGCTCAAAGCTCAAACGATATGGTGCCGACGGTTTTTCGCCGTGGCATCTACCGCACAATCCGAGGCAGTCTTAAGCGCTTCTTGTCCATCGTGGTCATCACCGCGCTCGGCGTGAGCGTGATGTGCGGCCTTAAGGCGGGCTGCGAGGACCTGTGCGATTCGGTTGACGCCTATTTTGACCAGCAGAATGTCTATGACATTAACGTGCAGTCGACCTATGGCCTTACGCGCGACGATCTCGCGGCTATTCAAGAGGTCGACGGCGTCGAGACGGCCGAGGGCATCTACACCGAGACCGCCTACACCGCCGTGGGCACAACGCACGAGCGCGTGGTCGTGCAAAGTCTCTCCAAGGAGAACATTGATCAGCCCGTGCTCGTGAACGGCGATTTGCCCGAGAGCGCCGATGAGGTCGCGGTGACTTCGAAGTTCCTGAAGGCTTCGGGCAAAAAACTCGGCGATACCGTGAGTTTTGCCGCCAATGACGCGAGCTCGTCCAACCAAAGCGCCAAGGATCAGTTTGCCGCGGGCGATTACACCATTACGGCCGAGGTCCTCGATCCTACCGACGTGAGCTCCGACTCGACAGTCAACGCCTTTCGCGCTGCTTCGGCGGCGGACTATAAGTTCTATGTGAGCGAGGATGCCGCGACATCTTCTTCCTACTCCGCGGTCCACGTGATCGTCGAGGGAGCCAAGAGTCTTAACTCCTATTCGGATGCCTACGCGGCAAAGATCAATGAGGTCAAGGGCAATATCGAGAAGATCCGCGAGGAGCGTGAGAAGGCGCGCGTCCAGGAGTTGACGGTTGACACGCCGACAAGCTTGGATACGGCCGAGCGTCAGGCCGCCATGCTCTTTGGGATCGAGCAGGATAACATCAACCGTATGGCCGAGGGCAGCGAGGAGCGCGTCCAGGCTCAGGCCGAGTTGGACCAGCGCCGCGCCGCCGCCGACCAGCATTTTGCCGATGCCCGCGCCGAGCTTTCCGATCTGGGTGAATGCACCTGGTACATTCAGGACCGCGGTAACATCGCAAGCTACTCGAGCGTCGAGAGCGATAGCTCTTCGATCGAGCCATCGCCACGGTTTTCCCATTTATCTTCTTTGTCGTCGCCGTGCTCATCAGTCTTACCACCGCCACGCGCATGGTCGAGGAGGAGCGCACGCTCATCGGCTTGTATAAGGCGCTCGGTTATTCGCGCGAACGCATCCTGTCCAAATACGTGGACTACGCGCTGTGGGCGTGTCTGATCGGCGGCGTGCTCGGCAACATCATCGGATTTGTGGGCTTGCCGCTGTTCCTGTTTACGGTGTTCGACGACATGTACTCGCTGCCCCAGATGTTGCTTTCGTACGACATCGTGTCCTCAATCGTCTCGGTGGCGCTGTTTGCCGTGGGCGTGGTGGGCGCTACGATTATCGCCTGCCGCCACGAGATGGCCGAGACCCCAGCCTCGCTCATGCGTCCCAAGGCCCCGCGTGCCGGCTCGCGTATTCTGCTCGAGCGTATCGGATTTATCTGGCGCCGCATGGGCTTCTTAAACAAGGTGGCGGCGCGTAACCTGTTCCGCTACAAAAAGCGCGCCTTTATGACCATCTTCGGTATCGCCGGCTGCACGGCGCTCGTGATCTGCGGTATGGGCATCCGCGATACGTCGGTGGCGCTTTCGCCCAAACAGTACGGGCATATCACGCGCTATGACTTGCTGGCGGTCGCAATCCCGACGATTTTTCGCAGACGTGCGCGGCATTGGATGAGCGCAGCGCGGCCAATGATTCCAACGTGACCGTGACCTCGACCCTGCCGATTATGACCGACAACGTCACCTTTACGTTTGGCGGTAAGAGCGAGACCGTGCAGCTGATCGTGGTGCCCGATGACCGCACGGGTGACTTGGACGATTACGTGCGCCTGGAGGATGAGTCCAAAGAGCCGCTGTCTTTGCGTGACGGAGACGTGTATCTGAGCAAAAGTTCACAGCTGGTGCTTGGGATTCAGCCGGGCGATACGGCACACGTCCAGGATTCGTCGCTCAATGTTGCCAAGGTCAAAGTCAGCGACATTTCGCTTAACTATCTGGGCAACACGCTTTACATGACGCAGGGCACCTATGAGCAGGCTTTTGGTCGCAGCGCTCGACTCAACGGCATCTTTGCACTGCTTAAGGGCTCGTCGGACGACCAGATTGCGTTTAGCAAGAATCTTAAGAGTGACGGTTGGCTTACGATTTCGAGTACGGCCGAGCATTGGGAAAACTATGAGGCGAACTTTACGATTATCAATTCTGTCGTGGTGCTCGTGACCTTTATGGCGGCGTGCCTATCGTTTGTGGTGGTGTTTACGCTGTCCAACACGAATATCTCCGAGCGCGAACGCGAGCTGGCGACCATCAAGGTGTTGGGCTTTCGTCGCGGTGAGGTGCACCACTACGTCAACAAGGAGACGTTGATTCTTACGGCGATCGGAGCCGCGCTGGGCGTACCGCTGGGCGGCTTGCTGGCCGAGAGTTTTACGTACATTTTGCAGATGCCGTCGCTGTACTTTGATGTTGAGGTCGAGCCGCTAAGCTACGTGCTTGCCGTGGTGCTTTCCTTCGGCTTTACGATCATCGTCAACCTCGCCACCAACCGAACGCTCAATAAGATCGACATGGTCGGCGCTCTCAAGAGCGCCGAGTAACCTGCCAAAAAGGGACAGGTTTATTTTGGCAGGTTTTATCTGGGCAAACGCCGGACAACCATTAGGTGGCCCGGCGTTTGACCCGTTTTGCTGGGGATGTCTGTCGTTCAGTGCTCTTACTGGCCAATCCAGTGTTGCGCATAGCTCTTAATGTCCTCGGTAAAACCGTCAAGGTCGTCAAGGGTGATCACGCTGTCGATAAGCAAATTGGCTATCTCGCGGTGCATTGTGCTGCGGCGAATGTCGTTTGCAATTACGCCTGAGGACAGCTTGTCTCTATTGAGGCGCTCTTCTAGTGCCCAAAATCTACTGGACGCTTCACTGTCGCCGTTCAGTATCTCAACGTACTGGCCGATGAGCTTTTCCATATAACGTTCTTGCCATTGAGGAAGCATTTTCTTAAACAGCTTCCAGTCGCTTTCGGCTACGTCGCGCATATGTCCTCCGCTCGTTAAACGGGCTTTTCCATTTGCCTTTCATTCTATTTGGTTTTCGCTCGCAGGCGTGGATGAGAGACTCTCTTTGGCCTTCGAGATTGGGCTTGTATGGGTCGTATGCCACAAAATGGGCCTATCTACTACGTTTGCTACCACACCCTCGACCGTGACAAAGATTATGAAATTAAAACCGCAGGTAGATGGCTTGCCAGTTTTCGGAAAAGGCGGGTATGGTCGGCCCTCTCGAGTTAAACGTAGTAAATAGGCCCTTTTCTTGGCGCGCGGTCAGCTCAATGCTAATCTCCGTGCCGGAACTGACCCAGTTGTTTGTAAGTTGCGGTGATATACGGACTGTTTGGCGCTTTGGAGCTTCAAAACAGTCCCTATCTCACCGCAACTTAGGAGAAGGGCGGGGGCGGTTGGGTGCTGGTGGGTCGGAGCGTGTTAGGCCTGTTTGCGGTGCTTCCATTGTTTGCGGCACCAGCGCATGAGCGCCTTTATGACGGGAATCGTGATGAGGATGATCCATGCAGGATGGGGCTGTCCCAAACAGAGCCACATGTAGAGGAACCAAGCGATGGCGGCTGCCGGTAGATGGCCTCGATCAGCTTAGACAGGTGGCGCCGATCGATGAAGTCGCCAATCGCGTAGTAGACGGGAACCAGAAAGACGAGGAAAAGCCCCATGCCCCATGTGCCGTAGACAATGCCGAGCACCAGATAGGCGAGAGTGACAAGTGCGGGGAAGGGGAATTTGTTCCATGCACGTCCGACCTTGGTGTGGAAATGCTTGCCGTGATGGTCGAGCTTGTCGTGTGCTTCCTTCCAGCTGGAAAACGTCTCGCCGTCGATGGTGACGGTGCCGTCGTCATTGGTGCGTACGCTATGTCCATCGTCCTCAAGCGTATCGATATGCACGCCGTCCGGCCCCACATGCACCTCTTCGCCCTTGCGCTCGTTGGTCACATGGATGCCGCTCCAACCAACATGGACTTCCTCGCCTTTATTGGGATCAATGACGTGGATACCGCGCGCGAGGGAAATATCGACAAGTGGCTTATCGCTGCAATCAGCGTGTTCAGTAGAAGCCTCAGCTCCTCAGCCTTATCTGAAGCTTTGGTGCCGGCGTTGCTGTTCTGCGCCTCATCATCAGCCTGCGAGTCGTCAGTGCTATCCACCGCCTCCCCATACAGCAGCTCATCCAGCGACACGCCATACAGCGCGGCGAGCGCAATAAGGTTATCGGTATCGGGAGAGGATTCGCTGCGCTCCCATTTACTGACAGCCTGACGACTCACACCCAGCTGGGCGGCAAGCGCCTCCTGAGAAAGCCCGGCAGCCTTGCGGCGATCGACGAGCCGCTGTGCCATCGCAAGATCCATGACAGTTCCTTTCATGTGGTGACCGTAATCGAATGAGCCGAGTATGCGAGAACAACCGGTAGCGACCACCATTTCTAGTTAGAATCTGCCCCAACCCTACCGCAACTACCGGTAGCAACCCCTAACGACCAGCCATTTCAGGACAAATGTCAGTGCTACTCTCAGCTAAGAGCCTGCAACATCCCAAAATCTCAGCCCACGCACCCGCAGCAAGAAGACGAATAGCCTCGGCCTCCCTAGTTACCGCAGGAGGCCTCAGGGCTTACATCCCAAATCTTCCGCAGGACGAAGGACCCCGCCGCGCGAAGCGCACGGCGGGGTCCTGACATGTCCGAGGACGATTTGGGATGTAAGCCCTGGGGTCTCCGATGAGAGCAGTTTCGGCCGAGGCTATTCGTCGCCGAAGCTGATGCCCAGCGCCTTGGCCTCGCGCACCAGGTCGCTCTGGGGGTCGACAAACTTGAGCTTGCCGGCGACCTCCTCGAGCGGCATGTGGCACATCTTGCCGTCACGCAGGGCAATCATGTAGCCAAACTCGCCGCGTAGGCACCCCAGTGCCGCCTCGACGCCGCACTGGGTCGCAAAGATGCGGTCCTGGGCGTCGGGTTGGCCGCCGCGCTGCGTGTGGCCGGGGATGGCGACGCGGGCCTCGCGACCAGTCTTGGCCTCGATCTCCTTGGCGATGTCGTAGACGATCGACGGACTCGTGCGCTCGGCGAGCTTTTTCTTGTACTCCTTCTTGGGCAGCGCCGCGTCCTCCTTGGAGATAGCGCCCTCGGCGACGGCTACGATGGTAAAGCGGCTGCCGGTCTCCATGCGATGCTCGATGGTCTTGATGACGTTGTCCATGTCGTAGGGGATCTCGGGAATCAAGATGACGTCCGCGCCGCCCGCGACGCCGGCATACAGCGGAATCCAACCGACCTTGTGGCCCATGATCTCGATGACAAACACGCGGCCGTGACTCGAGGCAGTGGTGTGGATGTCGTCGATGCACTTGGTGGCGACGTCGATGGCGCTCGTAAAGCCAAAGGTCATCTCGGTGCCCCAGGTGTCGTTGTCGATGGTCTTGGGCAGGGCGATAACGTTGAGGCCCTCTTCGCGCAGGCGGTTGGCAGTCTTGGTGGAGCCGTTGCCGCCCAGCATAAACAGGCAGTCTAGCTGCAGCTTGTGATAGGTGTGGACCATCGCCGGCACCTTCTCGACGCCATCGGCCTCGGGAATATCCAGACGCTTGAACGGCGTGCGGCTCGTGCCCAAGATGGTGCCGCCGCGGGTGAGGATGCCGCTAAAATCGGCGGGCGACATGACGCGGAACCTGCTGTAGATAAGGCCCTGGTAGCCGTCCTCAAAACCATAGATCTCGATAGGCTCTTCGCTATTGGTCATGAGTGTTTTGACGATGCCACGCATGGTGGCGTTGAGCGCCTGGCAGTCGCCGCCACTGGTAAGAAGACCGATCCTGAGCATGATGAATCCTTCCGGGCAAGTTATAACATGCGCATAAGTTTACCCCCGCACACTGTTGATACAGGGGTAAAACGTGTTAGCTCAAATGTATAGAAATGTAAGCAGCGTCAGGCGAGCGTAAGGACGACGGGCCTGGCTCCTTACAACGCGAAGGCGTCGACGTCGCCCCAATGGCGGCGCAGCGTGATGGCGGCAGCGGGCTCGGTGTTGTCAAAGACGACCGACCACTGCGTGTTGCTGGTGATGTCTTCCGGATTGGGCTCTTGCGCTGCAGCGCGTAGGGCCTTCCAAGCGACTGCCTCGTCTTGGGCGCCGGCATGGGTGTCGAGGACATCGGCGATTGCGACGGCGCGCTCTTTACCATGGCCCAGCTCGCCATTCTTTTGGTTGGGCAGCACTTCGTCGCCATAGCAGGCGTAGAAGTTCGTAACCTGGCGTACAGGAGTCGCTTTGAAAGCGCGGTCCGGATCGCGCGGATCCCACTCTACTACGCGCGCGTCACCGGCGGCGTCGTTGATAAAGAAGTGGTAATCGCGTCCTGCCATGGCGTGCATGTCGTAGGCGGAAAGCAGGTCGACAGCTTCTTGCGTGGTGGCGGCACGGTCGAGCACCAGACGGATGGCGAGCGAGGTATTGATGACGGGGCGCTGCGTGTCCTGGTCACAGGGTTTGGAATCCAGGGTGAGCACGGCAATGGACACGCCACATTCGTTGACGCCGTCGAGCTGGGCAAACGGCCCATGAGTGCGGCGGCGCGTCCGGCGACGGAGTCAAGCGGAGTGTTATCGCCCAGGTTGTTAAGGGCGGCAAACCCGATGGAGGCATAGCCGCCGCGTGGGTGATTGCGCACCAGCAGCGCCGAGGTGTCGTCCTTAAGTCGTAATTGCGACCGGTACGCACGCGGCCTTCGGCATCTACGGCGACAAAAGCGCTGCAGGCAAACTGGGGCGCCTGGACATGTGCCGGCACACCGGGCAGCACCTGCGCCACCACGGCATCGATGTAGGCCTGGTCGTCGCGTACGCCGGCGGCGATGATGCGATCAAGATCGTAGTCGTAGGCGATGTCGATTGCGTACAGGTCATAGCCATCCGCGTAGCCGGTCAAGCGTTTGAGCGACGCGGCGGACTTGATTTGCTTGTGATAAACGATACCGGTGGCAGCGGCAAGGCCGACGGCGACACCCGCGACACCGCAGGCGATGGCAATGTTACGTGGCTTCATGACGGCTCCTCTCGTCCTGTTAGCGCAATTGTCGCAAAAGGAGCGCGGGCATGATGGCTCAACTTGGTGAGCGGCGCGGAATTAAGCACGGAATGAAGAGTGCGGCGCTGGCGTGGCGGGGTATGCTGGAGGGGACCATCAACCCAGCGAAAGGGGAGAGCATGACGGATCAGGAAACGATCGAGCGCGTGCACGTGACGGCCGACGATATCGAGGCTCCAACGACCTTATCGACTTTATCGAGGCATGCCCCAGCATGTTCCATACGGCAGCGACCATTATGGCCGAACTCGACGAGGCGGGCTTTACCTACCTGCCCGAGAACGCAGCGTGGACATCGAGCCGGGCGGGCGTTATTACACGCAGCGCAACACCTCGAGCGTCGTTGCCTTTAAGGTGGGCGAAGACCTGGCCGCTACGTGGGGCGAGGACGGCGTTGCCGGCGACTATCATTTTCAACTCACGGCGTCACACAGCGATTCGCCGACGTTTAAGGTTAAGGCCGTGCCCGAGCTCGACGGCGCGGGCGAGACGCTGCGCCTGAACACCGAGGCTTACGGCGGCATGATCGACTACACCTGGTTCGATCGCCCGCTGGCACTTGCGGGCCGCGTGCTGGTGCGCGAGGGCGACCGTATCGAGAGCCGCTTGCTCGCTACCGAGCGCGAAGTTGCCATTATCCCGAGCCTTGCCATCCATATGAATCGTGGCGTTAACGAGGGCTTTGCGCCCAACCGAGCTGTCGACCTGTGCCCGCTCATCAGCGCCGGCGACCTTAAGCAGGGAGATTTTGACGCCTGATCGCCGACGAACTGGACGTTGAGCCCGAGCAAATTTTGGGTCGCGACCTGTTCCTGGTCAATCGTCAGGATGCACGCATTTGGGGCTGGGCCGACGAGTTTATCTCGACGCCCAAGCTCGACGACCTGGCCTGCGCCTACACCTCGCTGCAGGCATTTTTGGGTGCCGAGAATGCGCACGACGTTTCGGTCTTTTGCTGCTTTGATAACGAGGAGGTTGGCTCCGAGACCAAGCAGGGCGCCATGTCGACGTTCTTGGCCGACGCGCTGCGCCGCATCAACGGGTCGCTGGGCTTCGATGACGAGTCGTACCACCGCGCACTTGCCGCTTCGATGCTCGTGAGCTGCGACAACGCGCATGCCGTGCACCCCAACCACGCCGAGAAGTGCGACGCCCGCAACCAGGTTGTGCTTAACGGCGGCATCGTCATCAAGGAGGCCGCCAACCAGCACTACTGCACCGACGCCTTTAGCCGCGCGGTGTTCCAGGCCATTTGCGATGACGCCGACGTGCCCACGCAGGCCTTTGCCAACAAGAGCGATATGGCCGGCGGTTCTACCTGGCAATCTGTCCAATATGCAGGCGAGCATGCATGCCGTGGACGTGGGCCTGCCGCAGCTTGCCATGCACTCGAGCTACGAGACCGGCGGCGTGCGCGACGTAATGTACGCCATCCGCGCCCTCACCGCCTTCTACGAGCGTGACCTGACCATCAACGGCGCCGAAAGCGTGGAACTCTAAAACCTGCCAAAAAGGGACAGGTTTATTTTGGCAGGTTTTATCTGGGCGAATGCAAAGGGTGAAACCGAACTAGATCTGCGATACGTGGCCGCCGAGGTGCAGTGCGCCTCGGCGGCTTTTTGTGTACAGAGTACGGCTAATGCTTATAAATGCTATACATGCTCTACGTATCTACCATAGAGCTTTATGATATTTTGAAGTATTAAGGAGGGGTCATGACCACAACAGCCGCTCAGATCAACGTACGTCTCGATGCCGATCTTAAAAGGAGTGGGGACGCCGCTCTCTCCAAGGCCGGTATGACGCCGAGCCAAGCGGTGCGAGCGCTCTGGCAGCTTGCAGCATCGCTGGCCGATCGCCCCGGTGCGCTCGAGGATATCCTGCTGCCCAGTCGTGCCCGGGCGGAACAGCGCGAGCGCGAAAAGGCCGCCAAACGTAAGCTCGAGCTTATGGATCAGGGGTCGAAGCTGTTCGCTGCCGCTTGCTGTGAGTCGGGAATCGATATGTCAAGGCTCAGCCATCGGACGACGAAGAGCTCAAACGGAATGCCTATGCGGATCGCTATGGCGAGGAGATGAGCTGGCTCTATGAGTGAGACTCCAAAGCGCATCTTGGTTGACACCAACGTGTGGCTCGATTACTTCATTCCCTCACGACGTGGTCGTTCGGTGGCGATTGAGTTTTTACGCGATGCATGCACGGCGCAGGTTGATTTGCTGTATGCGGCGACATCGTCCAAAGACCTGTTTTATTTGATTTCAAGCGAACATAAGGCATGGTATCGGCGAGAGCACGGTTCGCTTTCCCAGTATGCCGCTACGGTAGCGACTTCGCTTGCATGGGATTGTCTTAGCGTGCTGTCGCAGCTTGCCACGCCAGTGCCCTGTGACCTGAGCGACATCTGGATGGCGAGCAGACAGCGTGAGCTCCATAGCGATTACGAAGACGATTTAATCATTGTGGCAGCGATACGCGCTCAAGCAGATCTACTGGTCACCAACGATGTCAAACTCTGTTCGCATGCGCCCGTCGCAGCAATGAACGTCGAAAACGCAAGAAAGTACTTGGCAACGCTCAAATAGCTCTAGACCTCACTGGCCGAACAAAAGTCAGCGAGGGCCCACAGATAGAGCCAACGCCAGCCAGACCCCGCAGGTTGAACAAAAGTCAGCGAGAGCCCGTCTGGGCGAGCAAGGTGCCTTGAAACAAGGCGGCATTGACCTTCTGGTCATGCCGCCGAAGTTGAAAGGCAGATTGCCGCTCTGGCGGGCTCGCAGCGTCGAGGGGTTCCGGCGTTTGGCAAAACGCCGGAACAATTAGTGCTCGATCCAGCAGCGCAGGGTCTCGCCGGCCTGCAGGTGACGCAGATTCTCCGCGGCGATGTCGACCACGTTGTTGAGCGTGGCTCCCAGGTGGAACCAGCCGGAGACGTGCGGCGTGATGAGCATGTTGGGCGCATCCCACAGGGGGCTTGTCGCAGGCAGGGGCTCGGGGTCGGTGACGTCGACCGCAGCGCCGGCAAGATGTCCCGACTCCAGGGCGGCAACCAAGTCGTCGGCGACCACAAGATCGCCGCGGCCGCCGTTGGCAAAGAAGGTGCCCGGCTTCATCGCGGCGAAGAACTCGGCGTTCGCCAGGCCGCGGGTCTCGGGTGTGCTGGGCATAAAGGATGCGACGACGTCGGCCTCGGCCAGGCGTTCGGGCAGGGCGTCCATGCCGTCCATGTCCTCAAACACAATGGGGTAGACGAGCGGATGGCGCTTGATGCCGCGGACGTGCGCGCCCATGCTGCGGCAGAGCGTGGCAAAGTGGCCGCCAATGTCGCCCGCGCCCAGCACCAGCACGTTGGCGTTTTTGAGCGAGGTGACCGGACCTAAATCCTCCCAGCGATGTTCGCGCTGCAGGTCCTGGTAGCCGGGCAGGTGCTTCATCATTGACAGCACCATGGCAAACATGTGCTCGCTTACGGCCTGACCGTAGGCGCCGATCGAGCAAGACAGCTTGGCGTCGGCCGGCACGGTGCCGGCGGCAAGGTAGTCGTCATAGCCGGCGGTCTGCAATTGCAACAGCTGGAGATGCTCGCATGCCGTGAGCATGTCAGGTCGATGTTGCCCAGGATCACGTCGGCATCGGCGACCTGCTCGCGCGTGGCGGCGTCGGAGCTCGTGTAGATAAAGTCCTCGCCCGGAGCGCTCGACTCAAGAATTGCGCGATGGCGGTCGTTGACGGGCAGCAAAACCAGGATGTTCACAAGCAGTCCTTTCCGCTCGACCTGCCAAAAAGGGACAGGTTTATTTTGGCAGGTTGTATCAGGCAAAACGTTCAAATAAAACGCCGGGTGCAAGACGAGCGTGCCCGTCAGCATCCGGCGCATCCGCGGCTACCAGCTCAGCAGCTCGTAGCGTCCTCGGTCACCACGAGCTGTACCTCGCACTGGCCGAATCGCTGCCGTCCTTGGTGCGCACGCACCAACCGTCGCCCTTGCTAATCTTGATGTCGGGCGCTCCGGCATTGACCATGGGCTCGATGGTAAAGACCATGCCCGGAGCCATGATGGTGTCCACATCGGGTGCCTCGGTGGTAAAGCCCACAAACGGGTCCTCGTGGAACTCCTTACCGATGCCGTGTCCGCCGTACTCGCGTACCACGCTAAAACCGGCGTCCTCGACCGTCTTTTGCACGGCCTCGGCCATCACGGACAGCGGTAGCCACGGCTTGACGGCGGCCAGACCCGCCTCCACGCTGGCGCGAGTGACGTCGACCAGACGCTGGCGCTCGGCCGAGACCTCGCCGATGCAGAACATGCGGCTCGAGTCGCTAAAGTAGCCGTCCAGAATCGTGGAGCAGTCCACGTTGATGATATCGCCCTCGTGCAGCACGTCCGTATCGCAGGGGATGCCGTGACAGACCACGTCGTTGATCGAGGTGCACACGCTCTTGGGATAGCCTTCGTAGTTGAGGTCGGCCGGCGTGCCGCCATGCTCGACGGTGTAGTCGTAGATCATCTGGTCGATCTGGTTGGTGGTCATGCCTGCGGCGATATGCTCGCCCACATAATCGAGCACGCCCACGTTGATGGCGGCCGAGCGCTTAATGCCCTCGATATCGGCGGGCGTCTTGTAGAGTGTGCGGGGCAGAACCTCCCAGCCTCTTCCCACAGGCGCTCGAGGCGCTCGTCGAAGGCGCTATGGCATTTCTTATATTTTTTGCCGCTGCCGCACCAGCAAGCGTCGTTGCGGCCGGGCACGGGTCCGTTGTCAAACATGGCTAACTTCCTTTCATCCGCAGCTAGTATAGCCCACCCGCATCAACCAAGTACTAGGGCAGTCTTTTGGGACGGGGCATTTTTTGCTGCCCTACCGGAACCTTCGAAGCTTGAGGTCGTATTTGAGATAGCAGCTAAAAAAGCCCGTCCCAAAAAGACTACCCTGGGCGGCCGTGGTTAGTAGCTCACCTGGCAAGGGGTGCCGAGGGCTTGGACGCGCGCGGCAATGGCGTCGAGCACCTCGGGCGCTGCTTTGGCAAGGCCAGCGACTGGTGTCTCGCGCGCGACCGTGTAGATGGTCGCCTCCTGCGGACGAATGCGCTCAAGCGCCGCGAGCCAGGGGGCAACATACTCCTCGCCGGTATTGTCGATGAGCTTGCCCTGATACTCGCCGGTCAAAAAGATCGTCTGGATAATAACGTGACCGTCAAAGCTTGCGAACGTCTCGATCTGGTGTTCGACGTCGTAGGGGCCAACAGGCTGGTCGAGCAGCTGGATAAACGCCGGGTCGACGGTATCGAGCTTAAGAATGTTGTCGTCGACCATCATGAGCGCGTCGTGCACCTCGGGGCGGTCGGCGCGTGTGCCGTTGGAGAGCACGGCGATCTTGGAGTTTGGGGCAAGCTCGTCGCGCAGTGCGACGGCGCCGGCGATGGCCTGTGGAAACTCCGGTGCGGCGGTGGGCTCGCCGTTGCCTGCGAAGGTGATTACATCGGGGAGCTCGCCCTCGGCTGCCATCTCGCGCAGCTTTGCCTCGAGCGCTTCGAGTACCACGGCAGCCGTGTTATACGGCTCATGGCAGGGGCGCTCGGCGTTGAGGCCGTTCTCGCAGTAGATGCAGTCGAACGTGCAGATTTTGCCGCTGGCCGGCATCATGTTGACGCCGAGCGAGAGACCAAGGCGACGGCTGCGAACGGGCCCAAAGATGGGCTGGCATTCAAAAACGTAGACATAGGCATATGCTCCTCAAGACAATTGTGCCTAAGCATAGCATCGGCTCCAAAGCAAGGTGTGGGCTCTTGCTTTACAAGTTTCGTTTTTTCACGTCGCTCATGATGCCGTGCCATGAAAAGCCTCGGGTCGGGTAAAGTTAATCTGTTAACAAGGTGTAAAGCAATGCGGGTCCATCCAACCGTGCTGACGTGCAACTGGATGAGCATTGATGATGGGGGCACAACATGGATTTTACGGTCGAGAATGCGGGCACCACGATTGCCTGTCGCGAATATGCCGACCGGATGTGTCGCCTGATGCTCCTGCCTTGGTGTGCGTGCACGGCGCTTGTGTCGACGGCACATTTTTCGACGGCATCGCTTGTGAGCTCAGTCGCAACTACCGCGTAATTGCCTACGACCGCCGCGGCTGTGGTGGCAGCAGCGATGCGGCAGACGGCAGCTATGATCTTGCCGCTCAGGCCGCCGATCTGCAAGCCGTGATCGAACACGTTGGCGCTCCGACAAATGTGCTTGCGCACAGCGCCGGTACGTTGGTGGCGCTGGAGCTTCTTCGTACCGAACCCCATCTCGTCGACCGTGCGATTCTGCATGAGCCGGCTGTGTCGGCCGAAGGCGTCGGCATGGGCGCAGCTCCGGTTTTGCTCGATATGATTGCGGCTGGAAAGGTTTCAAGGGCGCTCCGGCTTTTCTTGGGAGCCTCGGCGACATGGACCCCGAGGCTCCTGGGACGACCGAAGCGGAAGTCAAACATGCCCTGCGCAATGGCCGTTGCTTTATGGCGAACGAATACGGGATTACTATGACCTGCGTTCCCGATTGGGATAGCGTTCGCGCGTCAAAAACGGTGGCCGCCGTGCTCCTGGGCGAGCTCTCGATTGGCACGCCCCGCGAGGCTGGCACGCGAGCGGCCGCCGAATATCTCGATTGCCCCCTCGTGACAATCCCGGGCGCGCACAACGGCCTGCGCGATCGCCCGGCAGCGGCTGCCCAGACTGTCCGTAGCATCCTGGGGCTCTAGCAGCCGTAAAAATCAAAACAGTCTTCACTCGCAAACGTTTCGGCCGTGTTAACAAATGTGCTCAAAACCTCACGTCTGCGGCTTCAATCGCGCCGTCTGCCAACTCATAAAAATGTAACAGCATTCACGTGCTTACCTGCATCGGCAAGGTGTTACCCTTGTAACATTTGGAACCCACCGCTACCATGCGAAACTATCGAAAGGGCCCCATATGCTCAATAATCACGAGGTCAATCTAACCGACGAGGAGGCTGCCGCCGAGGTCGCCCGTGTCGCGAAGACCTACCCCGTGGTACGTTTGCTGTCGGCCGATCAGATTAAGAGCGAGCCTAACTGCCTGCTCGCCGGCGATCGCTGCCCTTGTCTGCGTCAGTCGAGTCTTGAGCCTTGGTAGATTCGGGCGAGGTGTCGGAGCAGCTACTCAATGATGGTATTGAGTACCGCGCCGTCTGCGCCTCTAAAGGTCGAGGGCGAGCCTCACGTCCTGCTGATGGTGCGTCCGATCGATGAGCAAGAGGCTGCAGAAGAGGACCTTGTCTACACCGACGTGCTGACGAGCGTGCACAATCGCCGATATTACGAGGAAAAGCTCCGCAACGCCCGCATGAATGCCGGCGTTGCGATGATCGACCTTGATGATTTTAGGGTCTTCAACGATACGTGTGGCCGTCATGCCGGCGACCTTGCGCTCGGTGCTGTGGCGACAGCCATGCGCAGCAGAAACCGTTCGACTGACGAGCTTGTGCGCTATGGCTGCGACAAGTTTGTGGTTGTCATGTCCAATATTCCCTCCGATGACTTCACCCGTCGCCTGCATCAGGTGTCCGATGCCGTTCGTTCCACGATTATTCCGGGCCATGAGTACGTGAGCTTGACGGCATGTGTTGGTGGCGTTCGCATTCATGGCGAGACGGTCGATGAGGGCGTTGGCCGCGCTGTCCAGTTACTGAGCCGCGCTAAGGCAAAAGCCGGTACGGTCGTGACCGATGCCGATTCCATCGAGGCCTTCCAAAGCGAAAAGCCTTTGGTGCTTATTGTCGATGACTCCGAGATGAACCGAGTCATTCTCAACGAGATGCTCAAGGACGAGTGTTGTGTCCTCGAGGCCGATAACGGTCGTGCGGCACTCGACATGGTCGACCGCTATGGCGATGAGTTGTCGCTCGTGCTGCTGGACATTATCATGCCGGGCATAAGCGGCTTTGAGGTGCTGGCCGATCTGTCACGCCGATCGGGCATCGACAATCTGCCTGTCATCATGATTTCGAGCGAAGATTCCGATGATATGGTTCTGCGCGCGTACGAGCTGGGTGCCTCGGACTATATCAACCGCCCGTTTGACTCCCGTATCGTGCGCCGCCGCGTAAACAACACCATCCGCCTGTACGCCAAACAGCGCCGCCTGACGAGCCTGCTGTCCCAGCAGTACAACGAGCGCGTCAAGAACAGTCGCATGCTCATCGACATCATGGCCGGCGTCATGGAGCTTCGCAACGGCGAGAGCGGCAGGCACGTTACGAACATCGAAAAGCTGACCGAGCTGCTGCTTGGCTGTCTGGTCCAGCGTAGCGGCACGGTCTCCCTCGACAATGAGGAACGCTCTACGATCGCCCTGGCTTCGGCGCTGCACGATATCGGCAAGATGTCGATTGACGATGCGATTCTCAACAAGCCCGGACGCCTTACGTCCGAGGAGTTCGAGATTATGAAGACGCATACCACGATCGGCGCCGACATGCTGCTTGAGCTGGGTAGCCATCACGCCGGCAATGCGCTTATGGAATATGCGTACCAGATTGCGCGTTGGCATCACGAGCGCTGGGACGGCAAGGGTTATCCCGATGGCCTTAAGGGCGACGAAATTCCCATCGCCGCGCAGGTGGTTTCGGTGGCTGACGTGTACGATGCCCTGACGAGCGCACGCGTGTACAAGGACGCTATCCCGCACGAGGAGGCGATCCAGATGATCCTGGACGGTAAGTGCGGCACCTTTAACCCGCTGCTGCTCGACTGCCTGCTCGAGGTACAAGATCGTATTGCCGAAACATTGGCGCGCCCTGCCGACGTCGTCGCGTTTCCCACGATTTAGTTTGACCAAAGGAGTTTTTGATTCATGATTTCTATGCGTGAGGCGTATGAGAAGATCGGCGCTAATTATGATGACGCGTGCGCTCGGCTGATGGGCGAGGAAATGCTTGCCCGCTTTGCCCTCAAGTTTTTGGATGACGAGAGCATGGACAAGCTGGAGGCCGCCATGGCGGCAGGAGACGCCGAGAGTGCGTTTATGGCGGCGCATACGCTCAAAGGCGTGAGCCAGAACCTGGGATTCGATAATCTGTACGAGCCGGCGGTCGTGGTGACCGAAGCGCTGCGTGGTGCCGATGCCGTTGATGGTGCCCGCGAGGGAATGCATGCGCTGCAGCAGCAATATGCGGCTACGATGTCGGCCCTGCGCGAGGCGGCTGAATAGAAGCTTGCAAGCTTTGATGACTATGAGAGTGGATAATCTCCCGTTTTAGGCCCGGTGGCGGCCTCAAAGTGGGAGATTTCCACGCTCGTTCGATACGTGTCCAAAAATCCACGCTCACCCCTTCTGATTAGTGAATGGCCTATGCGCACTGGCGGGGCTTTCCTCATGCAATCCATATCGTTGTTCGATAAACTGTTCGAATAACGATAGAGCCGATGAGGGTGAGTGTATGTCCAACAGCGTTCAGCGTATGGCCAAGGCGGGCGAAAATATCAGGAAGCTTGGTTTTTGCATGGCAGCCGTTTTTGCAGGGATGCTCGTTGCTTTTGCCGCGTTGGTTGTTTACGTGATCTGGTATGCGGTTGCAAACGGTGCTTCTGTTGATTCTTTCGGTGTCGTGACGCTTCTCAATGGCGGGTGCATCGTTATCCCAAGCGGACTGTGCCTGGCACTCGTCGTGGGTATTTCGCTTGTCGTTTTGTGCGGGATCAGCCGTAACATCTCGCGGGGCGTCTCGCCCTTTACCAAGACGCATGTACGGCTTATCCGTGTTCTCGCGCTTGCCTTTGCTGCTAACGCCGCGGTTTCGCTTGTTGGTGCCTATGGATCGGTCAATCTCACCATTGGCGGACTGGAGCTTTACATCGTGCCTCATTCCTTCGTTATTGAGATTTGCCAAGGCATTGCCTTTGATGCGGGGTCGCTTATCGGCGCGGTTGTCTGTTTGTTTATCTCGGCGATCTGGAGTTATGCCTCGCTGCTCCAGGAGCAGTCTGACGAGCTTGTGTAGGAGGAAGCATGAGCTATCTCATTATCGAGCTTGAGACGCAGCTGCTTAAGACCGGAAAGACCAGTTCTGATCTGATTCGGGCGACGGGGCATACTCCGGCTAATATTTCAAAGCTTAGAAACGGAAAGATAAAAGCTATTCGCCTAAAGACGCTCCTCGATATCTGTGATGAGCTTGATTGTCAACCGGGAGATATTATTCAGCGCGTGAGTGAGAAAGAGCTTGAGGAGCTTATTGTTGAGCGTGCAAAAAACGTTGTGAGGCAGATGCGGGACGGCGGAGGCAATGAGGCGTCGCTTCCGACATCAGTCTTTGCTGTCGATTTGAGCGACGAGTAGCTTAAGGCGAACAACTAAAACGAAATATCAGCGTGAAGGGACCCGTGTCTAACACGGGTTCTTTCTTTTAGATTATCTTGACAAATATGAGTTATCGAAAAACAATAATAACTATGGAAAACGATAAAGTAAAGAAGGAACGATATGAGCGGTTTTGCTATCAAGCGGAACGGGAGGCCAATGAACGCATCAACGATAAGGCTATCAAGGGTGTCAAAGCGCTATGGGAGGCGCCGCGTTTTGCATGACGTTTCCTTCGAGGTACATCAGTCTGAGCTCTGCGCCTTGTTGGTGCAAACGGGGCGGGCAAAAGCACGCTTATTAAAATCGTATTGGGCCTCTGTGAGCCATCGTCGGGGAGCGTGGAGCTCTTTGGAGGCAAGTCGAAAAAAGAGCTGAGCCTGATGCGGACGCGTGTCGCTATGTGCCAGATCCTGCGGAGCATACCAATCCCTCAGTGCGGCTGAGAATCTTCGGATCCGATGTGCGGAATGGGGGCTCGATGAGAAACGTGAGGTTCCTCGTGTCTTGGGCCTAGTCGGGCTGGACGTCGATGAGAAAAAGAGCGTGAGCAGTTTTTCTCTGGGAATGAAACGGCGACTGGATATAGCTACGGCTTTATTGGGCGACACCGACGTACTAATTTTCGATGAGCCGGCAAATGGATTGGATCCGTTGGGCATCGAGAGTATATGGGCCTTATCGGTCGATTGAATCGGGAGCAGGGTAAGACCATGCTTATCTCTAGCCACGACTTGGATGAGCTGGCATCGGTTGCAACAAGCTGCCTGTTTCTTCATGACGGTGAACTGCTGAAAAAGGAATCGATGGACGTCATAAGGATGAGGCGCATCCCTAAAAGAGTATTACAGGCGCTTGATGAAGGCGGTCTCGCTATGAAGCGGGCGATCCATCCCATAAAGGCAGATATGATGCGTTTGCACAGGATATTTCCGGCGAAGTTTGGTCTTGCGCTTATGCTGGCGTTCGGCCTTCTCTTCGGCATCTTTCTAAAAAACGGAACAACGTTGCTCGCCTTTGGCTATGGCGTTTGTGGGGAGGATATTGGTTTCCTCTGGAATGCAATCGATCCTTCTGCGCCTGATGAGTCCCTTGCGCGCAGCGCTTTTGCCGGTACATCCCTGTTCGTTCCACTCATCGTTTGTTTGGTGCTTTTACAGAAGCATGGCTATAAAGAGGGGCACCGAATTTCTTCGGCAAGAGGTCTCAACCGCTTTTATGGGGCTCTAGCCCATGCATTTTCGTCTGCTTTAATAATTGGCGCAGCGTATAGCGCGCTTTGCCTTCTTCTTTTTGCAATAGCCATAATACGTGGAGGGCATAACTACTCGCACAACATACTAACTGTATTTTTGCCTGCAATGATAGTCAACGCCGTATTGGTGATATCGGTTGCGCTGGAGACGGTGACCATCTATCGGATAACGGGCAGCGCTGTATTGAGCGGGGCCGTGGTGATAGTTGGATTTGTCATGAGCTTGACGCTCTACGGAGCCTTCCTTCAGGCACCTATACCATCCTTGCGATGGATCTTCTTCCTTCCGGGGCCGTACCTTGGAGTCGGATGTGCCCTTGGGTATAGCGATATGGGGCAGCTGACGCTTCTGGGATATGGCGTGGCAGCCAGCTGTCTATCGGTATTGATTTACGCTCTCTTGAGCTTTCGCGCTGGGGGTGTGCTCAATGGCTCGTCAGATTAAAAGACTTCTCCAGTCAGAATTGAAGCATGTGAGCAAATGGGCGTACGCCTTAATCCTGGTAATTTATGCGTACATGGTGATATTGCAGCTTAATTCTTTCCCGATGTGGTTCTGTAGCCTCCGTGAGAACAGTTTCTTGGGTTTTTTTCCAGACCCGACGCTTCGGCTATCGGCGGAGGATGTCCTTCTATTTGGCAATGCAGAGGTTTTTCGCGGTCTGCTGTTCAACGTAGCCCCGTTGGCCCATGCATTGTTCTTTCCATTCATCGCGGCTTGCATTGTGCCGCGCTTTGTCAGTTCGGGCTTTGTCGAGGAACCGTGGGGGTTGTCGGAGGCTCGGGGAGGAAAGCGTGTGTGCGCTATCGTTGCGCGAGTGGTGCTATCTTCTTTTGCCCTTTTGGGCGCGTTTGTCCTGTCGAGTGTCGTTTTGTACTGTCTTAACTGCGCAATCGTTTCGGATGCTCAGCAGTATTTCAACCTGCATGTATTTTGCTATCGACTTGTTCTTGCTGCCGCTGCCTGCCTTGCATACGTGGTTTCTTGCGTAATCGTTGTTTCCTATTTTGGGTCCGGCTTCGGTCCGATTGGCATGCTGTTGCTTGTCAACGTCGTAGCGATCTACATACAGATCGGGGCCAATTCCATGCTTCCGCTTCCAGCCTCGATGCTCATGTGGATTTGCGGCGTGACCCCGTTGGGGAATGGTCAATGCATCTCGATTTTAATTGACTGCCTCATAAACGTAGCAAGCGTTTTTATCATTTGCTTTACTGTCGACCGATTGCGGTCGAGATTTCTCTGATTGTTTGTGAGGGATAATCATACCGAGCATATCAAATACAGGGGGGCGGGCACCGTAGCTGGTGTCCGCCCCCCCGGCTTAGGAGGCTTTAACCTGAGTGGTTCGCGAGCTAGCGGGCCTGCTTTACCTTTGCCGCCGCCTCGACAAACGACTTCCACAGGTTAAAGTCGGTTTCGAGCGTCTTCCACGTGTACTCGGGATGCCATTGCACGCCTAGACAGAATGGCTGGCCTTCGACCTCGATGCACTCGGGAATACCGTCGGTTGCCTTGGCGACCAAGCGCGTGCTTTTACCCAGACGATCGACGCAGCAGTGATGTGCTGAGTTGGTCTGGATCAGTCTGTGGCCGCCAAGCGCGCGGTCGAGCAGCGAGCCCGGCACGACCTCGACGGGATGCACGGGGTCGTTGAGCACGTGGGTATGGCGCCACTGCGTGCGGCCCTCGCGAGCGCCCAGGCTCGGCACGTCCATGCACAGGGTGCCGCCAGTGGCGACGTTGAGCAACTGCGTGCCGCGGCAGGTGGTAAAGAGCGGCTTTTTGGCGCGGAGCACCTCGCCGACCAGCTTAAACTCAAAGCAATCGCGGATCTCGCAGCAGAGGGTGGGGTCGTAGGGTCGATCCTCGCCCCAGCGTTTGGGGTTGACATCCGGGCCGCCGGGAATAGCGATACCGTCGGCGATATCGACGTAATGACGGATGACCTCAATGTCCTCGGTGATGGACATCTGCAGCGGCAGGCCGCCGGCGGCAAGGATGGCATCGACAAAGACGCTGGCAATCTCCTCGTTGGGGGAGAGCGTCTCGCTTAAAAACGGCTTTGCCTCTTCCCAACGCGGCGCGACGAGGATGAGTGGGCGGTCGGCGGGGGCGACGTCGACATGTGGGGTGTAGGGCGATGAAGTGCGAGTTCCGATCATAGGTGTTGCTTTCGAATCTAAAGGTGACAGGGCGCATGAGAGACGTGGGACAACACTTCCGATGGATTTGTCCCACGGGGTGGCTGGTTAGTGGCCCTTGATGGAGTTGAGGAAGTCCTGGGCGCGCTTGGTCTGGGGATGGTCGAAGAACTCATCGGGCGTGCCGGTTTCCACGATCTGGCCATCGGCCATAAACACGACACGGTCGGCCACGCGGCGGGCAAAGTTCATCTCGTGCGTAATGACGATCATCGTCATGCCCTGCTGCGCCAAGCGCACCATGACCTCGAGCACCTCATTGATCATCTCGGGGTCAAGGGCACTCGTGGGCTCATCGAAGAGCATGGCCTTGGGCTGCATGGCAAGAGAACGGGCGATGGCCACGCGCTGCTGCTGGCCGCCCGAAAGCTGTGCGGGTACCTTGTCGGCCTGCTCGGCCACGCCCACGCGGCTCAGCAGGTCCATGGCGCGCTCACGAGCCTCCTCCTTGGACACGCCCAGCACATCGACCGGTCCCAGCATGACGTTCTGCAGTACCGTCATATGTGCAAACAGGTTGAACTGTTGGAACACCATGCCCAGCTCGGCACGCATGCGGCAAGGTCTTTGCCTTCCTGCGGCAAGGGCTCGCCCACGATGAGGATCTCGCCCGAGTCGATGGTTTCCAGGCGATTGATGGTGCGGCACATGGTCGACTTGCCCGAGCCCGAGGGGCCGATCACCACGACGACTTCGCCGCGGTCGACCGAGAGATTGATGTCGTTGAGAACGTGCAGGTCGCCGTAGTGCTTATCGACGTGCCTGAGCTCGATCAGCGGCTGATTGCCGGTGGAAGAGGTGCTCTGTGCATGGTGCTCGGCTCCTTATGACTCGAAATGGTAAAAGCGTTAGCGGATGATCGTCGCGCCGGTCTTGTGCGAAACGTAGACAGCGGCCTTGTTGATCGCGACGTTGATGAGGATGTAGATGACCGCGATAACCAGGTAGACCGACACGAGGGCGTCGTAGTTGGTAATGAGCACGCGGGCATTTTGCATGAGGTCGGGGTAGCTCACCACATAGGCGACGGTGGTGTCTTTGACTACGACCACGAGCTGCGAAATCAACGACGGAATGATAAACCGAATCGCCTGGGGCAATACGATTTTAAAGGTGATTTTGGCCTTGGAGAGACCGAGCGCCTGGGCTGCCTCGACCTGACCACGCGGCACGGCGTTGACGCCGGCGCGGAAGATCTCGGCAAGTACGCCGGCTGCAGCGAGCGCGACGGGAAGCGTGAGCATCCAAAACGACGGCAGTGAAATCTTGTACTGAGGCAGCACCAAAAAGAAGAAGTAGATGAACAGCAGGCTCGGCACGCCACGGAAGAAATCGGTGAGCACGCGGCAGACCAGCTGCAGCGGCTTGATGTCGCTGGTACGGCCGAGCATGAGGCTAAGCCCAGTACCAGCGCGATGGCGCCGGCGGTGAGCGCGACCTTAACCGTGCCCTCAAAACCGGCAAGCAGGAACTTCCAGGTGGTGAGGTGCGTAAAGAAGTACCAGTAATGGACCGAAAGCTGGCCGGTCACATAAAAGCGCTGCAGTACCAGAGCGATGAGCGCGGCCACGGCAACAAGTGAGATGGCGGTGCGACGCGAATCTTGGCGCGCATCTTGGGGCCGGGAGCCTCGTAGAGCGCATCGCGCATGGTGAGCGCAGAGGTGGAGTGCTTGCTCATCGGAGGATCCTCACCTTCTTATCGATATAGTTGCCAATGTGGCTCACCACAAAGGCCGTGCCAGGTAGCCGAGCGCGAGATGAAGAACGCGGCGACGCCGCCGAGCGAGCGCGTGTTGATGTAGCTCACCACGCCGGTGAGCTCCTGCGGTTTAAGCGGCACCTGACTGCCGAGCGCGGTGGTGAGCATGACGGCGATAAAGAGGTTGGTCATGGGCAGCACGCTCGAGCGCAGCGCCTGCGGAATCACGATCTTGGCGAGGATACGGCTGAAGCTCATGCCCAGCGAGCGGGCGGCTTCCACCTGGCCGACACCGACGGTGTTGATGCCGCTCATAAAGTTCTCGGAGCCAAAGGCAGAACCCAAGAGCACTGTGGCGACGATGACGCAGGTGCGGTAGGGCAGGACGACCTTGAGCGGCGGCAGCGCGTAGACGACGATAATGAGCAGCGCGATGCCGGGGATGTTACGGAAGACCTGGACATACAGGTCGCCAAAGACGCGCAGCGGCTTGAGCGGCGACACGCGCATCACGGTGACGGCGACGGCCAGCACCATGGCGATGGCAAACGACTCAAGCGTCATGCCCCAGGTTGCTAGCAGCGCGTCGATATAGTTCTGGCCATAGAGCGACCAGAGCTCGGAGAGACTCATGCGGACCTCCCGCCGGTAAGGAAAGGGGCTCCCGTGTGTACGGAAGCCCCGACAACTCAGTGAGGAAACAGTTTAGCGCAATAAAGCACATCGTGCGTTTCCGTATGGTTTCGTAGCGGCCGTTACTAGGCTCGCTGCCTAGGCGCCGATCTCGGGCAGCTCGGGAACATTGGTGTCGCCCGTACGGTCACCGATGCAAATCTGCCACAGCTCGGTCCAGGTGCCGTCATCCTCGATCTTCTTGAGGAAGTCGTTGACAAAGGCGACACCGTCGGAATCGAGCGGCAGGCCGATGCCGTAGGGCTCCTTGCTGCCGAAGGGCTTGCCGGCGATCTTGTACTTACCGGGCTCGCGGACCAGGGCGCTCTGCTGCATGTTGTTATCGATGACGTAGGCGTCAACGCGTCCCTGCTGAAGTGCCTGGCGGGCCTCCTCGTCGGTCTTGAACTCCTGCTGGCTGGCCTTGGGAGCGAACTCCTCCAGGATGGCGGGGCCGTTGGAGCCGGACTGGACGGCGACGTTCTTATCGGCCAGGTCGTCGACGCCCTTGATGGCGTTGTTATCGGCGAGCACCAGGATAGCCTGCTGGGTGTAGTAGTAGGGGCCGGCGAAGGAGACGAGCTTCTTGCGCTCGTCAGTGATGGTGTAGGTGGCAAAGACAGCGTCGACCTGGCCGTTCTGCAGGACGGACTCGCGCGTGTCCGAGGTCACCTGGGTGATCTCGACCTTGTTCTCGCCCAGAATGTAGTTGGACAGAAGCTGCGCGATGCCGGCATCGAAGCCACGGGTCTGACCGTCTTTCTCGTTGAGGAGGGAGAAGAGCGTGGAGGTCTGAACGCCACCGATCTTAAAGACGCCGGCGTCCTTGACGGCCGTGGCCCAGGTGCTGGCGGCGATGACATCGTCATCGGCCTTGGGGCCGTTGTCGACGAGCTTGTCGAATGCCTTGGCGTCGAGCGTGGTGGAAGCCTCGGTATCTTCGGAGCTCTTGGAGGAGCCAGCGGCGGAACCTTGTCAGCCTCGGCGCTGGTGTCAGAGCAGCCGGCAAGACCAAGGCCGGCGACGGTTGCGAAGGTGGCGGCGACAAAGCCGCGGCGGTCGAGAACGACCTGCTGGGAGAGGTTCTTGCTCATGGTAGAACACCTTTCTCAATAAAATCCCTAGCGGTTGAGTAGAGTTATACCCCATCCCGCTCAAATGGGTCAACACGAAATAACTCAGAAACATACTTACCTTATGGGTTATTCTACCTACCAAAAAGGGACAGGCACCTTTGTGGTGGTTCTGGCCGATGCAGCGGCATGCCTTGCTGTTTTGTCTCGATCTGTAACATCTGCAGCCATTTTTTCCGAGTAACTGTTACAGATTGAGATTTTCTCTTCAGGGGGATTCGAATGTCTCGATCTGTAACAGTTAGACGGACAAAAGCTCCCTTTCTGTTACAGATTGAGATAAAGGTTTGGGACTAAGACGTCTTATCTAGATCTGTAACAGTTAGACGGGAATTCGGGCCTAGATGTTACAGATTGAGATAATCGCGCCGCGAAAATAAAAACCTCCGCAGGGGGTGCTTCCCTTGCGGAGGTTTTTACTCGTTGAGTAGTCTTACGGCTTCGGCGGCCATGTTTTCGACCGTCATGCCGTTCTGGGAGAGCAGCTCGTTGGGGTCGTAGCGGTCGGGGAATCCCTTGGCGATGCCGAAGGTGCGCGTGCGCACGGGCGTGCAGGCCAAGTAGCACGCGACACGCTCGCCCCAGCCACCGTCCAAGATGCCGTCCTCGAGAGTGACGACAACGCGATGCTCGGCGGCAAGGCTGTTGAGGAACTCGCGGTCGAGCTCGGTTGCAAAGCGCGGGCTGACGAGCGTGGCCTCGATGTCGTACTCGGCAGCCAAGCGGTTTGCCACGCGCTCGCCCAGCTCAAAGAAATCGCCAAGCGCGAGCACGGCCACGTCGCGACCCTGGCGCACCACGTTGTAACGAACGGCGCCGTAATCGGCGTCCTCGGCAGGCGCCAAGTCGGGGCGGCTTACCAGGCCAATGCCCGGCACGCGAATCGCCACGGGATGCTCGCGGTGATCGAGCGACCAGCTCAGCATAGACAGATATTCCTCCATGCAGGACGGCGCCAAGTAGTGCATGTTGGGAAGACCGCCCAGCATGGAAATATCAAAGAACGAAAGGTGCGTCTCGGACGTGGTGCCAAAGATCGACGCGCCAAATACCAGGATGGTCGCCGGGGCGTCGTTGAGGCACAGGTCGTGCCACAGCTCGTCATAGGCACGCTGCAAGAACGTACCGTACACGCCAAAGACCGGCTTGGCACCCGAGCGGGCGAGCGCGGTGGCAAAGGTGACGGCGTGCTCCTCGGCAATGCCCACGTCGACAAACTGCTTGTCTGCCGCGGCGCGAAGCTCGGGTGTAAAGCCCATGATATAGGCGTGGCGGCCGTGATGCCCACGACCTGCGGATCGTGCTCGATGGCGGCGCTGAGCGCCTCGCCCGTAATGTCGGCATAGGTGCGCGGTGCGGGCTCGCTCGGATGGCCCGGGCAGAGCTTGCGCCCAGTCGCCATGTCAAACGGGCCCACGTGGTGCCAGCGCTCGGGGTCGCTCTGGCTGGTTCAAAGCCCTTGCCCTTTGCGGTGGAGACGTGCAGCACGATGGGATGATCGATATCGCGCAGTTCCTGCAGCGCGTCGACGAGGGCCAATACATCGTTACCGGTGTCCAGATAGCGGTAGTCGAGCCCCATCGCGCGGAAAACGTTGCGCTCACAGGTGCCGTTGCTGGCGCGTAGCTCGGCCAGATTGCGATACAGGCCGCCATGGTTCTCGGCAATGGACTGGTCGTTGTCGTTGACGATGATAATCAGGTTGCTGTCGAGATCGGCGGCATTGTTGAAGCCCTCAAACGCCAGGCCGCCCGAAAGCGAGCCGTCGCCAATAACGGTGATTACGTTGTACGTATCGTCCGCCAGGTCACGAGCGTGTGCCAGGCCGCAGCCCAAGCTCACCGACGTGGAGGTATGGCCCATGGCGAACAGGTCGTGCTCGGACTCGTCGGGATTGGCAAAGCCAGAGGCCTCACCATAACGCTCCGGATCGATATAAGTGTACGCGCGCCCCGTCAGCGCCTTGTGGGCGTAGGTCTGGTGCGAAACGTCAAAGACAATCTTGTCGATGGGGGAGTTAAACACGCGATGAAGCGCAACCGTAAGCTCAACGACGCCTAGGTTGGGGGCAACGTGCCCGCCGACGGCGGCGGAGCTTTCGAGGATTGCCTGGCGGATCTCGCCGCAGAGCAGCGGAAGCTCGGCGCGATCGAGAGCCTTGACGTCCTCGGGCGTTGTCGTTTGCGTAAGCAGCATCGTTGTGGGTTACTCCATGCGAATCGTGCGCCGGCACTCCCTCGGCCGGCACAATTGCACAAGACAGTCTCGCACATTTTGGCGTTTGATATGTGACGGCGGCGCGGTAATTCGCCAACTGGTGGGGCAAAACGTTTTGTCCGATGCCATACTGGTAAATTCGATGATGATTTTATTCATTGCGTGCAGGCTGCGGCTTGCGCCGAGCGCCGCCGGAAGGAGGCCGCATGTCCGATACCGTTCGTGCCGAGAAAATCGCGCGCGAGGTCGACGATGCCGCCCGTCAGCTTGCCCAGGCGGGCCGCTTGGACCTGATGCATGAGTTTATCCAACATGGCGATGTGACGGTCTATACACATGTGACCTCGGTAGCGCGGGCAAGTCTGTCCTTTGCCGAGCGCCTGGGCCGCGTCGGTATCTCCGTCGACCGCTTATCGCTGCTGCGCGGGGCCCTGCTGCACGATTACTTTCTCTATGACTGGCACGATCCCGACCCAAGCCATCGGCTGCATGGCTTTCGCCACCCGTTTTTTGCCTTGGCGCGTGCGGAGGAAGATTTTGAGCTGACGCCGCGCGAGCGGAATATTATCGTACGGCATATGTTTCCGCTGGTACCGGTGCCGCCGACGTGTCGTGAGGCATGGATTGTGTGCCTGGCGGATAAATGGTGCGCACTGCGCGAGACGATTGCCGGCCGTCTGCCGCGCAAAGGCGGCGCGAACGATTTGAACGAGGGCCCGAGTGACGGCTCGAGCAAAGAATCGAACGAAAAGAGGAGTGAGTAGACGGTGGGAACCGCGATCGACATGGCATTTGACGGCGCGACGCTTGCCGCCTGTCCGCTCTCGGCGCTGGTACTCTCGTTTGCCTTCTACGGTTTTTGCGGCTGGGTATGGGAGTCGACAGTCTGCGCCATGCTCAACCACGGACGCTTTGCCAACAGCGGCTTTTTGCTAGGGCCGTGTTGTCCCATCTACGGTGCGGGCGGCATCGCGTGCTGGCTGCTGCTGCGTGGAATCCCAGACGCCTCGAGCCAGTTTGTCGCTGCCGCGCTCGTATGCAGCCTGATCGAATATAGCGTGGGCGTGCTGTTGGAAAAAACGACGGGTGCCCGGTTTTGGGATTACTCGCATCTGCCGTTTAACCTGCACGGACGCATCTGCCTGTACTGGGCCTGCGCGTTTGGCTTGGGTGCGTTGTGTATTTGCCGTTTAGTGGAGCCGGCATTGCTGGGGCTGCTTGGCCATCTGCCGGTGCTGATTGTGCGGCTGTCCGCCTTTATCGTCGCGGTCGCGATGATGGTCGATGCGGTGTGCTCGTTGGCGAGCTGGCGCCGCCTGTCCGATCAGCTTGAGCGTGTGCGCGCCGACCTTGCTGACCGCATCAATGAGTCGCTTGCCGATGCGTCCGACTCCATGCTCGAGCGTATTCCCGATTCGACGATTGACTCGGTGGCGCAGACGCACATCCGTAGCCGTGCCGTTAACGCGTGGCTGGCGGAGCTGGGCGACGCGGCACTCGATGCCCTGCGTGAGAAGGCTTCGATGCCGACGTTTATCGCGGATGGTGCTCGCGGCCTGGCGCTTGCTGCCCGCCGCGTTGCCGATGCCGCGCCGAGTATGCCGCGTCCGTCGCTCAGTCGTCGCCTTGCCGGCAAGCGCATGAGCCGTCCGGTGCCGAGTGTGTCACTCAGCCGCCGCGACCTACGCTTCTTCAATGCCTTTCCGCGCTTGCGCATCAACCGCTACGAGGGCGTCATCCGAGCCACCAACCTCCGCGATCGAGCCCGCGAGCTGTTCCGGCGCTAGCCAGAGTGGGGCCAAGCGCGCCCTTCTCGTTCGCACATTTCCCGTTCGTTTCGCGCCCGTTGCCGCGCCGTTTCCAAGATTGCGGCGCCGTTTCCATTCGACAACGCAGCGTTTAACAGCGCCGTATCTGGTCTACACCAGTTGCCCCTCGGCCGCATCATGAGCGTCGACAACGTTCATGCGACCAAGGGGGAGCGAATGTACGATACGGGATCGACAACGTTTATGCTCATCTGCACCATGCTCGTGTTTTTAATGACACCGGGTCTGGCGTTTTTCTATGGCGGCCTGTCCAGGCGCAAAAATGTCATCAATACCATGCTCATGTGCTTTGGCACCATTGGCCTGGTTGGCGTGCTGTGGATTGTTGCCGGCTGGTCGCTGGCCTACGGCGGTGACGGCTCGAACCCGTTTATTGGAGGCCTTGACCAGCTGCTGTGCCTGCCGGTGCTCAACCAAGTACTGCAGGCAGCCGAGGGCAATGCTGCCGACGGTGCCGTCTACCCTCAGATCATCAACATCGCCTTCCAGATGGCGTTTGCCATGATCACCGCCGCTATCGTCACGGGCAGCCTGGCAGGTCGCGTTAAGTTTGGTGCCATGACGGCCTTCCTGGGTATTTGGCTGCTTGTGGTCTATGCGCCGCTCGCCCACATGGTTTGGGGCGGCGATGGCTCTTTTATCGGCGACATCATCGGCGCGCTCGACTTTGCCGGCGGCGACGTGGTGCACATTTCGTCCGGTCTTACGGGCCTGATTCTTTGCTTAATGCTCGGCCGTCGTCGCGGCTTTGGCATGGTGAGCTACCGTCCGCATAACGTGCCGTTTGTGGCGCTGGGCGCCGGCCTGCTTTGGTTTGGCTGGTTTGGCTTTAACGGCGGCAGCGAGTTTAAGGCCGACGCCGTGGCGGCACTCGCCATCCTCAACACCGTGACGGCCAGCGCGGCAGGCATGGTCTCGTGGCTTGCCGTCGAGCGCGTGCATACTGGTCGTCCCACGCTGGTGGGTGCCAGCACCGGTCTGGTTGCAGGCCTTGTGGTGGTCACGCCGGGCGCGGGCTTTGTCGAGCCGTGGGCGGCGCTGGTCATGGGCCTGATCGTCTCGCCTGTCTGCTACCTGGCTATCAGCCATCTTAAGACCAAGTTTGGCTACGACGATGCGCTCGACGCGTTCGGTTGCCACGGTATCGGCGGCATCTTGGGCGGCGTGCTCACGGGTCTGTTCTGCGTGCCGGAGCTTTCGTGGACCGATAAGGGCGGCCTGTTCTACACGGGCGACGTGTCGCTGCTCATCTCGCAGATTTTGGGCATTGTGGTGACGGTCGCTATTGTGTTGGTGCTCGACTTGGTGATCGCCGCGGTGGTCAAGGCGCTGTTCCACGGCAGCCTGCGCGTGGACGAGGCCGACGAGGCGCTGGGCCTGGACGCGAGCCAACACGGCGAGAGCGCATACCCTTCGTTCGCCGGACTCGATTAGCAGCTTCCCCAAGTACCGCACCTTGCCGTTCAATCGTCGCGCGGCTTTCCCAGGCACCCGACCTTGCCCCTCAAACCGTCGCTTGCGTACCGAAGTACGCGGCGCTCCTCTTTCGGGGCAACCTCGGGCACCTCGAAAACCCGCGTCATTGAATGGCAATTCATTTCTTTTATTGAAGAGAGGAATTCACTATGAAGAAGATTACAGCGATTGTTCGTGCCGAGAAGCTTGAGGTTCTTAAAGACGCGCTGTTTGCTGCCGATGTTCGCGGCATGACTATCAACCAGGTGCAGGGCTGCGGCGCTCAACATGGTTGGAAGGAATACGTACGCGGCAACGAGCTGCTCGTCAACACGATCCCCAAGGTGCAGTTCACCCTTATCTGCGCCGACGAGCACGTCGACGGCATTGTCGACATCATCTGCGATGCCGCCCGCACCGGCGCGTCGGAGACGGCAAGATTTGGGTCGAGCCGGTCGAGGAAGTCATCCGCATCCGCACCGGCGAACACGGCCCGGCCGCGGTGTAGAATCGACCGTCTGCCATCCGCAACGTTAAAATACTGCAATGAGGCATAAGGCTTGCGTTGCGGATGGACGGATTATGGGTCGCAATAAATATCCCGAGGAGACGGTCGCGAAGATTCTCGACGCGGCACAGGAGCTATTCTGTGCACAGGGTTATGAGGGGACGAGCATTCAAGATATCGTTGACCGTCTCGATGGCATGACCAAGGGTGCTGTTTATCATCACTTCAAGAGTAAAGAAGAGATTTTCAACGCCGCGTTTGATCGGGCGATGACTCCGATTGTTGAGCACCGCCGCTCGATGCTTGGCGTCGGTAATATGACCGGCGCCCAAAAGCTAAAAAGGCTTTACGCTCCCGAGTCCGTTGTTCCGCAAATTGAGCTATGGGCACGTATGCGTCCTGCAGCAGATCCGGTAAAAAGCTCGCGTCTTCTGGCGATGCAGTACCAGGGCTCGTTTAACGAGTCTGCCGATGGCTATCTCTTGCCGGTGATCGAGGAGGGCATCGCCGACGGATCCATTGCGTGCGAATGTCCGCGTGAAGCGGCGGAGGCCGTATCGTTGTTGGCGAATCTTTGGCTGCTGCCGCTGTTCCGTCCGCTTGAGCCCAAGGATCGAATGCTCGCTCGCGCTCAATGTTTGGCGCAGATGGCTGCCGCGGTGGGACTCGATTTGGGGGAAGAAGTGCTTCAGACAACGGCGCAGATTTGGGACGTATGGGACCGCGCCGGGTGGTAATATAGATACCAACGGTATGTAATTGATTTGTGAGGGTAGCCACGGCTGCCCTTTTCAAGTCATTAAATACATACTAGTGGTATGTATAGGGGGTGGGCTTATGGCTGGAATGCGGAGGAGTAGCGTCTCGTTGACGCAAAAAACAGTGCGATCTATCAGGATTTTTGGCTTTCTTGTTGCGCAGCTGTGCATGTATTCGATGCTGTCGGCGCTGTGCTTTGCGTATCCGCTTTACTTGTTCGATTGCAGCGGATCGTCAACGTTATATGGCGCCGCCGTGGCGATAGCGTTCATACCCGGCGTACTCGCAACTCCGATTGGCGGAATCTTGGCGGATAGGGGAAGACATCGCGAGGCCCTCGTGGCCCTCGGCATTGCTCTGATGACTGCATCACTGCTGTCTATCCCCATGAAGCACTCATTGCCTCTTGCGGTCGTCGTAGTAGCGATACTTTGTGTTCAATATGGCGCTCAATCGCTGCTAAAGCCAATACTCCAAATTGAGACGGTGCGCATGGCGGGTGAAAAGAAGGTTGAGCGGGCCACTGCATTGGTTTCGCAGGTGACCATGGTGAGCAATATCTTGGGTCCTGTGGTCGGGACGGCAGTCTATGGGTGCTTTGGCATCGATGCTCTTTGCACAATCGCGTCGGTAACGTTTGCGATTTCAGCTCTGTTGTTTGGTGGCGTACTCAAGCAAAATGCCTCATCTGAAACGATGGGAGACGGCGCGACTCGTACGACATGCCGAAACGATTTTCGGGAGTCGATTCGGTATCTGTTGCAAAATGCATCATTGGTCGCTGTGATTTTGCTTGCGGCAGTTTTGAACCTTGCGTTGGTTGGGCTAACGATTGGCGCTCCCATTATTGTTACAAAGCATCTCGGCATGCAATCGTCCTGCGTTGGGATAGTTGAGGTTGCTCTGGGCCTGGGTGGTCTTACCGGCAGTGGCTTGGTCGGCATTTGGCCGCATCGTTTTTCTTTCAATGGCATATGTCGATATGTTGCGATGATCTGTTTTGGAGTCGCGCCGATTATTGTTACGCTGCTGTTCGGCGTAGATGTATGCGTGTTCACCGTGTTTGCGGTTGGTTCGGCATGGGTCATGGTGTGGGCGAGCATTACGTCGGTTGAAATCATCGCGTTTGTTCAGCGGGTAGCGCCGACTGAGCTCTGCGGAAAAGTGCTTTCGGTCGTTTACATGGTCCTTTCCTGCGCAACACCTATCGGCCAATTGACGTACGGGGTTGCATATGATCGATGGACACCAGCGATTGTATTCGCAGCCATGTTGGCGGTGCTGACGTTGACGACGGCGCTGTTTTATCGTCTGAAAAATCGCTTGCGGCGATTGTCTTGACGCGCTGGGGCACTGTGGCTTTGCGGGAGCGAATGTCCCGGCGCGTTGGAGCGCCCTTGCATGGGCGCGCTCATTCTCGTCTAAAATATCGTGCAGACGAAAGAGAGGCATGCCCATGATCAAGATGTTCGCGAGTGACTTAGACGGTACGCTGCTTAACGCCCTGCACGAGCAGATGGGACTATCCGCCGCGCCATTCGCGAGCTGACCGAGGCTGGCCTGCATGTGGTTCCCGCGACCGGCGCTCGACGTTGCCGATCGGCGAGCATGGCTTTACGGGCCTGGCGCTTGACGCCTGCTGCTCCAATGGTCCATCGTGCGCGACAGCATGGCGAGGTGCTCAAGACCTGGACCATCGACCCACAGATCACCGAGGAGCTGCTCAAGGAGTTTCCGGATATCTGCTTTGACTGCTCCACGCCCGACGGTATGTTCTCGAGCGGTTCGTTCGAGATGCACCAGGCGGGCTTTAAAAAGGACAGCCCCATCAAGCGCATCGTGATGCGTGGTATGCGTGCGCGTGGCGGGTATCACGAGGAGCAGTATTTTGACCAGTCGATCGGCGACATCCTGCGCCACGATGTGTGCAAGATTAACTGCCGCGTGATATCGCCCGGGCTAGAGCGCGACCTTAAGGCGTATCTTGCCGAGCGCTCGGACCGCGTGGTCAATGCGCCGTTCGATCCGGTGATGTTCGAGATCACGGACGTGGCGTGCAACAAGGGCGAGAGCGTGGTCTGGCTGGCGGGCTACTACGGTATTGCCGAGGACGAGGTCGCGGTTTATGGCGACGGCGGCAATGACATCGCCATGCTCAAGCGTTTCCGCCACAGCTACGCGACCAAAAACGCTAGCGATGCAGCCAAGGTCGCCGCGAGCGCAACTATCGGCAGCTGCATGGTCCACGCCGTCCCCAAACACATGCTCGCCACCATGCATAAGCAGAGCTCCCGCACCATCATCGAATAATGTGACAAAGGGATTGTCCCTTTGTCACATGGGAGATACCGGCTTTTGGCGTATAGGACTGTTACGCTTTCGCCACCAACATATTTCGAGTTATTCGGCCTTTCGGAGGTCGTTAAATGGCTAAAGACGCCTCTCGGGAACATTCATGCCTCTAATGGTGTTTGATTCGGTGACGTAAGTGCGCAAATGGGCATGTATACGCTCAAATGAGGACAAAAACCCTCAGATAATCCCGGCGGTGCATTTATACAGAACCAGTAGCGTGGCCGAATAACTCGAAAAATGTAGGTGGCAGTTCGGCGACAAGCTCGGGTATGGCAAAGGAACTGTTCCTTCGACATACCCGAGCTCCGATCTTCTGAAATGCGAACAAACATTCGCATATCTAACTGCGCTTTGATAGAATCGGTGTCGTTGACGGCAGTTCCATGTGCCGGGCAGCGCCCTCCATTTGATGGGAGGTGATGCCCATGACCGATTTGATTGATTTCGTGAGACTTCTGACCGCTTTGGTCTCGTTCTTCACGGCGCTTGTCGGCCTTTCCGAGGCACTCAAGCAGCGTTCGAAGCGCAACAGAAGGGGTCGCCGCCGCTAAGGCGTTGACCCCCTAATGCAAACAACGGCGCTGCCCAGCCAGCTACAACTTGGGCTGCCGTCGACACTATTCTACCCACGAATGACATTTTGGACAATCGGTAATGCCGCTCCAAAAGCCAGGCGGGTTGTGACAAAGGGACTGCCCCCTCGTCACATCCCAAATATTGCCTTTACGTGTTGATACACACGGTGTGCAATAATACTCGCACTGTGCAATAGCGCACAGGCTGAGTAACAAGGAGGACGCTTGTCCCAGCTCGAGAAATGCGATCGCCGGTCCCTTCGCTCGCAGCGTGCCCTTCGCCAGGCACTCGCCAGCGAGCTTGCCGAAAGCGGCGACCTTTCGCGCATTAATGTCGCGTCGCTCACCGAGCGCGCTGGCCTTACGCGCCGCACGTTCTATTCGCACTACCGCGATATCCCTGACTTTATCAATCAAATCGAGGACGGCTTGCTGGCTGAGATCCGTGAGCGCATTGAGCTCATCACCGCAGCTCAGTTGCCCGATCTCTATCACAACATCGATGAGCTCGAGCCGGCGCCCGGTTCGGTTGAGCTGCTGCGTTATCTTGCAGCCAACCGCGACTTAATCGGCGCGCTGCTGGGTCCGGGCGGCGACCAGGCCTTCATTAAAAGGATTATCGACACCGCGCGTGAGGCCGTAGTGCCGCGTGCGCAGACGGGCATTTTGGGCCTGGCGCTGGGCACGTTCTTTGACTACTACGTTACCTACGTCGTGAGTGCCGAGGTCGGCATGATTCAGCGCTGGTTTGAGCGTGGGCTCACCGAATCGCCTGAGGCCATGGCGCGCATTATGACGGTGCTCGCTTTTGTGCGCCCCGGTGACCTGTATGGCCAACCCATCGATATCAACGTGCCGGAATACGGCATGAAGCTATTGAACTTGCAGCTCGAGGATGCGGTCGACACCGCCGCAACCGTCGAGTCCAACAACTAAGAGGAGAGACAATGAGCAAACTCGTCGAGGGCATCAAGGACCGTGTGGTCGCTGCCGCACGCGAGGCCGCGCCCGCCGTGGTGGACGCTGCGCAGAAGGCTGCGACCGCGACTGCCGAGAAAGTTGCCGAGGCAGTTGCCGATGCCAAGAACGTGGCAGGGGAGACGTCCGTCGTCAGCGAGCCCGCCACCGCCGCTGAGCCCGTAGCCGCCGCCCAGGCCCCCGAGGCGCGATCTTCAACCCCGAGGCCGCCCGCGGCAACCTGCACCTGGGCATCGACGTGGGCTCCACCACCGTTAAGCTCGCTGTGCTCAACGACGACAACCAGATTGTCTACGCCAAGTACCAGCGCCACCACACCGACGTCCGCGCTTGCGCCCGCGACCTGTTCGAGGGCGCTGCGACCGTGCTGCCGACGGCCCAGATGACCTGCGCCATCACCGGCTCGGGCGGTCTGCTGCTATCTCAGTGGCTCGGCCTGGAGTTTGTCCAGGAGGTCATCGCCAGCAAGCGTGCCGTCGAGACCCTCATCCCGGCCACCGATGTTGCCATCGAGCTGGGCGGCGAGGACGCCAAGATCATCTACTTTGACAACGGTATCGAGCAGCGCATGAACGGCACCTGCGCCGGCGGTACGGGCGCGTTCATCGACCAGATGGCAACCTTGCTGCACACCGACGCGAGCGGCCTTAACGAGCTCGCGGCCAACGCCACCACCATCTATCCCATCGCCAGTCGCTGCGGCGTCTTTGCCAAGACCGACGTGCAGCCGCTCCTCAACGAGGGCGCCCGCCCCGAGGACGTCGCCGCTTCCATCTTCCAGGCCGTCGTGACCCAGACCATCTCGGGTCTGGCGTGCGGCCGTCCCATCCGCGGCAACGTCGCCTTCCTGGGCGGCCCGCTGCAGTACCTCTCCGAGCTGCGCCACCGCTTCTACCTCACGCTCAACCTGGACGAGGAGCACCGTATCGTGCCCCAAAACGCCCACCTGTTTGTGGCGAGCGGCGCCGCCATGGCGCACGAGTCCAACAAGCTCAGCACGTTCCCGCGGCTCATTGAGGCCATCGACAGCTTGGGCGACACGCAAGGTGCTGAGGTCGAGCGCCTGGATCCGCTCTTTGCCACCGACGAGGACTTTGCTGAGTTCAAGAACCGCCACGACAAGGAAGTCGTCCCCAAGGGCAAGCTCGACGGCTACACCGGCCGCGTGTTCATCGGCATCGACGCCGGCTCCACCACCATGAAGGCCGCGCTCGTGGGCGAGGACGGCCAGCTGTTGCACACCTGGTACGGCAACAACAACGGTGACATCCTGGGCACGGCCAAGGTCATCATGGCCGATTTCTACAACCATATCCCCGCGGGCTGCACCATCGGCCACGTGACCACCACGGGCTATGGCGAGGCGCTGCTCATCGAGGCCCTCAAGGCCGACTCCGGCGAGATCGAGACCGTTGCGCACCTGCGCGGAGCAAGGCGTTCCTGCCCGGCGTCGAGTTTATTCTGGACATCGGCGGCCAGGACATGAAATGCCTGCGCGTCAAGGACGGCGTCATCGAGCACATCATGCTCAACGAGGCCTGCTCGTCGGGTTGCGGTAGCTTTATCGAGAGCTTCGCCGTCTCTATGAACATGGACGTGCGCGCGTTCGCCAACGCTGCCATCCATGCCAAGGCCCCGGTCGACCTGGGCAGCCGCTGCACGGTCTTTATGAACTCGCGCGTCAAGCAGGCGCAAAAGGAAGGCGCCACGGTGGGCGACATTGCGGCCGGCCTGTCCTATTCCGTTATCAAGAACGCCCTGTTCAAGGTCATTAAGCTGCGCGACCCCAAGGAGATCGGCAGCCAGGTGATCGTCCAGGGCGGCACCTTTATGTCCGATGCCACGCTGCGCGCGTTTGAGCAGCTCACCGGCGTTCATGCCGTGCGTCCCGACATCGCCGGCTGCATGGGCGCCTACGGTGCGGCCCTGCTCGCCCGCGATCGCGCCGGCGCCGACGGCACCTCGACCATCCTTTCGGCCGAGGACATTGCGCACCTCACCGTGACGCAAAAGCATGTCCGCTGCGGCCGTTGCTCCAACAACTGCCAGCTCACCGTTAACGACTTTGGCGGCGGCAGGCGCTTTATCACCGGCAACCGCTGCGAGAAGGGCGCCGGCCACAAAAAGCAAAAGACTGAGGCCCCCAACTTTTTCAAAAAGAAAAACGAGCTGCTCTTTAACCGCGAGGTGCTGAGTCCCGACGAGGCCCCGCGCGGCACCGTGGGTATCCCGCGCGCGCTCAACATGTACGAGAACTACCCCTTCTGGCACGCGTTCTTTACGCGCTTGGGCTTTAGCGTGCAGCTGTCTGACCAGTCGAGCAAGAAGACCTACCAGGCGGGCATCGAGTCCATGCCGTCCGAGAGCGTGTGCTATCCGGCCAAGATGAGCCACGGCCACGTGATGAACCTTATCGACCGTGACGTCGACTTTATCTGGATGCCGTGCGTGCGCTGGGAGCGCAAGGAGGATCCGACCGCCGGCAACTGTTACAACTGCCCTATCGTCATGAGCTACCCCACGGCGCTGGCGCTCAACATCGACGAGATCCGCGAGCAGAACATCGAGTTCCTGTACCCGTTTGTGCCCTATCACGACAAGACCGAGCTCAAGCGCCGCTTGTACCAGGTGCTCGCCGTCGACCGCGTGGCCGATGCGCAAGCCGGTCGCGGTCGCGTGCGCGGTCCCAAGATCACGCGCTCCGAGGTCGATGCCGCTGTCAACGCTGCCTTTGAGGCCGATGCGCGTTTCCACGAGGATATCCAGACCATGGGCGAGGAGGCTCTTAAGTGGGTCGAGGACACGGTGGCCACGGCATTGTGCTCGCCGGCCGCCCCTACCATAACGACCCCGAGATCAACCATGCCCTGCCCGAGCTTATCTCGAGCTTTGGCTTTGCGGTCTTTACCGAGGATTCGCTCGCGCACCTGGTAAAGCCTGAGCGTCCGATTCGCGTCGTCGACCAGTGGATGTACCACAGCCGCCTGTATGCCGTCGCCCGTTTTGTGACGATGCGCAACGACCTGGATCTGATCCAGCTCAATTCCTTCGGCTGTGGCCTGGACGCTCTGACCACCGACCAGGTGCAGGAAATCCTTGAGGCCAGCGGCAAGATCTACACCGTGCTCAAGATCGACGAGGTGTCCAACCTGGGCGCTGCGCGCATCCGCATCCGCTCGCTCATGGCGGCGCTCAAGGACCAGGAGGCCGAGCGCTTGGCCGAGGCTACGGCAGCGGGCGAGGCCTACGAGCAGGGCGACGCCGCGCCGGTGGCACCCTCCATGGATGCTCCCGCATTCGCGAGCCGCAAGTACACGTTCGAGGCGCAGCGTGAGAGCGCCTCGACCGCATGGCCCAAGGTGCCCTTTACCGAGCAGATGCGCGAGGAGGGTTACACCATCCTGTGCCCGCAGATGGCGCCGATCCACTTTGACCTGGTCAAAGAGGTGTTCCGCGGTGCCGGCTACAACCTGGAGCTGCTGCCCTCGACCGACCACGATGCCGTCGAGGCTGGCTTGCGCTATGTGAACAATGACATTTGCTACCCGTCGATTCTGGTGACGGGCCAGATTATGGAGCCATCGAGAGCGGTCGGTACGACCTGTCCAAGACCGCCGTGGTCATCAGCCAGACCGGCGGCGGCTGCCGTGCCACCAACTACATCGCGCTCATCCGCAAGGCCCTGCGCGAGAGCGGCCACCCCGAGATCCCCGTGATCTCGCTTTCGGCCGTGGCGCTGGGCGAGGACAACCCCGGCTTTAAGCTGACGCCGGCGCTGCTTAAGCAGGCAGTCTACGCGGTGCTCTTTGGCGACGTGATGATGCAGATGCTCTACCGCTGCGCCCGTACGAGGCCACGCCTGGTGCCGCCAACGCGCTCTACGAGGAGTACATGGCGCGCGCTCGCAAGCTGGCACCCAAGTTCAACAGGCATAACTACACCAAGCTGTGCCGCGAGGCCATCCGCGCGTTCGACACCATGCCGCTTGTGGGCGAGGGCACCAAGCCGCGCGTGGGCGTGGTCGGTGAGATCTTGGTCAAGTTCCATCCCACAGCCAATAACCACGTGGTCGATGTCATTGAGCGCGAGGCTGCGAGGCCGTGGTGCCGGGCCTGCTCGACTTCTTCCTCTACTCCATGAGCAACGCCGAGTTGCAGAAAGACGAGCTGGGAAGTTCTGCTACCACGCGTGCGGGCATGCAGCGCTCATCAAACTCGTGGACTGGATGCGTACGCCGGTGGAGGAGATGCTCGAAAAGTCCCGCCGCTTTGAGGCGCCCGAGCGCATCGGCACCATGGCGGACAAGGCCCGTACGGTGCTTTCGGTGTGCAACAACATGGGCGAGGGCTGGCTGCTCACGGCCGAGATGCTCGACCTGATCGACCATGGCGCCCCCAACATCATCTGCACGCAGCCCTTCGCCTGCCTGCCCAACCACGTGGTGGGCAAGGCCGTGATCAAGGAGCTGCGCCGTCAGCACCCCGAGAGCAACATCGTCGCGGTGGACTACGACCCCGGTGCGTCCGAGGTCAACCAGCTCAACCGCATTAAGCTCATGATCAGCGTGGCCAAGGAGAACATGCGCGCCGGCAAGGGCTTTAAGCTCGAGAAGGTGGCGCCGCTCGCGATGGACGAGGTCACCGGCCAGATGCGTGCTCATGACGGCTGTGTGAGCTGCGGGCCGGCCAGCGAGGAGGCCGTGGCATCGGTCGCCGAGCGCCTGGGACGCGGCATTAAGAAGTAACTGGCCTGCTATGGGCTAGATATGGGACAAACGGGTGGCAGCCGTACCGGTTACCACCCGTTTTTACTGGACATCTGTTGCGTAAACGGTCCAACTATCACCCCCTGCGAACTTGGATTTCGGAAGTATGCGGCAAAATTTGAATAGGCCGAGCACACTGGATATGCCCAAGCTTTGTACCTGCGGTTTTATTGGTGAAAAACCGGGGTGTGCTCGAGGGCTCCGGAATTTGCCGCATACTTCCGAAAACAACGTCTCGGTGGCACCAAAAATTGCCTCCAGAACCCTGAGATAATGAACATATTGTAGCCGTTCGCCGCAAATTATCGTCCGTTCATGGAACCTATCTCCAACGAGTTGTAACCATATGGTTTGATGTTGAAAACATATGATTGCCGGCAGGCCATAGGTGACGTTCCCCCTGATATCGGAGGTTCCAGGTATGTTTCGCGCTCCGTTAAATAACTATCGGTTGGGCTAACATGGGTCGCCGTGCTATTTCGATAACCCTTGCAGTGGTCTGCCTGGCTGTGCTCTTAGGCGCTACGGGGCTGTTTGCTATAAGTCGAGAAACATCCTATATGCAGGAATGTGCTTCCGAAGGCTTTGTCATTGATGGTTACTATCGGGATGACAAAACGAGTCGGGAAACCCTGGCTTTTCTTGAGGAGGACAACTGTCGATGGCAGCTGGTCGACCAAGACGGAATCTGCACAGACGGGCAGTTTAAGCGTACGGATGACCCCAACATCCTGATATTAAAGAAGGAAAACGGTGAAGAATTCGGTACGGTCCACGTGGCGTACTTGTCACGCCGACGCGATCAGGGCTTGCTCTACCTATTTAGAGATACCAGGGTGACCCGTTTTTATCTGGTGAGTACCGGTCCGGCGTTTACGGTGGAGTCTGGCGATGTCGATGCGGACAGTTGATTCACGGCAATAAAACAGAGAGCGGGGCGTGGGCGTGAACTGCACCTCGCTATTTGCTCGTGTCCGTATCGCGTCTGCGCCTCGTCGTAACTTGCGTCCGTGCGAGCATTCATCCCGCGCCGGCATCACTTCACGTCAAACTCCACGCGATCGAGTTCGGGCACGTTGAGGTCAATGAGCTTGCGGGCGACGTGACGGTCGTGCGCCCCAAGCGTCTCGCTTGTCGTCACGTGGGCGACAACCTCGCGCTCGACCATGCCTTCCTCGTTCCCTTCGGTGGCCGAGGTCTCGACGGCGACGGTGTAATCCCTAAAGCCCGGCAGCACCGCGGCAAGCTCGCGTGTGGTCTCGGTGACGCCGTAGCCGTCCTGCACGCCGGCCTGTGCCGAGCCAATGGACCCCGCGGTCATGACGATGCAGGGGATGGCAAAGATCACCGTACCCACGATGATGCGGCGGCGCACCTTGTGTGACAGCTCATCGACCTCGGCATCTTCTTCGGCGGTCACAATGCCGTCGCCGTTGAGGTCGCGCTTGAGCGGCACGCGCAAAAGAAGTAGTACGGCTTCGGCCGCCAGCGCGATAAAGACGACGTTGATGCCAAACTCGTAAAGCGCCGAGAGAAACAGCGACCCGCTTGCGATGGCGATGCCATAGCCCGCCGCGCACAGGGGCGGCATGAGCGCGGTCGCCACGCCACGCCGGCGATGAGCGTTGCGGGCTCCTGGTCGCGTGAGTTGCCTAGGCGCCCGCAAAGCCGCCGGCGAGCGCGACAGCGAGGTCCCACACGGTGGGCGTCGAGTTGTCGATAATGGCGGCCGTGGTGGTGCCAAGGGGCGAGAGCTTAAAGTACAACGTAGACGTGACCAGGCAAAAGACCATCTGCAGTGCGAGGCTGGCAATGGCCTCGACGGTGATCTCGCGGTCGAGCGTGGCGATGCCATATGCCATGGCAAGGACCGATCCCATAAGCGGCAGATGAGCATGCGCCCACGATGGCGATGTCCGAATCGATATCGAGGCCGATGCTCGCGATGAGCATGGCGATGATGAGGATGCATAGGTGGGAGCCAGTCAGACGCGCCCCGTTTACAAAACGCTTGCGGATCACGTGGTAGGGCGCGCGACCCTCGCGAATATTGAATGCGCGCTTGAGGAAGCGGGTGACGTTTTCCATGGCTTCGCTATGAGCGGGGCGGATGCCGTGACGACGATGATGACGCTCGCGCAGTCGCTTGATCTGTTGTTTGTCGAGCTCCATGTCCACCTCGTTCCAGCGCGGTCCGCGCAACGCGCCCGTTGTCTTAACTCTACACCGTGGCGGGCGAGGTGTCTGTTGGATGCGGAATCCGATAGGGCGGATGACGCGGGAGCAAATACAAATCACAGGCTCAATTCGATCCCGCAAGAATATGATGCACCAGCTCCTACATATGTGACGAAATTGTGAAGCACGAGAGCGCGAATTTCAAAAAATCCGCTGGTGACCAATGTTGCGCAACAGAATTCAAAAATCGGCACCTACAGTTTGAAGCGTATGACCTACAGTTTGAAGCGTATGGATAAATCCGTGTCAAAGGGAGAAAGCCATGGCAAACTACAGTCCACAACACTTTGAGCCTCGGGCTAAGGCCGTCAACGTCAAGGGCGTTGCCAACCGCGCCGTCGCAACCGTTTTGACAGCGGGCCTCATCGCTCAGCCGCTCATGTCGCCGCTGGCGGCAATCGCCGCACCGACGGCAGATAACGGCGATTCTGTTCAGGGGGGGGTAGTTCTGTAGAGAACACCGTTGTCGCCGGTAACCAAGCGGTCGTAAAGACGGCTGCCCAGCTGGCCGAGGAGTCGGCAAAGCAGCTCAAGGACGCTCAGGCCGCCTACGATGCCGCCCAGAAGAAGGCCGACGCGGCGGGCCAGTCTCAAAAGCAGGCGCAGCAGCAAAAGAATCAGGCCTCGCAGGCCGTGACCGATAACGCCGCCGAGCAGAACGAGGCCGAGGTAGCCGCGCTTCAGGAGAAGATCGACGAGCTTAAGGCAGCCGTCGAAAAGACCGAGCAGCAGCAGAAGAAGCTGGGCGACCTGAACGATCGGCTCGAACAGGCCAACAAGAGTGTCGAGGATAAGACCCAGGCGCTCAAGGACGCCAAGGCAAAGCAGGATGAGGCCAAGAAGGCCCTCGATGATGCCCAGGCCAAGCTCGAGGCCATGGGTATGGACGAGTACGAGGCCGCCAAGAAGGCCGTCGAGGACGCGCAGGCAAAGCTCGATGACGCCAATAAGGCCGTTACTACTGCACAGGCCAATCTGGACCAGGCCAAGGCTGCCGAGGCCAGCGCCCAGCAGGAAAAGCAGAATACCGAGGCGGCTTTGACGACTGCCCAGGCCAAGAAGCAGGAGACTGCCGCTGCTCTCGCAGCCGCAACCACCGCGCGCGATAACGCCCAGCAGAAGTTCAACCAGGCGCAGGCCGCGCTCGATGCTGCCGTCTCGGGTACGGGTGTTGACCTGAGTGCGCTTGAGGCCGCCAAGAAAGCTGCTGCTGGTGAGCTCAAGACCGCGCAGGCGGAGCTCAATGCCGCGACGGATGCCGACGCCACCGCCCAGGCGAACCTCCAGGCCGCACAGACTGCTGCCAACGACGCGCAGGAGAAGGCCAACGCCGCCAACGCTGCTGTGGCATCTGCCCAGTCTGCACGCGATGCGGCAAACAAGGAGTACAGCGCCGCCGCCAGCGAGCGCGACGCCGCCAAGGCCGCATACGAGAAGGCGCAGCAGACCGAGGCCGACAAGAAGGCGGAGTACGACCGACTCGTCGAGGTCCGTCAGCAGAAGAGCAACGAGTTCGATCAGGCTCGTGCTGAAGTAACCGACGCGCACAATGCATACGACGCCGCAAACGCCGAGGTCGAGAAGCTTAACCAGCAGATTGCCGACCTCAAGTCGAACATGACCGTAGACCAGAATGTCATCAGTCAGGGTATGTTCGGCTTCATGAACTACATCATCGGCGGCAGCCAGTTCACAGCCACGCAGAAGTCGAATGCAAGTACTGCCGCGTCGATGCTCATGGGGACGACGGATAAACAGGACTGGTATGACAAGTACGTCGATCAGGACATGTCTCGTGACACAAATCCGCTTTCCTTGGAGCAGATGCGCAACGCCCTGACTTACCTCGATACCCAGAACAACCTCCGCAAGGCGAACGGTCAGTCGGAACTCAGTGTCAGCCTCCGCATGACTGCGGCAGCCGCACTTAATACATCATATTCATCGAACATCTGGGGACACTCGAACTGCTATTTCGATCAAGGTGAGAACCTTGCAGGCGGCGGCGGAGCATACATCGGAGGCGAAACCGAGGATACCCTCGGTTGGCCCTACACCGGCCTCTACACACAGGAGAAGGAGGCATTCGATAAGTACGTCGCGCAGTATGGCGACGCACTTGGAAGCCATCGATATGATTCCTACTATATCTACCAGCACTACAACAGCATCTACCATGAGTGCGGACACTATCTCAACATCATCGATGCCGGCGCGAAGGCTATCGGCATCGCAACCGGTAGCGGTAAGAACACCGATTCCGAGGTAACCATTTTCGACTATAGTGGAAGCACGGGGCAGAAGGACTTCACTGTCTCCGAGTTCAAGAAACTCGTCACCGACTACATCGATTCCGCCTACAATGCAGGCGGCACTCAGGAGCAGAAGGAGCAGCTGAAGCAGCTTCAGAATAAGTTGGCAGAAGCACAGAAGAACTTCGGGACTGCTGGAACGGCTTATTCTAACGCATTGGATAAGCAAGAAAGCGCTCGCGATGCCTATACCGCGGCCGACACGAACATGAACACCGCCAAGGGTGAGTACGAGAAAGCTAAGTCCGACACCGCTACCGCCAAGTCCGCCTACACCGCCGCTGAAGCCAAACTCAAGGGTATTGACGTCAAGACGCCCCAGCCAAGCTCGATGCCGCCAAGGGCGAGGCCGCTACTGCCCAGGTAGCTCTCGATAAGGCAAACGCCGCGCTTGCTGACAGCAAGACGAAGGCAGCCGATGCCGCTGCTCACAAGGCGAAGGCTCGCAGCGCCCGCGATGCCGCCAAGGCAAAGTCCGATCAGGCCAATGAGGCGTATGACAACGCCACTGCTTCGGTCAAGGACCTTACCGCCAAGCGCGATGCCGCCAATACGGACCTTGCGAACAAGCAGGGCACGCTAGGCGAGGCCAAGAAGGCCGACGGTGCTGCCCAAGCTGGCGTTGACAAGGCTCAGGCCGCAGACGCGCATGCCGCGACCGCTCTTTCGGACGCCAAGCAGGCAGTTGCCGCCAAGACGCAGGCCCTGTCCGACGCGCAGGCCAAGGCCAAGGCCGCCGAGGGCGAGCTGGCTACCGCGAACAAGGCCTTCGAGCGCTTCGCCGGCGCTCAGAAGGCGGTCGACGACGCCAAGCGCCTATGACGCTGCCGTCGCCGGTGTCGCCGATGCCAGAAGCAGCTCGATGCCGCCAACGAAGCCGTCGTCGATGCGAACCTCGAGATCTTCAAGGCCAAGGCTGAGCTTGCCAACGACGAGGCACTCAAGGCCGATCTTGAGGCTGTCGACCACAAGGCCTCTCTTGCCGCGGGCACGACGGGCAACGATAAGCTGGTCAAGCTTAACGCTGCCTACGCTCGCTATAAGGCGCCGTCGATGCCGCCGCTGGCTCAAGGCTGCTCTGAGCGATGCCGATGCCAAGCTGTCCGATGCCAACGACGCCTATGCCGCCGCGCTGGCTGAGCTTGGCGATGCCAAGGATGCCCTGGCTGCCGCGCAGGCCGAGTACGACAAGTATCATCCAAGCTGAGCCGCAGGCCAAGCCTCAGGTTGCACAGGCTGCTGCAAAGCTCCTGTCGCCAAGAAGAAGGCCACGTCGGCCGCGCTCGCCCAGACTGGCGATGACTCCGCTCTTGCGGGCGAGGTGTTCGTCATCGGCGGTATCACCCTCGTGGCCGCTGGTGTGACGCTGAGCGATCGTCGTCGCAAGCAGATGTAGCGTTTCGAGCGTAGATTCTGCAACGAACTTCGGTTCATAGCAGGAACGCTTCGATAGCTTAACCGATAAGGCCGGCGCGCTGTTAAACGCAGCGCGCCGGCCTTTCTTTGTTTCGATATCAAAAAGCCCGGTCAGCAGCCGTGAAAGCTACCGGCCGGGCAAGCCGTAGGCAATATGGTTGCTGTCGAGCAGCTGCTCGACTTAGCCCAGCAGCTTAAGCCCACGGAGACAAACGCCAGGATAACGCCGACGATGGACTCGCCGCCCAGCAGACCGCTGGCGACGACCAGGCCCTGCTCCTGGAAGGCGGCGTCCTTGGCAGCCTTTTCCTCGTCCGAAAGACCGGCCTCGGCGTCGCGGTGAGCGGCCCACTTGTCGTAGGCGAGCTTAACGCAGGAGCCAGGAAAGCCGTGAGCGACATGTAGAACGGCAGGTACACGCCCAGGCCGATCATCATGGCCGGAATGCCGAGCCAGTACATGACGATGCCGGCGATAAAGCCGCCCGCAAACCACGGCACGCTCGGGATGCCCGAGACCATGGTGGCGACGACGCTTGCCTGCGCGGCAACAAAGCTCTTGTCGGGGCCAAAGGCGTCCGGGCCATAGGCGGTGACGAGCGCGACCATGACGCTGCGGCGACCAGGCGCCACGATGCCGCCAATGGCTTGGCCGATCCACTGCGCACGCGGGTTGGTGCCCAGCACGGCGCCAGCCTTAAAGTCGTTCATGACGTCGCCCGCAAGGCCGCACGCTACGGCCACGATGCCGGCGATAAAGAACAGCTTGACCTGAGCGAGCTGCGCGAAGCTGCCACGATGAGCATGACGATGAGGCCGAAGATCTCCATGGGTCGATGCCCGTCTGGCCGCAGCTCTGCGCGCTCATGATGGTGGTGACAAAGGTGAACAGCGTGACGATGACGGCTGGAACGGGGCCAAGGTCGAGCACGATGGCGATGATCACGGCGATGGCGGCAGCGCCCAGGCCGATGATACCGGCGTCGAGCTTAAGGGAGCCCGAGATGAGCGACTGCTCGTCGGTGTCGGTGGAGCTGTCGGCGGCGAGGCCGCGGACGATACCGGCGACCTGCGGCAGGATGTCCTTGAGGACGACGGCGACACCAAAGCCCATCATGAGGCCCATACCCAGGGACTTGACGATGCCCTGTGCGGTCACAACGTCGAACAGGCCGGCAGCGGTGCCGCCGACGATGATGCCAAAGTTGCCCAGCAGGGCGCCGGCAAACCAGCAGGCCACAGGGGCAAAGCCCACCAAAAAGCCGATGGAGAGCAGCATGGGGGAGTTGTAGATGGCAAAGCTCACGCCGGGGATGTTGAGCGTGCAGAGCATGCTGGGGATTACGCCCAGGGCATCGCGCAGCACGCTAAAGACGCCGGCGACAGCCATGGAGCCAAAGAGCTGCTTGCCGGTTTTGCCGCCGGCCTCGGTCGCGCGCAGGGTCTGAGCTGCGGCATTGCCGGTGGGAAACTCCAGCGCGGCGTCCACGATAAAGTGGCGGTGGATGAGCGCCGTTGCCAGCAGGCCCAGGATGGTGCCGGCGAGTGCCACGATAAACATGTCGAGCCAGCTGATCTGGTCGCATAGCCCAGCATCCAGCGCCCGGGATGGTAAACGCCAAGCCGCCGGCGACCATGGCGCCCGCGGACATGATGGTGTGGGTGACGTTGGCCTCGTTGAGGCTGGCGTTGCCCATGAGTTTGAGGAAGAACAGTGAGATGACGGCAGCGAAGATGATCGGCCAGGGGAGCGCGCCCATCTTGAGGGCCGTGTAGGCCGAGCTTGCGTGATGATCACGCAGCCAAGGACGCCGATGACAACGCCGCGCAGCGTGAGTTGCCCGCGCATCGAGGCGCGGTTCGAGGGATTGCTCATATAGAACTCCTTTGCGTATATCCGCTTCCCCCGGGAGCGCCGCTACGGATACGGCGCGGGAAGTCGGGTTACCAAGGGTCGCCGCGTGAGCTCGCGCGCGACCGCGCATCAGTATAGCCGCACGGCAGTTAATTTGGGACTGGGCTTTTTTAGCTTCCCCGAGCGAAGCCGAAGGATGATTTTTTCTCCCCGTCCCAGAAAAATCATCGGGATATACTGCTGGGCAGACGAAAGGAGCGCCGACGATGCTTAACGCGTGCGCATATATATTGACGGTCGACGTGGGCAACACGTTCATCCGCTTTGGCCTGTTTGCCGAGGATTCGGCCGCCGCGCAGGAACGCCCGCTTGCGACATGCGAGATCACAACGCCTTCGAGCATTACGGCCGACGAGGCGCGCATGAGGCTCGCGCAGGTCATGGGCGCGCTTGCCGCCGATGCGGGCATGCCGGGTGCACTCGTTCCCGCTGCAGCTGTGCTGAGCTGTGTGGTGCCAGCGCTCGAGCGCCCGTGGAGGGCGGCGCTTTCCCGCACCTGCACGGGGCGCGTGCTCACCGTGGGGCCGGGTCTCAAGACCGGCATGCCCGTACACTACGATGACCCGGCGAGATCGGTCCCGACCGCATCGCCGACGCGTGGCGGCCCGTGCCGTCTACGGCTCTCCGTGCATCGTGATCGATCTGGGCACCACGACCAACATTGAGGTCATCGATGCGCGCGGAACCTTTGTCGGCGG
>ENA-OQBJ01000002-OQBJ01000002.1-human-gut-metagenome-genome-assembly--contig:-NODE-2-length-101233-cov-4.391371_pt1 | contig 101233 bp, 112 predicted proteins | sample MGYA00242743_ERZ504545 | MGnify/ENA primary metagenome ERZ504545 (study PRJEB26092, sample SAMD00036252) | human gut metagenome | host: Homo sapiens | study: EMG produced TPA metagenomics assembly of... | reverse complement strand
CTATCCCGCGAGGTGTTTTGGCATGAATATGCCAAAATCCCGAGACATACAAGCCAAAATTCCATTGCCGCAGGCAATCTGGAATGAATTTTGGCTACGTTACTGTGAACGGAGTGAACAGTAACGAACGGAGTGAACAGTAACAGTTCCGGGACATCTGGCAGATACAGATACCCGGAACTTTTTGGATTAAGATGCGTTATTTTAGAGGATTACTATAAATCAGGCAGCGAAGCGTATAGTTTTATCTGCCTGATATGTCAGAAAATGTCCGGATGAGATCAGATTGTAATTACATACGCCCTGTTTCCTCTATAATAGGGACGTCCGTCTACACCGCTGAGGTCATAACTCATACGGTAATATCTTTCGATATGTCCTGTGCCTTTTGCCCAGTTCGGATCGCAGACTTCTCCTTTGATCTCAGCCCATCCATGACCGCCTGATGAGATAACCTTGGCTTCAAATCCGACTGCGTTAGCCAGGTAAGCAAATGCAGATGCAAAAGCGAAACAGTCGCCATGCCCCCGGTAGAACATATCCTCCGCATAGCTGACATCCCAGTTTGAGTAATAGTAACGGAAATCGTAGTCATTGCCGGTGCCACCGTATCCGTAGCTGACTGCCTTCAGATAACATCTCCATAATTTCTCTGGTTTGGACATATTTCTTTTGGTCACACGACGCATGACCTGGTTAGCTGTGACCATAAGGTTCAGTTTTCTTTTTTCTTCACTGTTATAGCGTGCTTCTCCACTCTTGGTAAGATAAATACCATTTACACGCCGGGAAGTTACCATGGAGGCATAACAGCCGTTGCGGATCTGGAAGAAATAATAATCTCCCTTGATCTTCTGCCAGCCGTTTTGCTGGATTCCCTTTTCATTAAAATAATATTTCTTTCCGCGGATCGTGACAAGTCCCTTTACAGTATGTCCGTTTTCATCATAGTAATAAATGTTTCCGCTGGGTTTGTGGTCAAATTTGTTACGTTTTTTTGATGCTGCGGATACTGAAGCTGAAAATAAAAAAGAGCAACAGATAGCAATAAGAATTGCTGAGATAGAAAATACTTTTAATTTTTTCATAGAGCACCTCCGTTCTTATGAGCAGATACTTATTTCTGATAAATAATGTACAATGAAGAAATTATCTGCTCTAATCATAAGATATATTTTATTATATAAGACAATTTAACTGTGCGCAATATTAAATTAAGGAGAAAAAGCGTTACTGTTCACACACCACTATCCCGAGACATACAAGCCAAAATTCCATTGCCGCAGGCAATGGAATTTTGGCTACGTTTACTGTGAACGGAGTGAACAGTAACGAAAAAGCTGAAGAGCGGATTGTTGCGCGGATGTGTTTTGTGGTGTATAATTAAATGTAATAGGCTTGTGAACAGTAGCTCTGTAATTTAAGCAAGGATATAAGGTGAACAATTTTGAAAAAGACGATAGAAGAACTATTAAGTGGAAATTTCAGACATGAACATCCGCAGCTCCTTTTTTCGCAGGACAAAATAGAAGTGACTCTGAAAGCAGGTGATGTGTACAAAGGGGAACTGTATTTCGGAACAGAGGATAATCAGAAAATACGTGGATATATTACATCTTCCAACAGGCGCGTGGTACCGGGAACCGAGAAATTTTCGGGAACTACGGTGAGACTGCAGTATGGAATTGACGGTGCGGGGATGCACCCGGGTGAGAGACATGAGGGATGGCTTTGTTTCACCACAGACATTGGAGAATATAAGCTGCCATTTCTTATTCAGACAGAGAAAGCAGAACTGAAAAGTGCAGCCGGAGATGTGCCGGATATGGATACCTTTGTGAATATTGCAAAGGACGATTTTAAAGAAGCATATCGTGTTTTTACAGACCGCAGATTTGAACTTCTGTTAAGAAATGCCGGACAGAAAGAAAAAGCTCTTTATAAGGGACTCTCAAAACAGCCTGTGACATTTCAGCATGTAGAAGAGTTTCTGATCGGAACGGGAAAAAAGGATCCTGTAAAAATTGAACTGAAGGCAGATCAGAACAGCTTTTATGATATCAGTGAATCTGTCCGCGAAACTTTTGCAGTCCAGAGGAGCGGATGGGGACATCTCAGGCTGGAGGTAGAGGCGAAAGGCGATTTTCTGGAAGTTTCCAGGCATGTGGTCACAGATGAGGATTTTATAGGAAGCTATTATCAGGTGGAATATGTAATCCGTAAAGAAAAGCTGAAAAAAGGACGTCAGTTTGGTGAGATCACTGTGAAGAGTCCTTATCAGCAGCTGACTTATCAGATCACTGCATCCATGGAATCGAAAGTGCAGCTCAAAACAGAGATTCATGTGAAACGGCATAAGCTGGAACTGTTACGTGACCTTGCAGAATACTCCTGCAAAAGAATGGACAGTAAGACATGGATTGGCAGCAGCAGATTTGTCCTTAATCAGTTAAGGGAAGAAGGCTGTGATTATCCGGAATATCAGATGTATGAAGCATACATTCTTCATATGGAAGAAAAGGATGAGCAGGCAAGAGAAATTCTGAAGAAATTTAAACATCAGAACTTTGTCAGAGAGAATCTGGAACTGGCAGGTGCTTACCTTTATCTCTGCTTTCTTACAGGATTGCACAAAGACAGAGAACAGGCAATAAGACGTCTGTACAATTTCTTTCTGCAGAAGGAAGACAGTTTCCTGTTGTTTAAACTCTGGCTGGAGATGAATCCGGAGGATAAGGGTTCCCCTTCAAGGCTGGTATTTATGATGGAGGAACTTTTTGAGAAAGGCTGCAGGAGTCCGTTTCTGTATCTGGAAGCATGGAATTATATAAGCAGTGATACAACACTTCTTCACAGAATGAGCAGTTTCTGGACACAGGTATTTTTATTTGCGGGAGAGAAAGGTCTTCTGACAGAAGAGCTGGTGATGAGATTTGCCTATCTTACAGGGTATGAGAGAGAATTTTGTACCAGTATGTACAGAGCACTGGCAATGGGATACGATGCTTTTGAATCCGATGATACGCTGGAAGCAATCTGCAGATATATCATGCTTGGAAATCCGAGAAAACCGGAATATTTCAGATGGTTTTCCCTGGCAGTGGAGAAAGGGATCCGTCTGACAAGGATATATGAATATTATGTGGAAACAATGGATACATCTTATCAGAGAGAACTTCCAAAGCCCCTTCTGATGTATTTTACCTATAATAATACTTCTCTTGCAGATGATAAAAAGGCATTTATTTATGCAAGTATTGTGGGAAACAGAGGCCGTCAGCCACAGACATATGCGGATTACAGGGATCATATGAAGATTTTTTGCCATGCGCAAGGCGAAAGAAGGACGGATGAATGAGAATTATGCGGTCCTTTATCAGGAATTTTTAAGCAATCCCAAAACAGAAGGACAGGCAAAACTGCTCGTGCAGAAGTTGTTTACACACAGACTGTACTGTGATGATAAGAAGATACGCTATGTGATCGTGCGCCATGAACAGCTCAGGGAAGAAGAAATTTACCCATGTATCCAGGGCGTAGCTTATCCAAGAATTTATACAGATGATGCGGTGATCCTGTTTCAGGATGGGAAGCAGAGAAGATATGTATCAACAGTAGATTATAATATCAAGAAATTATTCGATGAGCGTGAACTGACAGATAAGGTTCTTGGTTTTCATATTGAAGAGCCGGGACTGGTACTTCACTGCAGTGAGCATACAGAACTGAAACCGGAGAATCTTCAGGCATTCCAGAGGATCCCGGAGTCAGAGGAATTTTCAGATGAATATCAGAAATGTATCAGAAAGAAGCTGCTTTCTTATTATTCCGAACACACCAGAGCAGAAGAAGCAGATAATTATCTGAGACAGATGGATTATAAGAAATATGCGGCTGTAGACAGAACAGCTCTTCTGGAAGTACTGATCTCCAGAGGAATGTATCAGCAGGCAATGTCCATTGTTTCCCAATTCGGATATGAAGGAATCCGCATAGAGAGCCAGCTGAAGCTGACCAGCAGAATGCTGACAAGATGTGAGATGGAGGAGGATGACGAATTGCTTGCCCTTGCATCGGATGTGTACAGACGCGGAAAATATGATGAAGTGATCCTGAAGTATCTTATGGAATACAGATTTGGTCCTGTAGATGAACTGATATCTGTATGGAAAAGTGCGCAGGGCTTTGAGATGGATACTTATGAACTGGAAGAGAAGCTTCTTGGCCTTCTGATGTTTACTTCTGATTACAGGAAAGAGGGAGAGAAGATCCTGGAGGATTATGTTCATCACAGCGGAAAGGAACGTATTACAGGAGCATATCTTACGCAGACTGCATATGGTGCATTTGTAAAAGAATATCCGATGAGTGTTTTTGTAAGAAGTCTGCTGGAGCGGGCTTATGATGAAAAATGGCCGGTTGATTTTGTATGCAGTCTTGCTCTTCTGGAAGCGTATTCCAAAGAAAAAAAACTGGAGAAAAAACAGCTTTGCAATGCAGAGGAGATTCTTCAGAAATGTGTGAAACAGGGAATGTACTTTGCGTTCTTCGGGAAACTTCCGGTATCTGTCTTAAGTCCCTATCAGCTGGATGATAAAACCTTTGTGGAATACCATGCAGATCCGTCTGCAAAGGTGACACTCTATTATGCACTGGATGCAGGCCTCGGAAATCAGGTGAAATATCAGACAGAGCCTTTGCGTAATTTATATGAAGGTATTTTTGCAAAATCATTTACATTGTTCTACGGGGAGACATTGCGGTATTATTTTGAATCAGTAACAGGAGAGCGGGTAAATCGGACACAGGAGAGGGTACTTACAATGAATAAGATTGAGGGTACACCTGTAAGCAAATATCATATGATCAATCAGATGCTCTCTGCACGCAGACTGGATAAAAAGAAAGAAGTGTTTTCACAGGTGAAGAAGTATCTTCGCCAGGAACAGTATGTGAAGAAGATGTTTGTGATCGAGAAAGAAGAGCAGGAACAGATTGTCCTGAAACCGGGAGGAACAAATGAACGAAATTCGTGATTTGATCGTGGGAATTGATTTTGGCAAAGAGTATTCTCAGATATGTTATTATGACAGAAAAGGAGACGAGGCACGTTCTCTTTCTATGAAAGCGGGTGGAAATCAGTATGAGGCTCCCTGTATTCTGTGCTGGAGACCGGAGCAGAAAGACTATTGCGTAGGACTGGAAGCAGATTACTTTGTCCGGGAAAAGGGCGGAGTCATGATCGATGATGTCTATGGAATCTGTGAAAAAAGTGATTCTGTGCTGGTGGAAGGACAGGAACTTGCACCATGGGAGATCCTGGCTCAGTTTCTGCAGGGAATGCTTAAATTTCTGGGAGTGGCAGAACTGGTCAAAAATACTAAATGTGTAGCGGTGACACTGCCCGGGCTGACGGAAATTCAGGTTGAGAATTTCCAGAAAGCATTTGAGATAATTGGATTTCCACATGAGAAATATATGCTGCTGGATTATGGGGAAAGCTTCTATTATTATGTGCTCTCACAGAAAAGAGAAACCTGGAACCGCAGTGTGGGATGGTATGCCTTTACACCGGAGAACGTGTCTTTTCGCAAGATGACAATGAACGGTGCAACAAAGCCTGTCACTGTAAAACTGGAAGAAGCTGTGGAGACAGAACTTCCTGCTGAGGGACAGGAGAGAGATTCGGAATTCGGTAAGTTTGTCCAGAAAACACTTGGCAGAGATCTGTTTTCCAGCATTCAGATCACAGGAGATGGATTTTCACAGGACTGGGCAGAGCAGTCTGTAAGGTTACTCTGTTATCAGAAAAGAAAGGTTTTCTATGGAAATAATCTTTTTGCAAAGGGTGCCTGCGCTGCAGGAAAAGAGAAAACAGAGAACAAGGCATTAAAGGGATATCGCTTTTTAAGCGATTCTCTGGTTATGGCTGATGTGGGGATGGAAATGAGAGTGATGGGTTCTCCTACCTATTATCCGCTGATCGAGGCAGGAAATAACTGGTATGATAGTAAGGCATCCTGTGAATTTATTCTTGATGATACAGAGGAGTTGGTGTTTATTGTAAGCACGTACCACAGACCGGAGAAAAGAAGGGTAGGAATGATGCTGCCCGGTATTCCGTTGCGTCCGGATAAGACTACCAGATTACGGCTGGAATTACAGTATGTCTCATCTACAGAATGTAAAGTGACGGTTACAGATCTGGGATTCGGAGAAATGTTCCCTTCCAGTGGGAAAACCTGGACAGAGACAGTAGAATGGTAAAGGAGATGGAGCAATGAGCGGATATATTTTATGTCAGACAAAAAAAGCACAGCGTCCTTATTTTATAGAGAATATCAGTATGAATATTTATTCTATAGAAGAACTCTGTTATTATCTGTACCACAATCTTTACCTTGCTGATCATACTGTTTTTAATGAAGAATTATGCAACTGGCTCAGAGATGAGCTTGAACTTGTGCATCTGGCTGCAAAGCTGAAACAGAATCTGGAGAGAAATGTAGGTGTGGAAGAGATGATCTATCCTGTTTTCAAGGAGATCAATTACCTTACCTATGAGGAGATGAAAGGCTTTAACAGCAGGATTGTGACTTATGGAAAAGAAAAAGCGGCAGTCCGTCAGAAGAGAAAGGGAGATGCACTGACAGAAAACGGAATGTATGTGAACGCCATCCGGGTATACCAGAAACTCCTGGAAAGAGAGGATCTGTCTGAGCAGAGAAAAGGATTCGCAGCTTCAGTGCGCTATAATCTTGGCTGTGCATACAGTTATCTTTTTCAGATGGAAAAAGCACAGGAATGTTTTCTGGAAGCATATAGAGAAGCACATTCAAAAGATGCCTTAAAAGCTTATATCATAGCATACAGCAGTGTTCATGATAAGACAGATTATGATAAGGTTATGGAAGAACTTGAAGTAGATGAAGAACTGAAGAAAGATATAAAAGAAGAAATCAGGCAGTCTCTGAAAGCTTTTGAGTCTGTACCGGAAGAGAAAACAGATGAAAAAAATCTGGATGCCCTTCTGGAGAGACTTATGAAAGATTATCACAGAAGTACAGGTTCATAACTTACTCTTGACAGAGGCGGAGGTGTGTGATAGGATTAACACATACTTTCACATGGTAGAGTGGCTGTGTGATAAATAACAAAACAGATAAAGAGGAGATATTTATCATGAAAAAGAGATCTTTAGCAGTACTCATGGCAGGAGTTATGGCAGCTTCTATGATGACAGGCGTTGTTTCTGTATATGCAGATGCTGACAGTAAAACATTAACTGTAGGATTCGATGCAGAGTATCCTCCTTTCGGATATAAAGACGATAACGGAGAGTATGTTGGTTTTGACCTTGATCTTGCACAGGAAGTATGTGACAATCTCGGCTGGGAGCTTGTGAAGAAACCGATCAACTGGGATTCCAAGGATATGGAACTGAATTCCGGTTCTATCGACTGTATCTGGAACGGATTTACAATTAACGGACGTGAGGATGACTATACATGGTCAAATCCATATCTGAACAATGAGCAGGTGATGGTTGTTGCAGCCGATTCAGGGATTGAGAAGCTGGATGATCTGGCAGGCAAGAATGTAGTAGTTCAGGCCGCTTCCGCAGCACTGGATGCATTAAACAGTGATGATAATAAGGATCTTACAGCAAGCTTTGCATCACTGACAGAGAATCCTGATTACAATACAGCATTCATGAATCTGGATTCAGGCGCTGCAGATGCCATCGCAGTAGATATCGGTGTTGCCAAATATCAGCTTTCTCAGAGAGAAGAAGGAAAATATGTGATCCTCGACGAGCCAATCCAGAGCGAACAGTATGGAATCGGCTTTAAGAAGGGTAACGATGAGCTGAAAGATACTGTATGGGAAGAAGTTCTGAAACTTTATGATGCAGGTGAAGTTGATAAACTTGCTGAGAAGTATGAAGTAGCAGATATGCTCTGCATTGGAGATGATGAGAAATCTGATGATAAAAAGATGATGCAGCAGAGGATGATGCTTCCGATGCAGACACAGCAAAAGAAGATACAGCTGATACAGCGAAAGATGCTGAATAGTCAGCCGGAACAAAAACAGTTATGATACAAGAGGACAGATCTGTGCAGGCTGTCCGCATTATAAAGGAATGGAGGTACATTTTGTGCACCCTCTTTTCTTACTGTACAGGAGAAAATTTTTCAGGAGGAAAGCTTATGTCTTTAAGTGTAATGCTGCAGCAGCTTGCCAGTGGTATGGTAGTTTCTGTAGAGATTTTTGTAGTGACATTACTTTTTTCACTTCCGCTGGGACTTCTGATCTGCTTTGGCAGAATGTCCAAGAATCCGGCGATACGTGGAATTGTGTCTGCCTACATATCAGTTATGCGTGGAACCCCGTTAATGCTGCAATTGATGGTTGTGTATTTCGGACCATACTTTATTTTTGGAATCCGTATTTCCATGGGATACAGCCTGATCGCTGTGTTTATTGCATTCAGTATTAACTATGCTGCATATTTTGCGGAGATTTACAGAGGAGGAATCGAATCTATTTCAGCGGGACAGTATGAGGCTGCAAAGATCCTGGGATACAGCAAAGCCCAGACATTTTTCAGGATCATCCTGCCGCAGGTGATCAAGAGGATCCTTCCATCTGTGACAAATGAGGTTATCACACTGGTAAAGGATACGTCACTGGCATTTGTTGTTGCTGTTTCGGAGATGTTTACAATTGCAAAACAGATTGCAAGTGCACAGACGACTATGATGCCTTTTGTGATCGCTGCTGTTTTCTATTTTGTGTTCAATCTTCTTGTTGCGATTGTAATGGATAAGATTGAGAAAAAACTGAATTATTATCGCTGACAGGCGGCTGGGTTATAAAATATTTTTGACTCTGACATCATTTAATTTAAGAGGAATATTTGCTATGGTATTATTTGAAATGAAAAACATAAAGAAGAGCTTCGGCAGCCTTGAAGTATTAAAAGACATTTCACTTCAGGTAGAGGAGGGTGAGGTTCTTAGTATTATCGGACCTTCCGGTTCCGGTAAATCCACACTTCTCCGCTGTGCCACCGGTCTTGAGACACCGGACAGCGGTGAGATCATCAAGCAGGGGGATGTGGGACTGGTATTTCAGAACTTTAATCTTTTCCCCCATTTCCGTACTGAAAAATATCACAGATGCTCCGATCAGAGTGCAGAAGAGAAAGAAAGAAGAGGTTTATGCACAGGCAAGAACTCTGTTAAAGCAGATGGGACTTGCAGACAGAGAGAATGCATATCCGTTTCAGCTTTCCGGCGGCCAGCAGCAGCGTGTCTCTATCGCTAGGGCATTATGTATGAATCCGAAGATCCTGTTTTTTGATGAGCCTACTTCTGCCTTGATCCGGAGCTTACGAGTGAAATTCTTAAGGTAATCAAAGATCTGGCAGCAGAGCACATCACTATGGTGATCGTCACTCATGAGATGACATTTGCAAGAGATATCTCTGATCATATTTATTTTTATGGATAAGGGACTGATCGCAGTTGAGGGGAGTCCAAAAGAGGTATTTGAATCAGAACATGCGAGAATGAAAGAATTTCTTGGTAAATTCCATCAGGGATAAGGTTTTTGTGGTTGCTTTTAGAGGAATGATGTTATATAATTTCAACGTACGTGGTTGAGAAAAACGTACGTACAGAAGTGAAATAAAAGGATTAAAAATAATATCCTATAAAAAACAGGAGAGTGAAGATGAGTACAGACAGATATGTAAGTCCTTTATCAGAACGTTATGCCAGCAAAGAAATGCAGTATATTTTTTCCCCGGATATGAAATTCCGCACATGGAGAAGACTCTGGATCGCACTTGCTGAGACAGAGAAAGAGCTTGGCCTTAACATTACACAGGAGCAGATTGATGAACTGAAGGCACATGCAGAGGATATCAATTATGACGTTGCAAAGGAACGTGAACGTCAGGTGCGTCATGATGTTATGTCTCACGTATATGCGTATGGCGTACAGTGCCCGAAAGCAAAAGGAATCATCCATCTGGGAGCAACCTCCTGTTATGTAGGTGATAATACAGACATTATTGTAATGACAGAAGCATTAAAGCTTGTGAAGAAGAAACTGGTCAATGTTATTGCCGAGCTTTCTGCTTTTGCAGATAAATATAAAGATCAGCCTACTCTGGCATTTACACATTTTCAGCCTGCACAGCCTACTACAGTAGGTAAGCGTGCAACACTCTGGACACAGGAATTCCTGCTTGATCTGGAGGATCTGGAGTATGTTCTGGGAACAATGAAGCTTCTGGGATCCAAAGGTACAACCGGAACACAGGCAAGCTTTCTGGAACTGTTTGACGGAGATCAGGAGACTATCGACAAGATTGATCCGATGATTGCAGAGAAGATGGGATTTAAGGAATGCTATCCGGTATCCGGACAGACATATTCCCGTAAAGTAGATACACGTGTTGCCAATATTCTTGCAGGAATTGCAGCAAGTGCACACAAGATGTCCAATGATATCCGCCTTCTTCAGCATCTGAAGGAAGTAGAAGAACCATTTGAGAAATCTCAGATCGGCTCCTCCGCAATGGCGTATAAGAGAAATCCTATGAGAAGTGAGCGTATTGCTTCCCTTTCCAGATATGTAATGGTAGATGCCCTTAACCCGGCGATCACATCTGCAACTCAGTGGTTTGAGAGAACTCTGGATGACTCTGCAAATAAGCGTCTGAGTATTCCGGAAGGTTTCCTTGCTATTGACGGAATCCTTGACTCTGTCTTAATGTTGTAGATGGATTGGTTGTTTATCCGAAGGTTATCGAGAAACATATGATGGCAGAGCTTCCGTTCATGGCTACAGAGAATATCATGATGGATGCTGTAAAAGCAGGCGGTGACCGTCAGGAACTTCATGAGCGTATCCGTGAGCTTTCCATGGAAGCCGGAAAGACTGTCAAGGTAGAAGGCAAAGATAATAATCTGCTGGAACTGATCGCAGCAGATCCTGCATTTAACCTTTCTCTGGAAGATCTGCAGAGATCCATGGATCCGAAGAAATATATCGGACGTGCCAAAGAGCAGACAGAGAGATTTGTAAATACAGTAGTTCAGCCGATCCTCGATTCCCATAAGGAACTTCTGGGAGTGAAAGCTGAGATCAATGTCTGATCAGTAAATACTTAACATAACGGTTTGGAATATTACAGAATCTGATATAAAGATAATAAGCGTTGCTGTTTCCTGATGATGTCCGGCAGGTCATTCTGCAAGGCCGGGTAAACAGTAATCGGTAAATACAGGAGGAATTATATAATGGTAAAAGCAGTTGTTGGTGCTAACTGGGGAGATGAAGGTAAAGGTAAGATTACCGATATGCTCGCTGAGAAGGCTGATATTATCGTAAGATTTCAGGGTGGTGCAAATGCAGGTCATACAATCGTAAATAACTATGGTAAATTTGCCCTTCATACTCTGCCGTCAGGTGTGTTTTATGATCATACTACAAGTGTGATCGGCAACGGTGTTGCACTGAATATCCCGGTATTTTTCAAAGAGTATAATGAAGTGGTAAGCAGAGGTGTTCCGGCTCCGAAGATCCTTATCTCCGAGAGAGCACAGATGGTTATGCCATACCATATTCTTTTTGACCAGTATGAGGAAGAACGTCTGGGCGGCAAATCTTTCGGATCTACCAAGTCAGGTATTGCTCCGTTCTACTCAGACAAATATGCAAAGATTGGTTTCCAGGTAAGTGAACTTTTTGATGAAGAACATCTGAAAGAAAAAACTTGCAAGTGTATGTGCGACAAAGAATGTTCTTCTTGAACATTTATATCACAAACCGCTTCTTAATGTGGATGAATTATTTGCTGAACTTATGGAATATAAGAAAATGGTTGAACCATATGTATGTGACGTATCCCTGTATCTGTGGAACGCATTAAAAGAAGGTAAAGAAGTTCTTCTTGAGGGACAGCTTGGTTCTCTGAAAGACCCGGATCATGGAATTTATCCGATGGTTACATCTTCCTCTACCCTGGCAGGATATGGTGCAGTAGGAGCAGGTCTTCCACCATATGAGATCAAACAGATTGTTACTGTATGCAAGGCATACTCCAGTGCAGTAGGAGCAGGTGCATTTGTTTCTGAAATCTTTGGCGATGAAGCAGATGAACTGAGAAGACGTGGCGGTGACGGTGGAGAATTTGGTGCTACTACAGGCCGTCCGAGACGTATGGGATGGTTTGACTGTGTTGCTTCCAAATACGGATGCCGTCTTCAGGGAACTACAGATGTTGCTTTCACAGTTCTTGATGTTCTTGGATATCTGGATGAAATTCCGGTCTGCACAGGATATGAGATTGATGGAAAAGTAACCACAGAATTCCCGACAACTACACTGCTTGAGAAAGCAAAACCGGTTCTGGAGACTCTGCGGGATGGAAATGCGACATCCGCGGAATCAAAAAATATGAAGATCTGCCGGAGAACTGCAGAAAGTATGTTGAGTTCGTTGAGAAACATATCGGATTCCCGATCACTATGATCTCCAATGGCCCGGGACGTGACGATATCATCTACAGAAATAAATAATAAGGATAAATTTACCTGTCTGATCGACAGACGGTAAATAAGACTATACGCCGGGGAATTTCTCCGGCGTGTCTTTTATATAACTGGAGGCTTATGAAAAAAGATAATAATAAGATAAAAAAAATCGGGGCATGGATCGCAATCATAATCCTGCTTCTTGCATGTTGTATGCCGATGATTTTTGCATTCGGGAATGGAGAAGATTCGCAGGTCTATTTTAAAGCCTCGCTTGCAGTGGCGATCATGGTTCCCATCATGGCTTATGCAATATGGATGGTTTATAAATTACTGAACAGGAATAAAAAGGTGGTGGATTCGGATATGGAGAATATTATTTTTGACGTTGGACAGGTTCTTGTAAAATATGACTGGGAGACCTATCTGGACAGTTTTGGTTTTCCGAAGGAAGAGCGTGATAAAATTGCGGAAGTGGTATTTCAGAGCAATACCTGGAATGAGAGAGACAGAAGCAGCGAGACTGAGCAATATTATGTAGATCAGATGGTAAAAGCTGCACCGGAGTACGAAAAGGATATCCGGGAGGTAATGCGCCGTTCTGACGAGACAATTGAGAAAACAGATTATGCGGAAACCTGGGTGAGATATCTGAAAGATAAAGGATATCATGTTTATATTCTTTCCAATTATGCAACTGACACACTGGAGAGAACGGAGGATAAACTTACGTTTCTTAAATATGTAGACGGAGCAGTGTTCTCCTGTCAGGTGAAGCAGATCAAACCGGAACCGGAAATTTACAAAACCCTGCTCGGACGCTACCATCTTGACCCGGAGAAATCCGTATTTCTGGATGACAGAGCGGAGAACTGTGAGGCAGCCAGAAAACAGGGAATCCATGCAATTCAGTTTAAATCTTTTAAACAGGCAGCAGCAGAACTGGAGAAACTGGGCGTCAATTAAAATTGTTACTGTTCACTCCGTTCTCAGTAACATAGCCAAAATTCATTCTAGTACAGCGTTTCGTAAATAACTATACCAATCGCGTAGGATGCGGATTTGAGTGTGCTGGTATAAAAACGCAGGCGTAGCGGGCTACGCTGAGGCTTTTAGACCTGTGCAATCGGATTCGCAGACAAGTGAGTGGTATAGTTATTTCGAAAACGATGTACTAGATTGCCTGTGGCAATGGAATTTTGGCTTGTATGTCTCGGGATTTTGGCATATTCATGCCAAAACACCTCGCGGGATAGTGGTGTGTGAACAGTAACTTAAAATTCACTAAAATACAAAGAATATCATTTGTATTTTTAACTGAAAGATGATATAATAATAAAGCTTGTGGAAGGAATATTTTCCATATGTTTCCGCACAGGCATAATACCTATGAAATATTGGAAAAGAGGATTAAAGGAAATGAGCGATAAAACAATCTTAGAGCAGTGGCGTGCCATCGCCTATGACCAGCAGGCAGACCGTAATAAACTTCAGAGATTTTGGGCAAATTATTTTAATATTGAAAAAGGAATTTATGAGCAGCTTCTTAGCAACCCGGATGAGGTAGTAACCGGTACAGTTAAGGAACTGGCTGAAAAATATGGACAGGAAGTTCTGACAATGGTTGGTTTCCTGGATGGAATCAATGACAGTCTGAAGATTCCGAATCCGATTGAGACAATGGATGAGAACACAAAGGTTTCTCTGTGCTTCGATAAAGAACTTCTTTATAAGAATATGGTAGATGCAAGAGCTGACTGGCTGTATGAACTGCCACAGTGGGATGAGATCTTTACACCGGAGAAGAGAAAAGAACTTTATCTCGAGCAGAAGAAATCAGGAACAGTTGTCAAAGCAAAGAAAATCGGACGTAATGATCCTTGTCCTTGCGGAAGCGGCAAGAAATATAAATATTGCTGCGGTAAGAATGCGTAAGCATCCAAATCTGGAATATATTATCGTGCTTGGTGCCCATGTAGAAGGTACCCGGCTTACAAAAGCCCTTCTGGAACGTACCAGGAGGGCTTTACAGTATATGGAAGAAAATCCTGAGACTAAGGCTGTTCTGTCCGGAGGAAAAGGGGACGGAGAATCTATCACAGAAGCTCAGGCAATGTGCAATTATCTTGTGGAACATGGAATTGACAGAGAACGACTGATCCTGGAAGAGAAATCTACCAGCACAACAGAGAATCTGAAGTTCAGTCTGGGAATGATCGGACTGAATCATTCGGTGGGCATTGTCACCAATAATTTTCATGTTTTCCGGGGAACGGCCATAGGAAAGAAATGTGGATGCAGAGAAATTTATCCCATTCCTTCCAGATACCGTTCATGGAGACTTCTGATATATATTCCAAGAGAAATCCTGGCAATCATCAAAGATAAGCTGATGGGAAATATGTGACTGTTATGCGAATCACTATTTGACAGAGAAATATTTTTCCTTAATAACAGAAACCGGCATTTCCTGTCCGGTCCAGATCTGGAAAGCTTTAGCCCCCTGATGAAGAAGCATATACATGCCATTAAAGGTCTGGCATCCGGCTGCTTTAGCCTCTCTGAGCAGTCGGGTTTCCTGTGGCTCATAGACAACATCTGCCACTACAAGCTCAGGATGGAACAGAGATGTATCTTTGATGATGGTATCGTCGATATCCGGAACCATGCCTACAGAGGTTGCATTGATCAGCAGATAACTCTGTGCAATGGAATCTCGCAATGCAGTATGATCATCATTGTCGAAGAGGCAGACCTGACAACCTGTTTTAGCAGAGAGATTCTCAGCGAATTTCTGTGTGCGATTCCAGTATCTGCTGGTGTGGCGGGCAAAAATATGTACAGAAGCTGCACCGTCCAGGGCGGACTGTGCACAGATGGCCATCGAAGCTCCTCCTACTCCCATGACAGTTATATTTTTACCGGTAATATCATGTCCCGCATCACGTACAGATTGCATAAAACCGTACCCGTCTGTATTGTATCCGATTAACTTTCCGTTATCGTTCAGTACAGTATTGACAGCACCGATCAGTTGGGCTTCAGGGGAAAGCTCATCCAATAATTCTACAATTTTATTCTTATTCGGCATGGTAAGGTTGAAACCGCGAATGCCGCAAGTCTTTAATCCTGCAACTGCTGCAGGAAGAGTTTCTTCATTTACATCAAAACATAAATATACATAGTCAAGCCCGAGAAGGCGAAATGATTCATTATGCATCAAAGGGGAAATGCTGTGTGCCACCGGGCTTCCTAAAAGCGCGGTAAGACCTGTGTGTCCGGTAATATTATTCATGTTAAAATCCTCCAGTCTGTTTTGTAGCAGAGACATAAAATGCTGTCTGAATTGTGACAGTATAGAAGATGCCCTTCTAAAACATAGAAATTATCTATCATTTTATTCTAACTTCAATTATATGTCAATACATGTTCATTTTGGTTTCTATGATAAAAACTGTCGATTTAGTGCGACAAATAATAAGACATAATTCCTCCGTTTTGACAAAATCCGCATACTTTATCACGTATAATGAATCTCACTTACCGAAGTGAAGGAGAAGTCAGAGGCAGTATCAGACGGAGGGAAGGAAATGCATTACGAAATATACATAGATGTAGTTTTTTTCACAAATCTCCTGATAGATTACATATTGATCAGATTTACAGGAATATTATTCCGATGTGGAAGAAGCAGAAAAAGAGCTCTTCTGGGAGCTGCTGCAGGTGCGGTGTTTTCCTGCTGGATCATTTATCTGCAATCTTTTCTGAAGTCTGGGATTTTTCTTCCGGCACTTGTCCTGCTGCATGGTGGCTGTGCTGCAGGAATGCTTGTGATCGGATGTAATCTGAAAAGGGGAAGTCTGCTGCTTAAAGCAATACTTACACTGTATTTTGCCGCATTTCTGTGTGGAGGGTTCTGGGAAGTGATCGTCAGTGATAAGTTGACAGTCAAAATGTTTCTGATCCTTGCAGCAGCAACGTGGTCCGGCATTACAGCGTTGTCATATCTGATGGATTCCATGAGAATACGGACAAAGAATATCTATCCGATAACCATATACTATAAAGGATGTGGATATCCTTTTCAAGGATTTTATGATTCCGGAAATCTGCTTATGGATTCTGTAAACGGAAAACCTGTATCTGTAGGGACAGAAAAAGTTTTATCTGAAATATGTTCAGAAGAAACCGTAAGCAGTTTAAAACACCTGAAAGAAAATCCCGGGGAGTCTGGGAAACCGGGAACTGCCGGGCTTCATCCACATTTTACCTTTTTTCACAGTATAGGAAAAGAACAGGGGATGATGCTGGCTGTTACTTTTGAGAGACTCTGCATTCAGACTCCCGCAGAGGTTGTCTGCATAGACAATCCGGTATTTGCATTTTCATTTGAAACATCCGCTTTTGGTAAGGAATACGAGGTACTTTTGAATTCCAGATTACTTTAACGGGAGGGGTTGTGACTATGAGCTGTTATCCATTACAGGTAGTGTCAAGAATGGTGATGAACCGTTCAGGAGAAGTTTTTTATATTGGTGGAAATGATGTGCTGCCGGCACCACTGGAGCCGAAGCGTGAGGCGTTTATACTGCAGAAGCTTGGAACAGGGCAGGAAGAAGAAGCGAAGTCTGTTCTGATCGAACATAATTTAAGGCTTGTGGTGTATATTGCAAAGAAGTTTGATAACACAGGAGTCGGGGTGGAGGATCTGATCTCAATCGGAACGATTGGGCTGATCAAGCGATCAATACCTTTAATCCTGTAAAAAACATCAAGCTTGCCACTTATGCATCCAGATGTATAGAGAATGAGATCCTGATGTATCTTCGCCGAAACAGTAAGACAAAGATGGAAGTGTCCATAGACGAACCGCTGAACGTAGACTGGGATGGAAATGAACTCCTGCTTTCTGATATTCTGGGAACTGATGAGGATGTGATTTCAAGACGTCTGGAAGATGAAGTGGAGATTTCGTTGTTATCAAAGGCAATTAGAAAGCTTTCACCGCGTGAGCAGACGATCATCCGCCTTAGATTTGGTCTGGGAAAGGAGAATGCTGCAGAGAAAACACAGAAAGAGGTTGCAGACCTTCTGGGAATTTCTCAATCATATATTTCCAGGTTGGAAAAAAGGATCATGAAGAGATTGAAAAAGGAAATTGTGAAATATGAATAGACGTAATTGGGGAATGTAGTATAATGATATAAAGGATAGTAACTATTCAGCAATCCGCCTGTAACTGTGAAAGCACTGAACGGTTATGATATAAGCAAACTGTGGGAAATGTTTGCAGTGGGTGATTCACAGATATCAAGTCGGGGAAAGAAAAAAGGACAGAAGAGAAAAGTGAAGGTAAATAAAATACAGACAGAAGAAAACAAAGATAAAACTCTGAGGCATGATACAGAAAGCTGCATACTGGCAGATTGCAGTTTATGTCCGAGAAATTGCCATGTAGACAGAACAGCCGGAAAAACCGGATACTGTGGAATGGATCAGAAGGTTAAGATTGCAAGGGCAGCTTTGCATATGTGGGAAGAACCATGTATTTCGGGAACCAGAGGTTCCGGGGCAGTCTTTTTTACAGGATGCAATCTGAGATGCTGTTTCTGCCAGAACCGGGAAATTGCCATTGGTGACAGTGGCCTTGAGATCACTGAGGAAAGACTGGCAGAAATATTCCTGGAACTGCAGGAAAAGGATGCTGCAAATATCAATCTGGTAACCGGAACACATTATATTCCACAGATCATCGCAGCTTTGGACTGTGCAAAGAAGCATGGGCTTAATATTCCGGTTGTCTATAACTGTGGTGGATATGAGAACACAGAGACATTGAAACTTCTGGACGGATATGTGGACATTTATCTTCCGGATTACAAATATGCGGAGAGCGAATTGGCGGTGAAATTTTCACATGCGAATGATTATCCTGAAAGAGCTATGGAAGCAGTTAATGAGATGGTACGACAGACAGGAATGCCACAGTTTGATGCAGAGGGATATATGAAACGTGGGACTATTGTGAGACATCTTATATTGCCGGGGCATACAAGAAATTCAAAAAAGGTTCTGAAACTTTTACATAAGACTTTTGGAAAGCAGATTTATATCAGTATCATGAATCAGTATACGCCGGTTTTTGAGCAGAAAGAATATACAGAACTGAATCGTTGTGTAACCAGAAGAGAATATGAAAAAGTTCTGGACTATGCATTTGAGCTTGGGATTGAAAATGGATTTTTTCAGGATGGTGAAACTGCCAGAGAGAGTTTTATTCCTGCGTTTGATTATGAAGGTGTGAGAAAAATGCCATAAAATAAAAAACTCCCATAAATGGAAGGAGGCCGGTACTTTCGTACCGGCGCGTATGAAAAAGAAAAATATTTATAAGAAAGATTCATCATCTTTCTAAAGTTCATTATATCCAATAAATATGAATAAAATATGAATACAGTGTAAAAAAATAAAATTTGTTTTACCAAAATATTTTTAGAATTTCTTCCATGTATCCCTTACAAACAATATCAGTAACGGGAAAATCTCAAGACGTCCTGCCAGCATATCAAAAGTAAGGATAAGCTTTGAAAACCAGGAGAACATGCCGAAGTTTCCGGTAGGTCCTACCAGTTCCAGACCAGGTCCGATATTATTAAAGGTTGCCGCAACCGCCGTAAAATTCGTGATCAGATTGAAATCGTCAAAGGCAATCAGGAATATGAGGATGCAAAAATCAGCATATATACAATGAAGAAAATATTTGTGGAACGAACAACTTCATGTGGGATGGCTTTGCCGTCCATTTTTATTTTCTTTACCGCATTTGGATGCAGAAAAATATGAAGCTCCTTGCGGACTGTTTTGCAGAGAATCAGGATTCTGGATACTTTAATGCCACCGCCTGTACTTCCGGCACATGCACCGATAAACATCAGCAGTACCAGGATTGTCCGCGAAATTTCCGGCCAGGTATTAAAATCTGTTGTTGCATATCCGGTTGTTGTGATAATGGAACCAACCTGGAAAGCTGCCTGCTGAAAAGCTTTGGCTGCACTTCCGAAAATATGGTAAATATTGCAGGTGATGATAAGAATTGCAATACCGATGATTCCGAAATAATACCGCACTTCTTCCATTTTAAAAGCCTGAGCAAATTTTTTTGTGATAATGAAAAAGTAAGCATTAAAGTTAACGCCAAATAAAATCATAAATACAGTAATGACCACCTGCAGATATGTACTGTAACTGGCCATGCTGTCATTTTTAATACCAAATCCTCCGGTACCTGCAGTACCGAAAGCCGTACATATGGAGTCAAACAGCGGCATACCACCGACCAGAAGAAGCAGAATCTGGATCACTGTCATTACGAAATAAATAGAATACAGAATTTTGGCAGTTGACTGTACTTTTGGCGCAAGCTTGCTTACAGATGGTCCGGGACTCTCCGCTTTCATAAGATTCATATGATAACCGCCGGTAAGTGGCAGAAGGGAGAGGATGAAAACCAGAACACCCATTCCGCCGATCCAGTGCGTGAAGCTTCTCCACATCAGCATACAATGAGGAAGTGCCTCCACATCGCTGAGAATACTGGCTCCTGTTGTAGTAAAACCCGAAACTGTTTCAAATAATGCATCTACAGGATTTGGAATGCTTCGGCTGATCACAAAGGGGATTGCTCCTATGATACTCAGAACGATCCAGCTTAATGCTACAGTCACGAAACCTTCTTTTGTGTAGAAAGCCTTTCTTGTCGGCTTTTTCCTGGTGAGAGGAAGCCCGATGACCAGGCATAAAGCAATCGTGATCAGAAAAGCTACACCGGAAGTTTCCTGATAGATCAGTGCCGTAATTGCGGGCAGAGCCATAAATACAGCTTCAATTTTCAGAATCATTCCGATGATATAGATAATAATGGAATAGTTCATGATTTGGCTCCTTTATTTTTCCAGAATATCTGTGATATCGCGAAGGCCCTTCTGAGAAGTTACTATGATAACGGTATCTCCGACCTGAATGGTATCCTGGCCTCGGGGAATCTTGACCTGACCATTTCGGTTCAGGTAACCTACAAGAAGGTTTTTCTTCAGGTTCAGTTCAGATAATGGAATGCCTGTTACCGGTGAATTTTCGCGGATGGCAAATTCCAGAGCTTCTGCCTGATTATCCAGGATATGATAAAGGGTTTCAATATTGCTGCCGATGCTGTTCTGCATGGCACGTACATACTGCAGGATATAGTCGGCTGTGATATATTTCGGATAAATGACGCTTCCGATATCAAGGTTATCAATGACATCATCAAAGGCAAGGCGGTTTACCTTGGCAACCAGTTTGGCATTGGAAACTGTTTTGGCAAAGAGTGAAAGGAAAACATTTTCCTCATCCATGTTTGTGAGTGATACAAAAGCCTCTGTGCGTGAAAGTCCCTCTTCCATAAGGAGAGAACGATTGGTTCCGTCTCCGTTAATGATAGTTGCCTCCGGAAGCAGATCACTTAAGGTTTCACAGCGGGACTCATTCTGTTCGATGATCTTAACGGAGATGTTCATATCAAGCAGGGCTTTTGTAAGGTAATAGGAAATGGTTCCTCCGCCGACAATAATGGCGTTTTTTACCTGATTGGTTTTCAGGCCGATCTTTTTGAAAAAGGCTGCTGCATTCACCGGGGAAGCAAGAATGGAAACCATATCTCCGTCGTGGATCACCTGATTACCGCCGGGAATAGATACATGATCCCGACTTTCTACTGCGCAGAACAAGACGTCGCATTTCAGGGCTTCCGTAATGCGTGAGATTGTCATGCCATCCAGATTAAATTCAGGAAGCACTTTAAATTTCAGCATTTCTACACGACCACGTGCGAAAGTATCGATCTTGATAGCTGAAGGGAAGCGTAAGAGACGGGAAATTTCCTGTGCAGCTGCAAGCTCCGGGTTAATGATCATAGTAACACCCAGACGCTTCTTGATGAAGCTGATCTCTTTGGCATAGATAGGATTGCGGACACGGGCAATCGTCTGGCAATGGCCGGTTTTCTGTGCAATCAGGCAGCAGAGGAGATTCATTTCATCAGAACCGGTTACGGCAATCAGGATATCTGCATTCTCAATATCTGCTTCCACCAGCGTGTTGATACTTGCACCGTTTCCCACGATACCCATGGCATCAATGTCATTCTGAAGGGAAGTGATCACATTAGAAGAAATGTCTATAAGAGTAATGTCGGATTCTTCTTCCTGAAGCTGTTCTGCCAGGGTACGTCCAACTTTACCGCACCCAACAATAATTATCTGCATAATTCCTCCAATAAGGGGGCTGTCACATAATATCTATGTGAGACAGCCCCTTTTATATCATATTTTTGTTTGTAATTGCTCAATATTTTTGGCAATTACTTTTGTGGCTATTAAGCTAAGAATACTATAGCACCACCAGATATATTTGTAAAGCAAATATGAAATTTCTGTGATTTTTAAGATGGAGCGTATTACTGTTCATTCCGTTCTCAGTAACACGCTTCGCGATGCTAATCGCATAAATTCGCGCAGTATGTCGCAGGTTTTGGCTGCGTACTTTATTTATTGCTGTTGCATGATGCAGTGCAGGGATTATCAAATCCCGGGGTAAAAGCATAGAAGTTTTTGGCATCAAGTTCTTCCTGAATGGACTGAAGAGCTTCCCCAAATCTCTGGAAATGAACAACTTCTCTGGCACGCAGGAATTTGATGGGATCCGCAATCTCAGGTATATTGCGGACTACTCTGAGAATATTGTCATAAGTAGAACGGGCTTTTTGCTCTGCAGCAAGATCCTCGAACAGATCAGTGATCGGATCACCTTTACTCTGAAATTCACATGCATTAAATGGTACGCCACCTGCTGCCTGTGGCCAGACTCCCACTGTGTGATCGATATAATACGGTCCAAATCCGGATTTCTCAATTTCCTCCATGGAAAGGTCCCGGGTAAGCTGATGTACAATAGTGGATACCATTTCCAGATGACTGAGTTCTTCTGTTCCTATATCGTTGAGCAAAGCAGAAGTCGTCCGGTTCGGCATGGTAAAACGCTGGGAAAGATAACGCAGGGAAGCGCTGATTTCACCATCCGGGCCACCAGAGTGCAGTACCCTATAATAGTCCCGCAACCCTAGTGTTTATGCGGGCTTGCGGGATTTTCAATTCAGGAAATAATGATGTCAAAAGACATTTTTCCGGATCCCTTATCATATATAATCTGCTCCACAACACTTCTGATCAGATTTCCTTTTTCTTCATAACCTACGTCTGGATTCTTCAGGACATCCGCAACAGAACGGATCTCTTTCAGGATTTCTTCTGTGTCAGGCTGCTCTGCCTGTTCTTCCTGTAATAGCTGTGAAAGGGCAGCGGTCAATTCTAACCGATCTGATACCAGACGGTCCTTATTATTCTTATATTCCTCCAGAGTATCTACGCCTGCCTCATAAGCCTCTTTGATTCTGCTTTCTCTCATGGTGAGCTTACCAATCTCTCTATGTAACTGTTCAATCTGCAATGAATGATCAGTCTTTTTCTTTTTGCATACATATGTAAATTCTGCTCCATCTAAGATCTGATTAAAATAACTTATCACAGCTTCTTCAGCCTTTTTGACCGATAAGGCAACAGAAGTCTTATGAAATCCCTTTGCGTACTTCCAGCACTGGAAATAAGGACACTTATTATTACCGGTGTAAGAAAGTGTGGCCCCGCAGACAGAGCACTTCAAAAGACCGGATAGCCAGTGCTTACAGGCAGAGACATTCCGTGCCTTGACCGGACGTTTCCGGGAAGTGATCAGCTTCTGACGTTTTTCGTACCGTTCCCTGGAAAGACGTACCTCATGGCTTCCTTCAAATTCCACTCCGTTCCAGACAACAGTTCCGCAATAGAAGGGATTTCCAAGAATCCGGTCAACGCTGCGCCGCTCGAAGAGTTTTCCGCGTTTTGTCCGGTATCCGAGATCATTGCAACGCCTGGCAATAGCTGTCTCATCTAAGTTCTGATTATCATACAGGTCCATGATATAAGAGACAATGGCATATTCAGCCTCATTAATGACATAAGGCTTTCCATGTCCAACTGCAGTATAGCCAAGACAGGGAGATGTCTGATAGCCTTTTTGCAGGGCTTTTTCTTTCATGCCACGCAAAACCTCACCTGACAATCGAATGGAGTAGTATTCATCCATCCATTCTATGATACGCTCAATCAGGCTGCCGAAAGGTCCCTCAATCAGTGGTTCGGATACACTGATCACGTCTACATTGTCTTTTTTGAGCATACTCTTGTATACGATAGACTCTTCCTGGTTACGGGCGAAACGACTGAATTTCCATACCAGGATCACATCAATGGGGTGAGAGGGCTGCTTCGCCAGGGCAATCATCTTCTGAAACTCCGGGCGCTTCTGTGCATGCCGGCCGGAAACACTCTCAGTAAAGATAAAGTCTCCGGAAACAATCATGTCATTTTTCTGGGCATAATCCAGCAAAAGGCGCTTCTGTGCATCAGGAGATAACTCTGTTTGGTCCTCTGTCGAGACACGGATATAGAGAGCTGCTACTTTACTACTCATAAATATCACCTCGGTTTTATAAAATATGTAATTTTAAGTACAAAAATAACAGCCGAACAAACGTTCTGATTGTGTAACTGCTCCGAAGATGATACAATATCTTTGCCAAAAGAAAGGGATCTCTTCGGAGATTCTTGAGCCGTCCCTGCTACCAACAGGGGCGGTTTTTATTATAATAATTCAGAGATCACAATTGATAAATCGGGATATATACATACTGGAATTTCATCGTCGAAAGAATACAATCCGGTACCCGATTCATTTTCAAAATCGTAGACATTTACGATACCTTTCAGGGGATTTATAATCCAATATTCTCTGACTCCGGCCATCCGGTATTTAAATAATTTTATTCCGTAATCTTTACTCTGGGTAGCAGGAGAAACAACCTCAATTACCCAGTCAGGTGCACCATGACAGCCTTTGTCATCTACTTTGTCCGGTGAGCAGACAACTGTTAAGTCTGGTTCGACATAGTTCTTGTTATCTTCATTCAGGAACACTGCAAATGGAGAGACATATGGTTTACAGGATCCGCCTTTACTTTTAATGTAATTGTGGATAGTAGCATACAGTTCACCGACGATTACCTGATGTCTGGTATTAGGTGGTGCCATCATATAGATCTGTCCATCAATCAGCTCTGCACGTTCACCATCCGGAAGAGCGTAGATGTCATCTATTGTATAAATCCGTTCTTTGGGTAATGGCATAATGAAAACTCCTTTCGTTAATCCATTGATGTAATCACATATACACAAACGTTCGAACTTGTGTAACTGCTCCGAAGATGATACAATATCTTTGCTAAAGTGCTGGATCTCTTCGGAGATTCTGATTGTCGCCCTTGTGTTGGTAGCGCAAGGGCGGTTTTTGTATGAAATAATATACATAATTGACAACATTTAAAGAATAATATATAATATAAAATAAGTTAACTCGTGACGGATAAGGCTGGGTTCCCGAATGGGAGTAGGCTGTGAAGCTTAGAATTCCTTTGCCCCTGGGGTTAGCTTATTTTTTTATGTTATCTAAAATATGTTTAGGATCTTTTTCAAGCTCAGTAGCTATAAATTCAATCGTTTGCAACGAGTAAGAATATTGAGGCTGAGCAAATTGCTTATGAATATAACAAAATTTCTCATTTTCTTTTATACCATAGTGTTTACAAAAATTAGTAAAATGAAAACTGGTAAATTTAACAATATTTCCGTTATACCAAAGTTCAATCTTGTTTTTGGCTAAACGGTCTCGAATTTTACTAATGCATGCTTTTGCTGTAAGATTATGCGTGTTGTTAGGATCCTTTAATTCTTTTATGATCTTAACAGACGTATCAGCTGAATTATCTATTTTTACAAAAGAAGTTGCTTTATCCTTATTTTTGGTTAGATAATGATAATGGTCGATTCTAATAGAAAATTTAGCATTGTTGTTTTCGAGTGCAAGCGCATCCACATTATTTTTCATATCTAATATTTTCCTGGCGATTTCCTCAGGATATTTAGCAACAATTTCTGATTCGTTTAAAGCTTTCATGCTTACTGATAATGATAAAAAATTTTGAGGTATTATTTTAGTCATATCAATCTGGTGAAATGCCATCATTTTTTCGTTGAAATTTAACACACATGCCTGAAATAGAGGAACATAAACCATTTCGTAATCTTCGGTAATAAAATGCGTACTAGTATTGCGTAATTCCACGATTTTTTCCAGATTCAGGCGAAGAGGATCTTTGTTATTAGTAAATACTTTTTGAATACAATTTTCTAAACTTAGTGTGCGATTTGGGTTATCTTTATAATATATACTCTTTTCACCATAAACCTTAAGTATATGAGCTTTTAACATTAATTCCCAGGCGTTACAGATAAACATAGCAAAGCTTCAACTCGATAATGAATGGTTGGTTTGTTGTACAGTTCAATTGCCATAGTAAACGCCTCTTTTGATTTATCAAGTAATTGGTTGGACAAGTCTGTAGATTGCATAGCTACCTCCTTTTTTCAATTTTTTTCTTTAAAACGCCGAAGCGAATTAATTCGGAATACGTAATTCAATTAGTTTCTGATGATACCCCGTCATCCGAGATATCTGTTCAATAGTAAAATCCTTATATTCTTCCAATAGCGAATCTGGTAATAGCAGCTCCGTTCTTTAATCTGCTGATGAAATCATATGTATCACCGCAAATGGTTCGAAATAAATGACATAATTATCAACAACAGCGTATACACCGTATTTAGCATGGTAACACTGCATAGCCCTCACATACATGGACATGTACTGGTTCTAAAGGGTCATTTTCATTTACCCAGAAATATATGATATAAGAACCAATCTTAAAAACTCGAGGCATTATCCATACCTCCTTCAAATCCTCCTTCGCGGGCTAACTGCATAATAATGTGCGCAACAGATGCCAGATAATCCTGAAAATATTTAATTTCTTCATCAGAGAATCCATCAATATTTTCCCACTTATAATCAGGCAACCAACATGAAGCGGAATGGAATCCGCCGTAAATAGCTTTTCGATGCGAACTTCAACCTGCTCTTTACCATCCTTCTGAAGCGATTTAGAATGAACAATCTCTGTATTATCGTTTAGCGTCATAAATGGATAAAGCATAATAACATCTCCCTTCTATTACCATTTACTATCATCATTCATAATATCCAGATCATGCTGAACACCCTCAGGAGTCTGTTCTACATCCGTCCGGGCATGAGCTGCAAGAAGATCTTCTTCCATCTGCTGGGTGGAGAGAAGGTTCCTAGAGTAGGCGAGAACCTTTCTCTGGTTGTGAGGAGACAACTGATTGCATACTTCTATGATCTCCTTACACTGAGCAGAGACGGAAGAACTCTGAACAGATTCTGTTTTATTAGGAACTCTTTCCATAGGAACATCAAAACCCATAAGCCATGCTTCACTTACGTTCAATGCATTTCCTAGAATAAAAAGCTTTTCTTGGTTAGGCTCTGTTTTTCCAGAACAGTATTGACTTATATCTGACTTATTCATTTTTACACTATACTTTTGACAATATGGAACAGTCAGATTAAGAATATCAACCTGCCGAAGTCCGCGCATATTCATTATTGTTTTTAAACGAATTGCAGTGTTTTCTTTCTTCATAATGTTCTCCTTTTCGTAATTGAAATATAACACATATTATGCAAAAGTTCAATAATAAAAACCTAAAAGTTAAAAAAATTGAATTTTATGTTGACAGAAAATGGACGACGTGATATTACACAGATAATTCAAAAGCTTGAACCGGAAAGGAGGTATCAAGTTGGCATTCGATTATAACAAGCTACGAGGAAGAATCGTGGAGATTTTTAACACTCAGTCGAACTTCGCAAGTGCAATGGGATGGTCGGAGAGCATATTGTCACTAAAGATGAATGGAATGTGTTCATGGAAGCAGATAGATATTTGTAAAGCAATACAGTTGTTGAAACTTACTATTGAGGACATTCCGATCGTATGTACTCGGGTAGGTCACTACTCTGTACTTACAGGATAAGAGCATATGAGAGGAGAGTCAACGAAAGTCGTTCGACAAACTGCTTAAATTTGTATAAACAGTAACTCATACATATCATTTCCCATACCATAAAGAAGAGGTGAGGAAGATGTCAGAATTAAAACTGGTAACAAGAAATATCCGTATTAATGGAATTCAGCATAAAGCCAGTGATATGTCAGAAGAAGAAATCAAATGCCTGCTCATCCAGAGACAGGATATAATTCTTCTGAATATGAATTACGAAAGAAAAGCCGCCGGTTAAGGCGGAGAAAGGAGGAACATATTAAGGTTGCGAATCATAGAATAGAAGACCTGGAAAGAAAAGGAGAATGATTATGGAACAGATCACAAACTATGTAAAACCGGAACTCATCGTAGTAGCTATTGCCTTATATTTCGTAGGAATGGCACTTAAACAGGCACAGGCAGTAAAGGATAAGTACATCCCGCTTATCCTTGGCGGAATCAGCATTGCAATCTGCGCGATCTATGTGTTTGCCACCTGCACCTGCGGTACCGGACAGGATATTGCAATGGCAATTTTTACAGCGATTACACAGGGAATACTGATTGCCGGTCTTTCTACATACGTGAACCAGATTGTAAAACAGGCAAATAAAGACGAATAAGGGATGAGAAACCATCCCTTTTCGCTCTATGAAAGGAGACGGACATGGAAATAAGAGGAATTGATGTATCTGCCTGGCAAGGGAAAATTGACTGGAAAACAGTTGCTGATTACGGCATGGGGTTCGCAATCCTGCGGATTACAGAAGCGGGAAACGTGATAGATAGCTACTTTGAGCAGAACTTCTCTGAATGCCGGAAATACAATATCCCGGTTGGGGCATATAAGTATTCCTATGCCATGACAGTTGCGGAGATACAGAGCGAAGCCAGAAAAGTAGTGGAAGTTTTGAACGGGCGAAAACTGCAGTATCCGGTCTGGCTGGATCTGGAATGGAATAATCAGAGAAGCCTCGGAGCTGAACAGATCCATAAATTGGCAGAAGCATTCGAAAAGATTATCACGGCAGCGGGATATAAATTTGGTATTTATTGCAATGTGGATTGGTACCTGAATGTAATTTGCAGCCATCTGAAAAAATACGATTTCTGGATTGCACGTTATCCGGCATCAGATAACGGTACTTTACAGGAACGACTCCGGCCGGACTTTGGTGTGGGCTGGCAGTATTCCAGTAAAGCAAAGATACCTGGCATCAGCGGAACTGTAGATAGAAATATATTTTACAAAGATTATAACGAAGCAAAAGATATAAAAAAGGAAAACACAGTCATGACAAAGAGTGAAGCTATCAACGTAGTCTGGGAATTGCAGAAGAAGAGATCGGGTACCTGGAAAAGAAAAATAACAGTAAGCTTGACAGCAAGACTGGAAATGCCGGATCAGCAAACTATACAAAATATTGGAGAGATATAAAACCATCCTATCAGGGCAGCCCTGGTGCGCAGCGTTTATCTCCTGGTGTTTCATGAAAGCTTTTGGTCTGGATAATGCAAAGAAACTCTTAAAACACTGGCCGTATGTATACTGCCCAACCTTAGGCGTCTTATTTGTAAAAAATGCCAATCCAAAAGTTGGAGATATTGTTATATTTAAACACGGCGATACATTTACCCACACCGGCTTTGTAACAAAAGTAGCCGGAGACAGGTTCTGGACGATTGAGGGAAATACTTCCGGAGCATCCGGTATCGTGGCAAATGGTGGCGGGGTGTGCCAGAAGAGCTATTACAACAGTAATCTTCCGGGGACAAAATTTTGTACACCGGACTATTTAATTGTTTTATCTGCAGATAAAGATGAAACAGACAAGACAACAAACCCAGAAGGAGGCAGCTACATGTTTAACCCAGAGACAGTAAAAGCAGGAGACAAAAATACATCTGTGCTTCTCTTACAGGAAATATTAAGAGCCAGAGGCTTTAAAGGCAAAAACGGCAAAGCCCTGAAACTTACATGGACAGCAGATGCAAACACGATTTACGCTCTGAAAGCTTATCAGGAATCCAGAAAAGAAGTTCTGGAAGTGGATGGTATTTGCGGATCTGCTACTTGGAAAGATTTAATTGCGATTTAAAGTAAATATAAATAAAAAAAGAGTAAGGGTACAATGAGTACCCTTACCCATAAGATATTGTATCAGCTTCATTGCTTCTTATATATTATAGGGTATTACACTATGGGCCACCGTACTGGCTCATGATATACTGTGCAATTTTGGCATTGGGTTGTGTGATATTGATCGGATATTGAAGCCTTTTTTCATAATTCCACATAAATTATCTGCACGCTCCTTCCTTTTCCCATGGGAATGGCTGTTCCATCCATTTCCAGATGGATTCTCCGGTCTGATCTGTAATGTCAATAATCAGGGGACCATATGCTTCGGCGTATTCTTTTAATAGCTTTTTTCGTTCCTGCACAAGTTCGTGACAGTAAGTCAGAGCCTTTTCATCACAGGGATGTGTGTCAAGGTACAGAGTCATATCATTGACTGCGAAACTGACCTGATCGATACGGTTTAATAACTGTTTTTGGGAGCAATCTGTTTTCATCTTCGAATACCTCTCTTTCCACAAAATGGTTTGCATAACTGTGGGAAAATGGTTCCTGCATTTAATGCATACTGCAGTGGGAAATTCTCTGTAAACTTCTGGCAGGGAACATATGCCATTGCAGGTTCCAGATACTGAAGATGCGAAAACATTTCATGTTTTTTTTCTTTGACACCCGGTATAGTACAGCTACAGCCTGTCGTGTTTCTGACAAAGCATTCGGAACTGTTCATATTTCTATTTGAAGGCTGAGGCATATTCATACCGCAGGTACGGTTATAAGGGCGGTTGCCGGAACATCCCATCCGATAATTTTCCATATATAATTCCTTTCTCTGAAAACTGTTTACATTATATTTTATGTCATGCTCATAAAACCGTGCTCATACAAGTCGAAATTTCATTGCCATAGTGAAGATTCGTTACTGTTCACATACCACTATCCCGCGAGGTGTTTTGGCATGAATATGCCAAATCCCGAGACATACAAGTCAAAATTCCATTGCCGCAGCAATCTGGAATGAATTTTGGCTAAGTTACTGTGAACGGAGTGAACAGTAACGAAGATTCATATCGTCTGACAGACAGATTTCTTTTTGTTTTCGAATATGTTATTATATATATAGGAAATATTTGCTGCCTTCTAAGTGTCAGCATCCAAAGAAAGTCGGGAGGTACATAAAGATGAAACTTACAATATTGGGAACCGGAAATGCAAAGGTGACGAAATGCTATAACACCTGTTTTGTGCTAAATAAAGATAAAGAATATTTTATGATAGACGGAGGTGGCGGAAATACAATTCTGAAGCAGCTGGAGGACGCAGGAATCAGCTGGAAAGAAATCAGCACTATATTTGTGACACATAAACACATCGATCATCTGCTTGGAATCATCTGGATGCTTCGTATGTATTGTCAGGGAATGGCAAGAGGACAGTTTGGCGGTGAAGTGACTATCTATGGACATGATGAAGTGATCAGCTGCTGAAACAGATGGCAGAGATGCTTCTCACACCAAAGGAAACGAAATTTATCGGAGACAAAGTCCATCTGGAAGAAGTAAAGGACGGAGAAGATAGAACGATTCTGGGACACAGGGTGACATTTTTTGATATTCTGTCTACAAAGGCAAAACAGTTTGGGTTCTGCATGGAGTACGCAGAGGGAAAGAAGCTGACCTGTTGTGGAGATGAGCCATATAATGAATGTGAACAGAAATATGCCAAAAACAGCACATGGCTTCTTCATGAAGCATTCTGTCTGTTCTCTCAGGCAGATAAATTCAAACCATATGAGAAACATCATTCTACTGTAAAGGATGCCTGTGAGCTGGCACAGAAACTGGAAGCAGAGAATCTGATTCTGTATCATACAGAGGATAAAAATATTTCCAGACGAAAGGAGCTCTACACAGAAGAAGGCAGACAGTACTATAAAGGAAATCTCTGGATTCCTGATGATCTGGAAACCTACAAATTATAAAAAGACAAACCTCCGGAGTGTGTCTGAAAAAGGCTTTCTGCAAGATGTGCGTCACAATTTTGTGGGATATTGTGCCCGGATGAGGGCGCGTAGCGGGCTACGGCAACTGAATTCGGGTGAAATATCCCGCAAAGTGGGGCGTGCAGATTGCGGGAATGATTTTTCAGACACGCTCCGGGATACAGAATGAAAAATCTGGCTCCGGAGGCTTGCCTTTTTTACAGCAATCTTTTTAAATGTATCATTTATGAGGGTTGCCATAGTGATTATGCTGTATGGTCCACATGTGTTTTGGTGTCGGAAGACAAAACTTCACATGTAGTATGATCCTGTGAAAAAGTTTCCATAATTCCTGAAATAGTCCTGTGCAGATAAGGACGGTACTCAGCCAGAGACACAGGCTGCTGATACAGAATGCAGCTGTAGCAGGTGGAACCTACCAGCTCAATGATCGTAAAGAGCATCAGTTCCGGATTTTTATAATGTAGTCCGCTTTGAGCAAGCATATCCAGATAGGACTGATAAAAATTATATTCGTCGTCAGGCATTTTTTCCTCAAAAGCACCCTTGAAGACACCCCAGGCAAGATTCTTTGAAATAAACAGCAGGAGAGTACGGTCTTTATTCAACTCAGTAAGAATGTAATCTATAATAAAATGTACCTGCCTGTCAAATTCGCTGATATGTGCATTCTGCACAGTCTCATGGGCCCGGAAAAATAATTCTCCGGTCTTGTGGGAAACCAGTTTATTCCGGATATCATATTTATCCTTAAAATAGAGGTAAAAAGTCCCCTTGGCAACCCCGGCCTGATCTACAATATCTGAAATTGTAGTTTTGGTAAGTCCCTTCGTCGTAAAAAGTTCAAAGGCAGTGTTGAAAAGAGCATCTTTTTTCTTCTTTTTATTCAGCTCCAGTTTTCCCATTTCAGATTCATTCCTTCCTCTATTGTATACATAACATTTTAACCGAATCAGGTAAGTCCCGCTGCGGAGTTTGCGAAAAGCAATAAGCGTCTTACTGTTCACAGCAACATAAGCTTACTTTGTAATTATATTGTGATCATATATAATTACTATTTTAAACAAAAATGACTGAAAGTCAATATTACATTTTTGTTCTGGAAAAATTTAGACAAATTGTGAAGAATGATTATTGACTGAAAGTCATTTTTGTTATATAACATTCCATGAAATAAAAAATGACTGTTGGTCATAGAATGATCAAACAGTATCAATAATAAAGAAAGAAGAGGAGAAAAAGATGATTAAGGTAGGAAAGTGGATTGCAAAACACAAGATACTGATCATTATCATCGGAATTGCATTGCTGATCCCTTCATATCTCGGTATGGCGGCGACAGAATCAACTACGATGTACTGAGTTATCTGCCGGATACCCTTGAGACAGTTGAGGGACAGGACATTATGTAGATCAGTTTGGGATGGGAGCCTTTTCCATGATAGTGGTGGAGGATATGGAACTGAAGGATGTAGCTGCTCTGAAAGAGAAAATCGAAGCAGTTGATCACGTGAAAAAAGTACTGTGGTATGACAGTGTCCTGGATGTTTCCGTTCCTGTAGAAATGCTTCCGAAGGATTTAAGAGAGGCATTTTTTAACGGAGATGCAACTATGATGATCGCGTTGTTTGATAATACAACATCATCAGAAACTTCCATGGAAGCTGTGACGCAGATTCGTAAGATTACTTCAAAGAACTGTTTTGTCAGTGGAATGACAGGCATTGTTACTGATATCAAACAGATCGCACTTAAGGAAATGCCGATTTACGTTGTGATTGCTTCCTGCCTTTCTCTGATAGTGTTGCTCCTTGCAATGGATTCTCTGGTAGTTCCAGTTTTGTTTTTGCTCTGCATTGGTGTTGCAGTCTTGTATAATCTTGGAAGTAATATTTTTCTTGGTCAGATTTCATACATCACTCAGGCACTGACAGCAGTCCTGCAGCTTGGTGTTACCATGGATTATTCCATTTTCCTGCTGAACAGTTATGAGGAGAATAAGAAGCGGTTTGAGGGTGATAAAGAGAGGGCTATGGCGCATGCCATCAATGCAACCTTCAAATCTGTAATCGGAAGTTCTATTACAACAGTAGCCGGATTTATCGCACTTTGTTTTATGACCTTCTCACTTGGACGTGATATGGGTGTCGTAATGGCCAAGGGAGTTGTTATCGGTGTTCTGTGTTGTGTTACTTTGCTCCCTGCTCTGGTGCTTACTTTTGACGGAGCCATTGAAAAAACAACACATAAGACGCTGATTCCAAGCTTTGATAAGGCATCTGCTTTTATTACAAAGCATTATAAAGTATGGCTGATCATTTTCCTGGTAATGCTTTTCCCGGCAATTCATGGAAATAACAATCTGAAGAATTACTACAATATCGATAAGTCACTTCCTTCCACGCTGGACAGTAATGTGGCAAATGCCAAACTTCAGGAAACCTTTGATATGAATAATGTTCATATGGTGTTATTAAAGAAAGGTCTGACATCAAAAGAAAAAACAGAAATGCTTGACCAGATCAAGGATGTTGATGGTGTAAAATGGGCACTTGGAATGGACTCTTTCGTAGGTGCGGCATTCCCGGATACCATGATCCCAAGTAATCTGAAGAAGATGCTGGAAAGCGATGAGTACGAGATGGAATTTATCTGTTCCAAATATAAAACAGCTACAGACGAGGTAAACAATCAGATTGATGAGATCCAGAAGATTGTAAAAGGATACAGTCCGGAATCTATGGTAATCGGAGAAGCACCTCTGACCAAGGACCTTCAGGATGTTACGGATGTGGATTTAAAGACTGTAAATACTATCTCTATCCTGGCAATTTTCATTATTATCATGGTTGTGTTTAAATCCATTTCGCTTCCGTTTATTCTGGTTGCAGTTATTGAGTTTGCGATTTTTGTCAATATGTCCGTTCCTTATTATCAGGGAAAGGAAGTGGTGTTCGTAGCAAGCATTGTTATCGGTTGTATACAGCTGGGAGCTACTGTTGACTATGCAATCCTTATGACCAGCAGATACCAGAAAGAACGTGGTCTTGGAAAAAGTAAGAAAGAATCCATTGCCATCGCACATAAAACTTCCATGAAGTCAATTGTGATCAGTGGCTGCAGCTTCTTTGCGGCAACTTTTGGAGTTGGTCTTTATACACAGGTAGATATGATCGGAAGTATCACAAACCTGCTTTCACGTGGAGCTGTGATCAGTACACTGGTGGTATTGTTTATACTTCCGGCTATGTTTATGATATTTGATTCTCTCATCTGCCACACATCTATTGGATTTGCCAAGAAGAAACCGGCAAAAGAGAAGAAACAGTGATTCAGGATTTTTAAAAAGAAGCTTATTGTAAAGAGATAGAATAAAGGAGTAAGTTATTATGAACAGAAACAGAAAGAAAGCAGCTGCAGCAACGCTTGCAGCAGGAATGGCTGTAGTTCTCGGAGCAGGTACTGTAATGGCAGCTGCTTCAACAGGTGATAATGGATTGCAGAAAGAAGAAACCGTTTATGTAAATACAACTGCCGGAGGAGAAGTAACGGATGTCACAGTATCTGACTGGCTGAAAAATTCCGGAGACAGTTCCAATTCTGAGGTGAAAGATGCCTCTGATCTTCAGGATATAAAAAACGTAAAAGGTGATGAAACATTTACTCAGAACGGAAATGATCTGACCTGGAGTACTGATGGAAAGGATATTTATTATCAGGGAAAGACAGAGAAAAATCTCCCGGTTTCCGTAGGAATTAAATATTATATGGATGGAACTGAGGTTTCTCCGGAAGCTCTGGCAGGAAAGACAGGACATCTGAAAATGGAAGTGACATATACAAATACTTCTAAAACAACCAAAACAGTGAATGGCAAAAAGACTGATATTTATTCACCCTTTGTTATGGTGACAGGAATGATCCTTTCTACAGATAATTTCTCCAATGTTACAGTAGATAACGGTAAGGTTATTTCTGACGGAAGCAGAAATGTTGTTGTCGGTTTTGGTATGCCAGGAATGAAAGAAAGTCTGGATATGTCTTCTGATATTGCAGATGAAGTGAATATCCCTGAGAAATTTACAGTGGAAGCAGATGTTACAGACTGTGAGATGAGTTCTACATTTACCGTAGCACTTACAGATATTTTCAAAGATATTGATCTGGATGATGTGGATGGACTGGATGAGCTGAAGGATTCAATGAAAGATCTGACGGATGCAGCAGTAAACTGGTAGACGGAACCAAAGATCTTTATGATGGAACCAATAAACTCAATGACAAATATAAAGAATTTTATGATGGAATCGGAACTTTGAAAAGTGGTGTCAGTGATCTGAATGACGGAGCAAAAGAACTGGATGACGGAGCAAAGGAATTAAGCAGCGGAGCACAGACACTGAATACAGGGGCACAGACTTTAAACAGTGGTGTTTCCTCTTATACAGCAGGGGCAGACACACTTTCAGATGGAATCAAACAATATACAGCAGGAGTAGATACACTGGACAGCAAGATGGCTGAATATGAGGCTGGAATGAAATCTCTTTCCGATGGTGTAAATGCATATGTTGCAGGCGGCAATCAGCTTGCAGGCGGTGTGCAGAGTTATGTAACAGGAACAACTACTCTGACAGACGGAATGCAGCAGTATATTGCAGGAGTTAATCAGCTTGCAGGCGGTGTGGGTCAGTATGCTGGTGGTATTAAGAGCTTAGTGGATGGAATTGGTCAGGTTGTTCCGGGAATTGATACTGCTGTAAATGGAATCCAGACTGCTGTAGAAAAAATGACAGCTCTTTCATCTAAAATCGATGCAAATCAGATTGCTAATTTCAGTGACAGCATGACGGCTTATACAACAGGCGTTTCTGATTACACTTCTGCAGTTGGCCAGTATATTGAAAGTGTAGAACAGCTTGCATCAGGACTGAGCCAGCTTGAGAGCTCACTTGAAAACATGGGAGCTTCCACAGCTTCAGAAATAGAAGAAAGTGCAAATGCAATGTCCGGACAGTTAAATGACAGTGCTGAAACCATGAACAGTCAGGCAGATGCAATTGAATCCTGGATCAGTGATTCCGCAGAGGCTTCTGTAGATGCATCTTCTGTAGATGCAGGAGTTGCAGCAGTCAGCAGTCAGCTAGAAGCAGCAGAATCTGCTTTGTATAATATTGATACCAGCAATATGGATGATGAAACAGCGGCTGCTGTAGAAGCTGCGATTGATGGTGCGTTAGGTTCTATTCAGGCAGCTGAGGACAGTGCATCTAATATTGATACATCCACAATTACAGCCTCCGCACCTGATACGTCAGCATTGCAGTCAGCAGCAGATGCTTTAAGGGCATCTGCGTCCAGTGCAGAATCAACAGCAGATGCACAGGAAGAGGCAGTCAACAGCAGTATTGAACAGATGAAACAGCAATTACAGGCATTAACTCAGGGAATGAAGACAGTGCAGGAAACTGTATCACAGTTAAATGCAGGTGCAAAAGAGCTTACTTCTAATGATGGCACATTAAAAGCAAGTGGAACCCAGCTGCTCAGTCAGGAACCCAGATTGCTACAGCAGTAAATCAGATGAGTACATTATTTACCGGACTTGGACAGCAGCTTCCGGAAATGCTGCAGGGAATCGATCAGCTGAAAGCAGGCTCTGATCAGCTGACTACTGCAAATAAATCTCTCCAGAGTGGATATGAAAGCCTTGCAAAAGCAAGCACAGAACAGATGATTTCCGGCGCAGATACACTGCTTAGTTCCGGAAAGACACTGACAGATGGAATTGCACAGCTTCAGGGCGAAAATAATGTTAATGCACAGACACTGTTAAAAGGAGCCAAGACTCTTAAGAGCGCAAGAAAGAGCCTGACCAGTGGTATGTCTCAGATCAATTCTGCAACAGGTCAGATTACAAGTGGCGTGGAAACTCTGGCATCTAACAGTGGAACACTGTACAGCGGAGCAGATCAGCTTTCTTCGAACAGTTCTACATTAAACAGCGGAGCATCTAAGCTTGCATCAGGAACCCAGACACTTGTATCCGGAGCACAGACCCTTGCATCAGGAACAGGTAGCCTTGTATCCGGCACTCAGACGTTAATGGATGGCGCAGATAAGCTTTCTGATGGCAGTGATCAGCTTAAAGATGGTATCAGCGATCTGAATGACGGAGCAAAAGAACTGAACAAAGGACAGAAGAAATTCTATAAAGAAGGTATTAAGAAACTGGATGATACAGTAAACGGAGATCTTCAGGATATTCTTGACAGATTTGAGGTAATCCAGTCTGACGATGTAATGTACACAACATTCACAGACAGATCCGGCGATATGGACGGAAATGTTAAATTTATTTTCGAATCTGACCCGATTGAAATCAGTGATGATGAGAAATAGATATCATAAACCTGAGACATACAAGCCAAAATTCCATTGCCGTAGGCAATCTGGAATGAATTTTGGCTACGTTACTGTGAACGGAGTGAACAGTAACAACTAAAATGGGGCAGATGCAATCAGGCAACTGCCCCATTGCTTATGAAAAAGCTTTCTGTTATAATAAAAAAGTCAGATGGGAATTTTAGAAAACAAGAAAGCATCAGGTGATTAAATGGAAAATACAAAATCACAAAAAAAGTCGTATTCAACAGCATCTTCCAAGAGCAGGGCGCGTCGAAAAACAAAAACAGATTATTATGATTACAGTCTGGTAGCAGTTATTGTACTGCTGACCTGTTTTGGGCTTATCATGCTGTACAGTACAAGCTCCTATATGGCTCAGATAAATTACGGAAGCGACATGTATTTTTTTAAAAAACAGGCCATCATCAGCGTGGCATGTATTATCATGAACTGATCATTTCCAGGCTCAATTATCGGATACTGAACCGTTTTAGCACAGCTTTGTATGTAGCGGCACTGGTGTTGATGGCACTGGTAAAAACACCGCTGGGGCAGTCTTCTCATGGTGCCCAGAGATGGCTGAATCTTGGACCGGTTCAGTTCCAGCCGGCAGAGCTTGCCAAGATAGCAGTTATTGTCTGCCTCCCATATATGATCGTGCATATGGGAAAGAAAGTCCGTACCTTAAAGGGCTGTATGGTTCTTGCTGTTGTGGGAGGCGGACTGGCACTGGCTGCATATGTATTTACGGACAATCTGAGTACAGCAATTATTATTTTCTGTATTACTGCAGGACTGATTTTTGTGGCTCACCCGGATATTAAGATTTTTATTATTATTGCAGGTGTTGTTATTGCGCTGGCAGTGATCGGAGTCATTTTTCTGAATGCAACAGTGAGTGTTGATGGAAGTGGAAGCTTTCGTCTGAGACGAATCATGGTATGGCTTCATCCGGAAGAATATGCGGACAGTTGGGGGTATCAGACAATTCAGGCATTGTATGCGATTGGCTCGGGAGGATTTTTTGGCAGAGGACTTGGAAACAGTATTCAGAAGCTGGGAAGTGTACCTGAGGCACAGAATGACATGATTTTTTCAATTATCTGTGAAGAACTGGGGATTTTTGGAGGTCTTATCGTGCTGATGCTTTATGCATATCTGTTATACAGGCTGTTTGTTATTGCACAGAATGCACCGGATATGTTTGGCTCACTTATGGTCAGTGGGATTTTTATTCACATAGCATTGCAGGTTATTCTTAATATTGCGGTTGTTGTAAACCTTATGCCGAATACAGGTGTCACTCTTCCGTTTATCAGTTATGGAGGTACGTCGATCGTATTCCTTATGGCAGAGATGGGACTTGCGCTGAGTGTGGCAAGGCAGATTAAATTTGAGGAATAAAAAATGTAATAAAATAGTGCTTGACAAACAGGAGGGAAGAATATATACTTTGAACATCAAAGTAATCAATCCCGATAAAACCAAATCTGAATAAATGAGACGTATTTACTGGTCTGACGGATGATAAGGTTGAAAACAAGAAAAAGCAGAATCATCATCTGCTTAACAAAATAATAAAAAACAAGTGATAACCGGAGCAGGAAAAAGAGAAGCATTCCGGGGCTTGAATTAAAGGAGAAGAGAAAATTATGTTAGAAAAAATGAGTGAAATGATCGCAGAGCAGTTAAATTGTGATGCAGCAGGAATTACTGCTGAAACTTCTTTCAAGGATGATCTTGGCGCAGATTCACTTGACCTGTTTGAGCTGGTTATGGCTCTGGAAGATGAATACAATATTGAGATCCCGGCTGAAGATCTTACAGATTTAACAACAGTCGGAGCTGTTATGGATTATCTGAAAAACAAAGGCGTAGAGGCTTAATCATATAGAAATGACAAATAACTCCTTGGAGCCAGAGATGGCTTCGGGGAGAATTTTTTGACATTATAATTTGAATATCAAAATATTTTAAACTAAAATAATTTGCAATCAGAAACAAATTGTTATCATCTGATATAAACATAAAAATAAAGGAAAGGAAAATGATATGTCTAAAATTGCATTTGTATTTCCGGGACAGGGTGCACAGTATACAGGAATGGCGAAAGATTTTTATGAAAAATATGCTGTAAGTCGCGAAGTATTTGAAAGCGCATCAAAAGCATCCGGACTTGATGTGAAAGCTTTATGCTTTGAAGAAAATGACAGATTAAATATTACAGAATATACACAGATTGCCATGCTGACAGCAGAAATCGCAATCTTAAGAGCTGTAGAGGAAGCCGGAATCAGGTCTCAGGTAAATGCTGGACTGAGCCTTGGAGAATACGGAGCACTGGTGGCCTCCGGTGTTATGAAGGAAGAGGATGCATTTACTGTAGCGCGAAAAAGAGGAATTTTTATGCAGGAGGCATATCCTACAGGTGGTGCAATGTCCGCTGTTCTTGGAACAGATGCAGAGCTGATTGAAAAAATCTGCGATGAGACACAGGGAATTGTATCCATTGCAAATTATAACTGTCCGGGACAGATTGTGATCACAGGCGAGGAGACAGCAGTTGCAGCAGCAGGGGAGGCATTAAAGGCAGCAGGCGCCAGACGTGTGATTCCTCTTAAAGTCAGTGGCCCATTTCACTGTGAGCTTCTCAAAGGCGCAGGGGAAAAACTGGGACGGGAACTTGAGAAGGTAGAAATCCAGTCATTTACAGTACCTTATGTGACAAATGTAACTGCACAGTATGTGACAGGACCGGAGCAGGTAAAGGAATTGCTTGTCAGCCAGGTTTCATCCTCTGTGCGCTGGCAGCAGTGTGTAGAACAGATGATTGATGATGGTGTAGATACTTTTATTGAGATTGGACCGGGAAAAACTCTGACAGGATTTCTCAAAAAGATCAACAGAAATGTAAAAGCATTACATGTTGAGAAAACAGAAGATCTGGATGAAGTGAGAAAGGAGTGTCTGTAAAATGCTGAAAAATAAAATTGCCCTGATTACAGGTGCAGGACGTGGAATCGGACGAGCCATTGCTATTGCTCTTGCAAAGGAAGGTGCAGAGGTGGTTATCAATTACAATGGTTCTGAAGAGAGAGCGAAGGAAGTAAAACAGACCATCGAAGAAAACGGTGGAAAAGCTTCCATATATAAATGCAATGTCAGTGATTTCGCAGCCTGTGAAGCAATGATCAAAGATATAGTTAAAGAATACGGACACCTTGATATTCTGGTTAATAATGCAGGAATTACCAAAGATGGTCTGATCATGAAAATGAAAGAAGAGGATTTCGATTCTGTACTTAATGTAAACCTGAAAGGTACATTCAATACAATCCGTCACAGTGCCCGTCAGATGCTGAAACAGAGAAGTGGAAAGATCATCAATATTTCTTCTGTTTCCGGAATCCTCGGAAATGTGGGCCAGGCAAATTATGCTGCATCCAAAGCAGGTGTGATCGGTCTGACAAAAACAATGGCAAGAGAGCTGGGCAGCCGGGGAATTACGGTAAATGCCATTGCACCCGGATTTGTAGACACAGAGATGACAGAAGTACTCTCAGAAGAAATCAGGGAAAATGCATGTAAGCAGATTATCCTGGGACGTTTCGGAAAGCCTGAGGATATTGCAAATACAGCAGTATTTCTGGCATCAGACAAAGCAGACTATATTACAGGACAGGTCATCAGCGTAGATGGCGGTATGAATGTATAAATAAGGAGAACAAAATGAGAAGAGTTGTAATTACAGGTATGGGAGCAATCACTCCGGTAGGCCTTAGTGTAGAAGAATTCTGGAACAGCGTAAAAGAAGGAAAAACAAACTTTGCAGAAGTAACACGTTTTGATTCCACAAATTACAGAGCGCATATGGCAGCAGAGATCAACAATTTTAATCCAAAGGATTATATGGATTTCAAATCTGCAAAACGTATGGAGCTTTTCAGCCAGTATGCGGTAGCAGCAGCAAAAGAAGCTATTGAGCAGTCCGGACTGGATATGACAAAAGAAGATCCCTTCCGTGTAGGCTGTAGCGTGGGAAGCGGTATCGGAAGTATGCAGGTGGTAGAGAAATCCTGCGAAATCCTCAACACAAAGGGACCAGGAAGACTGAATCCTCTGATGATTCCTCTTCTGATCTCCAATATGGCATCCGGAAATGTTTCCATTCAGTTTGGACTCCGCGGAAAGAACATTAATGTTGTAACTGCCTGTGCAACAGGAACCCACAGCATTGGAGAAGCATACCGTACTATTCAGTGCTCTGATGCAGATGTTATGGTTGCAGGTGGAACGGAAGCAGCTATCACACCAACAGGCTTTGGTGGTTTTGCGGCACTGACAGCATTGACCTCATCCACAGATCCTGAGAGATGTTCCATCCCTTTTGACAAAGAAAGAAGCGGTTTTGTAATGGGTGAGGGTGCCGGCGTGGTAGTTCTGGAAGAACTGGAGCATGCCAAAGCACGTGGAGCGAAAATCCTTGGCGAGGTTGTCGGATATGGTGCAACAGGAGATGCTTATCACATTACATCCCCTGCAGAGGACGGTTCCGGTGCTGCCAAAGCTATGGAATGGGCTGTAAAAGAAGCAGGAATTTCCACAGATGATGTATGGTATGTAAACGCACATGGTACAAGCACACATCATAATGACTTATTTGAAACAATTGCCATTAAGAAAACATTTGGTGAACACGCAAAAGAAATGAAAATAAATTCTACAAAATCTATTACAGGACATCTTCTGGGAGCTGCCGGTGCAGTGGAAGTGATCACCTGTGTAAAAGAACTTCAGGAAGGCCTGATCCATCAGACTGTTGGTTATAAGGTGCCGGATGAACAGTGTGACCTGGATTATGTAGGAAACGGTAATGTAAAGATGGATATCAAATATGCACTTACCAATTCTCTTGGCTTTGGCGGACATAACGCATCCTTACTTATTAAAAAGTACGAAGACTGATCACGCAGATAATAAATGGTATGGTGATTTTGAAAACAATATACGACAGTGATCTTATAATATAGCTATTTCAGCAGGAGGAAATAAATGGAACTGGCAAATATATTAGAACTGATCCACGCAGTCAGCGATTCAGATCTCACAGAATTTAACCTGCAGGACGATACCTTAAATATTTCCATGTCAAAAGAGAAAACAATTGTACAGCAGATGGCAGTCAATGCTGATCCGGCAGATGCTCAGCAGTATCAGCCGGTAGTGCAGCAGGCTGTACATGTAGAATCCGTCAATGCTGTTAACGATGAAGTACAGACAGGAAGTGTGGTAAAATCTCCTCTTGTAGGTACCTATTATGCAGCATCTTCTCCGGAAAATTCACCCTTTGTAAAAGTAGGAGATAAAGTAAGCAAAGGTCAGGTCCTTGGCATTGTGGAAGCAATGAAGCTGATGAACGAGATTGAATCAGAATTTGATGGTACAGTAAAAGAAATCCTTGTAGAAAACGAGCAGATGGTAGAGTTCGGACAGCCGATGTTTGTGATAGAATAGAAGAAGGAGGTAAAAAACTATGAAACTTACAACAAAAGAAATCATGGAGATCATTCCCCACAGACACCCGTTCCTCCTGATTGATACTATTGAAGAACTGGTGCCGGGTGTGAAGGCAACAGGAAAGAAATGTGTTACCTATAATGAGCCGCATTTCGCAGGACACTTCCCACAGGAACCGGTTATGCCGGGAGTTCTGATCGTTGAAGCGCTTGCGCAGACAGGTGCAGTTGCAATTCTGAGTAAACCGGAAAATAAAGGAAAGATCGCATATTTTGCATCGATCAACAATGCAAAATTCAAGAACAAGGTAGTTCCCGGAGATACCCTTACTCTCGAAGTAGAGATCATTAAGGAAAAAGGTCCCATGGGAGTGGGAAAAGCAAAGGCAACAAACCAGGACGGTAAGGTAGCAGTGATCGCAGAGCTGACTTTTGCAGTAGGAGCATAACAGATGTTTAATAAAATTTTGATCGCCAATCGTGGTGAGATTGCAGTGAGGATCATCCGGCATGTCGTGAGATGGGAATCCGCACAGTAGCCGTATACTCAGAAGCAGACAGAGATGCCCTGCATACCCAGCTTGCAGATGAAGCAGTATGCATCGGAAAGGCACAGTCATCAGACAGCTATCTGAACATGGAGCGAATCTTAAGTGCTACCATTGCCACAAAAGCAGAAGCAATCCACCCGGGATTCGGATTTCTCTCAGAGAACAGCCGTTTTGTGGAAATGTGTGAGAAATGTAATGTGGCATTTATTGGTCCTTCCGCAGAAGTAATTTCCAGAATGGGAAATAAATCTGAGGCGAAAAACACAATGCGGAAAGCTAAAGTCCCGGTAGTGCCCGGCACAAAGGAACCGGTCTACACAGTAGAGCAGGCTTTGGAAGCTGTAAAGGAAATCGGTTTTCCGGTCATGATCAAAGCATCAGCAGGCGGCGGTGGAAAAGGAATGCGTGTAGCCGGAAATGAACAGGAATTTGCCAAATTGTTTGAGACAGCACAGCAGGAGTCGGTCCATTCCTTCTCCGATAATACCATGTATCTGGAACGGTTTGTGGAGAATCCCAGACATGTTGAAGTGCAGATTCTTGCGGATAAATACGGAAATGTAGTTCATCTGGGAGAACGAGACTGCTCTGTTCAGAGACGTCACCAGAAAATGATCGAAGAGTCTCCATGTATCGCAATCTCTGATGATCTGAGAAAGAAAATGGGTGAGACAGCAGTACGGGCAGCAAAGGCAGCAGGCTATGAAAGTGCAGGAACCATAGAATTTCTTCTGGATCAGTCCGGAGAATTTTATTTCATGGAAATGAACACCAGAATCCAGGTAGAACATCCGGTAACAGAATTTGTGTCTGGTGTAGACCTGATCAAAGAGCAGATCTGCATTGCGGCAGGTGAACCGTTAAGCGTTCAGCAGAAAGACATAGAAATCCGCGGCCACGCCATGGAATGCAGAATCAATGCCGAGGATCCTGAGAGACATTTCATGCCATGCCCGGGTAAGATCACTGACTTACATCTTCCCGGTGGAAACGGAATCCGCGTGGATACAGCAGTTTATAATGACTACGCAATCCCGCCCTATTATGATTCTATGATTGCCAAGATCATTGTTTATGACAAAGACCGCCGCAGTGCCATTCGAAAGATGATCAGTGCACTTGGAGAAGTTGCCATCGAAGGAGTAAAAACTAACGTGGATTTTCTGTATGAGCTTCTTAATCAACCGGATTTTCAGGATGGAAACATTACAACTGATTTCATTCCACAGCATTATCCGGAGTTGTAAAAGGAAATCTGGTGTAAATATACTTTATAGTTCAGTAGAAATTACATATTTATTAAAAGGTAACTGATAAGCGAATCGATAAAATAATTTTTGATAGAATTAGTTTGATTAATAGTATAGCGAAAATTAAGTTTCTGCTATATTGATGCAGATGAAAAATCAGACAAGTCAATATAGCAGTTACTTAATATTCGCTGTAATAGTTATTAACGTTATTTTGTTGTCTGAAAGAACATCAAATTGGGTTACATAAAGGAGCAGGATTTTAATGGCAGACTTGAAGAGATTTTTTAAGAAAACAGTTTCAGAAGACCGGCATAAACAGGCCGTATCTGTTTCCGTACCTGAAGGCTTATGGATCAAATGTCCAAAGTGCGGAGAAATGGTTTACAGAGAAGACGTAATATCCAACGCCTATGTGTGCCCAAAATGCGGAGGATATTTCAGAATCAGTGCGAAACGCCGGATCAAAATGATCGCAGATAAAGGAAGTTTTAAAGAGTGGTTCACAGGAATTGACAACAGCAATCCACTGGACTATCCGGATTATCCGCAGAAAATTGAGGATCTGAGAGAAAAAACACACCTTGATGAGGCAATTCTCATCGGAGAAGCCACCATCGGAGGAATCCGTACAGTGATCGGAGCCATGGATACCAGATTTCTCATGGCTTCTATGGGATATGTGGTGGGAGAAAAGATCACCCGCTCATTTGAAGAAGCAACAAAACAGGGACTTCCGGTCATTCTGTTCTGTTGCTCCGGCGGTGCCAGAATGCAGGAAGGAATTGTATCACTGATGCAGATGGCAAAAACCTCCGCAGCCATTAAACGTCACTCCCAGGCAGGGCTTCTCTACACATCTGTGCTGACAGACCCGACTACCGGTGGCGTTACAGCAAGCTTTGCCATGCTTGGAGATATTATCCTTGCAGAGCCAGGCTCACTGATCGGATTTGCCGGCCCGAGAGTCATTGAACAGACTATAGGTCAGAAACTGCCGGAGGGCTTCCAGAGACCGGAATTTCTTCTGGAACATGGATTTCTCGACGGAATTGTTGAACGAGGCTCTATGCGGGATGTTCTTTCGCTGATTCTGAAACTGCATGATACCAGAAAATGTTACGGAGAATTTCCACAGGAAACATCTGCCAGATCTTTCGATACTTTTGGCAAAAAGAAAAAGCAGAAGAAACAAAAAAATCTCACAGCCTGGGACAGAGTCCAGATTGCCAGAAGCAGTGACCGTCCGTCAGCAGCGGAATATATTGATGCCATTTTTGATGATTTCATGGAATTTCATGGTGACAGAGGTGTCAGAGACGACAATGCCATCATCGGCGGCATTGCTACACTGGACGGACAGCCCGTTACAGTAATCGGAATCCGTAAAGGGCATACTACAAAAGAAAACATCAGATGTAACTTCGGAATGCCATCACCGGAAGGGTACAAAAAGGCTCTTCGACTGATGAAACAGGCAGAGAAATTCGGACGTGCAGTCATTGCATTTGTAGACACTCCGGGGGCATTCTGTGGACTGGAAGCAGAAGAACGGGGACAGGGCGAAGCCATTGCAAGGAATCTTCTGGAAATGTCCGATTTGAAGGTGCCGGTTCTTTCGGTTGTAATTGGTGAAGGCGGCAGTGGCGGTGCACTTGCACTTGCAGTTGGCAATGAAGTCTGGATGATGGAAAATGCAACCTACACCATCCTTTCACCGGAAGGCTTTGCATCCATTCTCTGGAAAGACAGCAGAAAGGCACCGGAAGCTGCGGAGGTCATGAAAGTAACGGCGGCTCATCTGAAAGAACTGGGAATCATTGAACGGATCATACCGGAGGAATATCCTGCAAGTGAGGAGAATTTGCCGGAAATTGCAGAATATATGAAAATCAGAATGAAGCAGTTCCTGGAGAAACAGACTGGTAAAAGTGGACTGCAGATTGCACAGGAACGGTATGAGAGGTTTCGTAAGATGTAGCACGATATTAAAAGGGACGCGCAGAAAAATATTTTATTTGGAGTGCGGTTTCGGGGTCTAAGATATTCTAAGCTCTCAGAAATCTGCTAAAGGCATGAGCCGTCTTGTCAAACTCGCTCCGTTGCAAACTTCGCTCAGACAGTGATGCAGCCGGCTCATAACGCAGATTTCTGAGAACTAAGAATATCTAAGACCCCTGCAAATGCACTCCAAATAAAATATTTTTCTGCGCTGTTTTGTTGCAGGTTGTCATGCACTTTCTTAGGGTTTATATTTATAGCAAATCTCTTAATTAATGTATTTGAGACAGCGGCTCATGTTTTTAGCGGCTTCCCGAATGCCTAGAAATACAATGGTTCCGAAACTGAGTCCCCAAACATAATTGCTTCCCATGCGTCCCTATTCAAAAAACATTAAAATTTTCCCCTATCCCGACTTGAAATAAGAAAGCCTCTGACGTATAATAAACCCGAAAGTAGAAAGGCGCTGCTTTTAAGCAGGGTCTTTTTTACAGATTTTGAATATATGAAAAATTCAGGAGTGAAAAAAGTTATGACCAAGATCAGAACAAGATTTGCACCAAGCCCTACAGGCAGAATGCATGTTGGAAATTTAAGAACAGCATTATATGCATACCTTATTACAAAACATGAAGGCGGAGATTTCATCCTCCGTATTGAAGATACAGACCAGGAACGTTACGTAGAAGGCGCTGTAGATATTATCTACCGTACTCTTGCAAAAACAGGACTTCTCCATGATGAAGGTCCGGACAAGGACAAAGGCTTTGGACCGTATGTTCAGAGTGAGCGTCAGGCACAGGGGATCTATCTGAAATATGCACAGCAGTTAGTAGAACAGGGTGATGCATACTACTGTTTCTGTAAGAAGGAAGAACTGGAAGGTATGAAACGTGTTGTGGCAGGAAAAGAGATTTCCATTTATGACAAACGCTGCCTTAAACTTTCCAAAGAAGAAGTACAGCGTCGTCTTGATGCAGGAGAACCACACGTAATCCGTTTCAATATGCCAACAGAGGGAACTACAACATTCCATGATGTAATCTACGGAGATATCACAGTAAACAATGAGGAACTGGAAGATCTGATCCTGATCAAATCTGACGGATACCCAACTTATAACTTTGCAAACGTAATCGATGACCATTTAATGGAGATCACACACGTAGTAAGAGGTAACGAGTATCTTTCCTCAGCTCCGAAATACAACCGTATCTACGAAGCTTTCGGATGGGATATCCCGGTTTATGTACATTGTCCGTTGATCACAGATGAGACACACCAGAAGCTTTCCAAACGTTGTGGACATTCCTCTTATGAAGACCTGCTTGATCAGGGATTTGTTTCAGAAGCGATCGTCAACTATGTGGCACTTCTCGGATGGAGTCCTTCTGACAACAGAGAGATCTTTACACTGGATGAACTGGTACAGGCATTTGATTATCATCATATCAATAAATCTCCGGCAGTATTTGATATTGCGAAACTTCGTTGGATGAATGGTGAGTATATCAAGAAAATGGATGCGGATGAATTCTATGAGAGAGCACTTCCGTATATGAAAGAAGTTCTGAAGAAAGACTACAACTTCAAGAAGATTGCAGGAATGGTACAGACCAGAATCGAAACATTCCCTGACATTCCGGCTCTGATTGACTTCTTTGAGGAAGTACCGGAATATGATTCCGCCATGTACTGCCATAAGAAAATGAAGACAAATGAAGAGACTTCTCTTACAGTATTAAAAGAAGTACTTCCGGTTCTGGAAGAACAGGAAGATTATACAAATGATCCGTTATTTGAAACATTAAGTGCATTTGTAAAAGAGCATGGTTATAAGAACGGATATGTAATGTGGCCTCTGCGTACTGCTGTTTCCGGCAAGCAGATGACGCCGGCCGGTGCTACTGAGATCATGGAGATCATCGGTAAAGATGAGACAATCAAACGAGTAAAGGCAGCTATTGAGAAATTAAGCAAATAAATATGAAGAGAAATCCATCTCAACTTCGGGCAATCACTCACCTGTCAGGACCTATGATGGTCCTGGCAGGTCCCGGCTCGGGGAAAACTTCCGTTATTGTGGAGAGAACTGCATACATGATCAATGAGGGGAAGATACCGGCTTCTTCTATTTTGGTTGTAACTTTTTCCAGAGCAGCGGCAACAGAGATGAAAGAACGGTTTTTGAAATTCGTGGGGCAGAACAGAAGCGAAGTGACTTTTGGAACTTTCCACGGAATTTTTTATGGGATTTTGAAAGCGGCCTATCATCTGAGTGCGGCCAATATTCTTTCTGAGGAAGAAAAATTCAGTATTCTACGTGAGATGACTGAGAAATATGGACAGGAAATGGCTCAGGAGGGAGATTTCATTGAAGAAGTTGCCAGGGAAATCAGTGTTGTAAAGGGGAACTGTATTTCTCCGGAGCATTATTATGCATCCTGTTGCTCGGATGAGATATTCAGGGACATTTTTCATGGCTATAAGCAGGCTCTGAAGGCGAAACGCAAGCTGGATTTTGATGATATGATCCTCTGTTGTTATGAACTTTTTTCTCAGAGACAGGATATCCTGAATGCATGGAGAAGAAAATTTGTCTACATTCTGGTGGATGAGTTTCAGGATATCAACAGCTTACAATACAAGATTTTGCAGATGCTGGCGGCACCTGTCAATAACCTGTTTATTGTAGGGGATGATGACCAGTCCATCTATCATTTCCGGGGCGCAAGACCAGAGATTATGTTAAATTTTACAAAGGATTATCCGAAGGCAGAGACAGTTCTTCTGAATGTGAATTACCGGTGCAGTAAGAATATCCTGCGTACAGCCATGGAAGTGATCGGATGTAATACCAGACGTTTCAAAAAGCAGCTGGATACTCCAAATGAAGAAGGGATGCCTGTGACGTGCAAGGAATTTGATAATCCAAGAGAAGAGTATATGTGCGTGGTGGCAGCACTGAAAAAAAGAATGGAGCGCGGCGAGGATCTGCTGAATACGGCAATCCTGCTTCGTACAAATCAGGAATCGGAAGGTCTGATCAATGTGCTGATGGAATATCAGGTTCCTTTTACAATGAAAGAACAGCTTCCCAATCTTTTCCGCCACTGGATCTGCCGGGCGCTTCTGGCTTATCTTGAAATGGCAGCAGGAGACAGGAGCAGGAAGAATTTTCTGGAGATCATGAACCGGCCAAATCGCTATATTTCCAGAGAAGCGTTGAACAGTTCGCAGATTAATTTTAATGAACTTCGGGAATATTATAAAGACAAAGACTGGATGTGCGACAGGATTACCACACTGGAAACGCATCTGAGGATTCTTGGTACTCTTTCCCCTTTTGCTGCGATTAATTTTATCAGAAAAGGAATGGGATTCGAAGAATACTTGCGTGAATATGCACAGTATCGTAAAATAAAACCAGAGGAACTGCTTGAGACCCTGGACCGGATCCATGAGAGTGCAAAAGGCATGAAAACCCTGGCGAAGTGGCAGGCTTACATAGAAGAATATACGAAGCGCCTGAATGAACAGGCAAGGAAACAGCAGGATAAAAAAGAAGGAGTGACTATATCCACACTCCATGCGGTAAAAGGTCTGGAATATGATATTGTGTATATTCTGAATGTTAATGAAGGAAGCATTCCATATCGCAAGGCGGTTTTGGCAGAAGCAGTGGAAGAAGAACGAAGATTGTTTTATGTAGGGATGACCAGGGCGAAAAAGAAGCTGGTGCTTGCCTATGTGAAACGCCAGTATGAGAAGGAACGGGAGCCTTCCCGGTTTCTTGAGGAGACAGGCCTATGAATAAAGGAATTATTTACTGTACAAAAATACGGGAAGAATATGAAGGCGCACATATGGAGCATATGATCGCAGAGAAACTTCTGGAAATCGCACTGAAAAAAGAATATGGAATCAATCTGTACAATGAACCCAGAGCAGAAGGAGAACATGGAAAACCATTCCTTTCCTATCGTCCGTCCCTGCATTATAATATCAGTCATTCCGGAAAATATGTGGTATGTATTCTGGCTGATCAGGAGGTTGGAATTGATGTGCAGATTCATTGCAGAGCCAATTATGAAAGAATGCTCAGACGTATGGTACCCCGGAACAGTATCTCGAAATTCTCTCAGATATAAATGTGAAAAAGAAATTTTTTGAACAGTGGGTACTGAGGGAAGCTTATATCAAATGGACCGGTGAGGGGCTTTCCAGAGACATGAGGACTATATCCATGGATGAAGGCAGTCATATGCTGCTTGATATGGAAGACGGTTACAGTGGAGCAGTATGGGCAATGAATCCCATGGAAATCAACTGGAAATATGAAGACATCATACTTGGGTAAGACATGAACAGACAAACGAAGAAAGAAATCCGGAGACTGGCAGTGAAGATTCTTGTAGCAGTACTGGCACTTGGACTGGCTTTCTGGGGATATGCTTTCGTATACAGGGGTAAGACGGAACCTCCTGCAAAATATCCGGTAACCAACCAGGATGCTGCAGTGTATTCATTACGCGGACAGATACAGATGCTGTCGCAGCAGGAGGAGTTAAATACCTTTGCCTTTGAGGGCAGAAAAAAAGAAAAAGAGTACGGAACTTATATTATTCCCGGACTGAGATATACAAGAACATTCCTGAATGCAGAGGGTACAAAACAGGCGGTATGTACTTCCATGACTCCTCAGGGACTTGCAGTGACCGATGAGTATGTACTTGTAAGTGCCTATTGTCATACGGAAAAACATAACTCTGTTATTTATGTGATCAACAAAGAAACTCACAGATTTATCAAAGAGGTAGTCCTGCCAGGTCTGCCTCATGTAGGCGGACTTGCCTATGATCAGGAACATGATATGTTGTGGTATTCTTCAAATACCAATGGAATCGCACAGGCGATCAGCATTAAGATGGATGTGCTGCGTGACTATAATTATGCGGATAACCATATGCCTGTGCAGGTAAATCAGACATGTAGTCTTTATGGAATCGTGAGAGATTCTTTTATGACTTTCTATAAGGGGTGCCTGTATGTAGGATGTTTTAACAAATATACAGAGAGCACCATCGCGAGATATGCGGTGGATTCAAAAGGTGATCTGGTGAATACTTTTAATGAGGAACTTGGCATGATGTTTGAAATGGCGGTTCCGCTGGATTATTCTACAATATCAGAACAGGCACAGGGAATGGCTTTTTATAACGATAAGCTGTTGTTGTCTCATTCTTTTGGTATTCTGCCATCCAGGATTGTTTTTTATGAACAGTCGGATAAACGTCTGTATGTCAATGAAAATTCTGCAAGATCATACAGAATGCCTGAGATGATCGAGCAGATTGTTGTAGAGGGGGATGAACTTTACGTACTCTTTGAATCAGGAGCTTATGCGTACAGGGGGTATGCAGGAAATGTGGTAGACCGGGTTCTGAAGCTGAATCTGATAAAAATGGAAGAGTCTTATCAGGAAGAGTACTAAAATCGGTTTGTCCACATATATTAAGTGTAAAGAGGTGAGACATATAGAAGCGCAGCAGATTGAAAACCTGTTTGCCGGAAATATCCGGAATCTTTTAATGGATGCGAAGCTGGATTATGATAAATTATATGAGATACGCCTTCGTGTAGGGCGCCCGTTGTTTTTAACTTATGACGGAGGAGAGTGTTTTCTGCGAAAACCGGGTCAGGAACAGTATCTGGTGACAACGGAAGATCTGAAAGAAACACTGGAATATGTCACAGGATATTCCCTGTATGCTTATGAGGATGAGATCAGACAGGGATTTATCAGTGTTCAGGGTGGTCACAGAGTAGGTGTGACCGGAAAGGTAGTGTTGGATCGGGGCAGGATCATGGGAATGAAATATATTTCCTGCATCAATGTCCGTCTGGCACATGAGATTCAGGGATGTGCGGATAAGGTGATGCCTTATATCCGTACAGAGAAATGGGTTGCAAATACATTGATCATTTCACCGCCAAGGTGTGGAAAGACTACGCTGCTCAGAGATATTATCAGGCAGCTCAGTAATGGATGGGCCAATACCCAGGGTCTGACAATAGGTGTGGTGGACGAGAGAAGTGAGCTGGCAGGCTGTTATCAGGGAATTCCTCAGAATGATCTGGGAATGCGTACAGATGTGCTGGACTGCTGTCCGAAATCAGAAGGTATGCAGATGCTGGTCCGTTCCATGTCACCGGATGTGGTTGCAGTGGACGAGTTAGGCTGTGAAGAGGATTTCAAGGCAGTTGACTCAGTGATCCATTGTGGATGTAAGCTGATTGCGACTGCACATGGAAGCTGTCTGGAGGATGTTCTGGATCAGCCATTCTTTTATAAGCTTATGGGCGAGAAAGTATTTGAACGTTATATTATCCTGGACAAAAATGATCAGGCAGGATGTCTGAAAGCTGTATTAGATGAAAATGGAAAAGTATGCTTAGAACAGTAGGGTTGTGCGTAATTGTAATTTCCGGTGTCGGTTGCGGTTTTGCCATGAGCAATGAACTTGGCAGACGCAAAAAGATGATGGAAATGATCTTACGGATGATCATCCTCCTAAGAGGAGAAATACGTTATGGAAATAAATCTCTGTACGATGCCTTTACAGGTGCTTCCGGGAAACTGGAAGGGAAGTACAGAGAATTTTTTATACTTACGGCACAGAAAATGAAAGAAAAAACAGGGGATTCCTTTGGGACAATCTTCAGAGAATCGGCCGGAAAGTGTCTGGATCTGGATTGTCTTTTGCAGGAAGAGAGAGACAGATTTTATTCACTGGGAGATCAGCTTGGTTATCTTGGACTGGATATGCAGCTAAAACAGATGGATCTGATGGAAAAGGAAACAGAATATGCGATCAGGGAACTCAGGAAAGATTTTTGTGAAAAAAGAAAATTATACCGCAGTATGGGAATACTGGGCGGAATATTTGTGGCTGTGTTTTTTGGTGAGCATGTATTTATAATCTGTTTCTTTACTGTGTAGATTACTGTTTTGCTATATTTGGCAGCAGAAGCCGGAAAGGAGAGACTGTGGAGGTAAGTCTTATTTTTAAAATCGCTGCAGTAGGGATTCTGGTTTCTGTTCTCTGCCAGATCCTAAAACACAGTGGAAGGGATGAACAGGCATTTCTGGTAAGCCTGGCGGGGCTTCTGATGGTGCTGTTCTGGATTGTTCCATATATTTATGAACTGTTTGAAAGTATTCAGCAGTTGTTTGTGCTGTGATTTCAAATCAACTGTTATGGCAGTTGACAGAACAGAAAGAGGTTTGAATGGCATGGATATTGTGAAAGTTTCAATCATGGGTATCTGCGGAATGATGCTTGGTTTTATTCTAAAAGAAACCAGACCGGAATTTGCTGCACTTGTGACCATGATGACGGGTTTTCTGATTCTTGGTCTTGCAGCAGGAAAAGTTTCTTATCTGTTTGAAACCATGAACAGGCTGAGAGAAAGCTTCCCCATAGACAGCAGTTATCTCACAGTTCTGGTTAAGATTATCGGGATTACATATATCGGACAGTTTTCATCTGCAATCTGCAAAGATGCCGGATATCAGATGATCGGAACACAGATTGACCTGTTCTGTAAACTGTCTGTGATGGTTCTGAGTATGCCGGTACTACTGGCAATTCTGGATACGATTTCGGAGTTTATGATATGAGGCAGGATAAAGAGAGAAGTATCAGGGAACAGGCAGATCTGTGGAAAGGTTACTGGTGTATACTGGCATGTATACTTTTGGTGGGAAGAGTGTCATATCTTACATTCTTTCAGAATCATATAGTATCCGTATATGCCGCTGCGCAGACAGAACAGAAAGAAGATTCTTCAGTACAGATCCTGCAGGAGAATCTAATGGAAGAGATACAGATTGATGATGTGCAGAAAATGTTGGATGAGATTATGGATGACCATGTTTTTTCTGTCAGAGAAGCACTGATGAATATCATAAACGGGGAGGATCCTGTTTCAAAAGAGACTGTACGGAGCTTTTTGTATAGTCTCTTTTTTCGGATATAGAGAATGAAAAAGGATTAATACTGAAACTTTTACTTGTGATTTTTATTGCAGCGGTGCTGGCGGAGTTTGCTGATGTTTTCGGAAACGGACAGGTTGGCAGTATCAGCTTTTATATTGTCTATCTTGCGCTGTTTACAATGCTTATGGAGAATTTCTCAAGGCTTGGAAGTACGCTTACAAACTGGCTTCTTGGACTGACGGATTTCATGAAAGTTCTGTCTCCGGCTTATTTTATGACAGTGGCTGCATCAACCGGATCATCAACAGCTGCTGCATTTTATGAAGGAATTTTGCTGATGATCTGGCGGTTCAGTGGCTTCTTGCAAATCTGTTTCTGCCTGCTGTAAACCTGAGTTTGCTTCTGAAAATGGTTAATTATTTGTCAAAAGAGGAGATGCTTACAAAAATGGCAGAACTTTTGGATGTAGCTGTAAACTGGGGGTTGAAAACTCTTCTGGGAGCTATTGTTGGTCTGCAGATTGTGCGGAATATGGTGAGCCCGGTGATGGATGCCATGAAGCGTTCTGCTGTTGGCAAGGCAGCGAGTGCGATTCCCGGCATTGGAAATGCAGTGACCGCTGTAACAGAATTAGTGCTGACCAGTGCAGTGATGGTGCGAAACAGTTTTGGCGCAGTAATCGTGATCCTTCTGTTGCTGATTGGAGCAGGACCGATTATCCATTATGGAAGTCTTTCTCTGGTTTATCGTTTTCTGGCTGCGATTGCACAGCCAATTTCTGACAAAAGAGTTGTGGGAGCTGAGTACAATGGGGGAGGGATGTGCAATGCTTTTAAAGCTTTTGCTGACAGCAGAAGTACTTTGCATGCTGACATTCCTGATAGTTGTAGTTTCTGTATCCTGATGAACTGACAGAAAGATTGCCGGAGGAAACATATGAAAGAAGAGCTGTATTTATGGATTCGGAATCTGGCAGTATTTTATATCTTTTTCACTGCGGTTCTGAATCTGATACCTGACCAGAAGTATGAGAAATATGTACGCTTTTTTATGGGCCTGCTGCTGATTTTTATGATGAGTACCCCGATATTTTCCATTCTTGGAAAAGGTTCGGAACTGACGGAAAGTTTTCTGGATAATTTTTCTGAAGAAAACAGAGAGAAAGAACTCCGGGAATTTCAGAATATTCAGAAAGTCTATCTGGAAAAAGGTTACGAACTGGAACTGGAACAGAAAATCCGGGAAACTCTGGAAAAAAGAGGCATAGAAGTATATAAGGTGAAAGTAAATATAGAAGGGGAGGAGACGCAGGCAAACCTTGTACTGAAGACAGAAATTTCTCAGGAGGAGAGAAAGGAGCTTAAAGATGCGCTGGTGGAAGAGTGGGGACTTAAAGAAAACAGAATTTGTATCCAGATTGTCCGAAATGAATCCGGCAAAATGGGGAATCCTGTTGCTCATCGGAGTACTTCTGGCAGTAGCGGCGATGCCTGTATCCAGTAAGCAGCAAAAGAAAAATACGGCAGGAGAGCAGAGTGAAGATATGCAAAAAGTGTTCTGGAAGAGAAACTTGAAGCATTTCTTGAAAATACGGAAGGGGTGGGAAAGGTACAGGTTATCCTGATGACAGATGAGAAGAAAGACAGGCAGAGCTTCTATAATTCAGAAACCATACAGGTGACCGGTGTTCTGATTTCTGCGGAAGGCGGAGGAAATCCTGTAGTGGTCCAAAATATTCAGGAGGCGGTCATGGCATTATTTCAGGTGGATGCTCATAGAATTAGAATAATGAAAATGAAATGAGGAGATAAATGTGAAAAAAGTCATCGGAAAAAATCAGGTCATTATTACATCGCTGGCAATTCTGATTGCAGTGGCAGGATATCTGAACTTTGCAGATGTAGATCTTGGATTCAGGGATAAGGAGGCAAGTACGGACAGCAGCAGTATCCTTGAAGATGCAGGATATGATCTTACAGATGAAACTGCTCTTCTGGATGAAAATCAGGCAGATGGAGGTCTGACTGATAACAGTCTTACAGACAGTCAGGAAACGGATACTCCCGGGGAGGCTGTGTTTACGGGTTCTACAGGATTTGCCGCACAGGCAAAGATCAGCAGAGAACAGGTGCGCTCACAGAACAAGGCAGATCTGCAGGACATTATCAATAATGAAGAAATTGATGATGAAGAGAAGCAGGAGGCAATACATACGATGGTCTCGATGACAGACCTTTCAGAAAAAGAAGCGGCAGCAGAGCTTTTGCTGGAGGCGAAGGGCTTTAAGAATGTAGTTGTAAATCTTACTGGAGAAACTGCGGATGTTGTGATCCCTGAAGCAGAACTTTCTGATGCACAAAGAGCACAGATTGAAGATATTGTAAAAAGGAAAACAGGAATTGCGCCAGAAAATATTGTGATCACCCCACTGAAGGAGAGTGAAGATGCAGAAGATACAACACAGACAGATGAAACATCAGCAGATACTTCGTATGAGGAAGACAGCGAAACATCAGCACAGCCATATGAGGATACCGCAATCGATACAACTGATATTTATGACTGATATTTTGATATGAATATGCGAACATATATCTTGACAGAAAAGAGGTGCATATACTAGAATAGGAATGCTGTAAAAAAATAGAAAACGTAACTGATACCGGCTGTTGCCGGTGTTTTATGCAAACAATTATAAAAAAGCGCAACAGGAGGCTGAACGTGTCTAAGTATACGAATGAAATAGAAAAAAGAAGAACATTTGCCATTATTTCCCATCCGGATGCAGGTAAAACTACACTGACTGAGAAATTCCTGCTGTATGGCGGAGCAATCAATCTTGCCGGAAGTGTTAAAGGTAAGGCAACAGCCCGCCATGCAGTGTCAGACTGGATGGAGATCGAAAAAGAGAGAGGTATTTCCGTTACTTCCTCTGTTCTGCAGTTTCATTATGATGGTTACTGCATTAATATTCTGGATACACCGGGACATCAGGATTTCTCGGAGGATACTTACCGTACACTGATGGCAGCAGATTCTGCAGTCATGGTAATCGACGGTTCCAAGGGTGTGGAGGCACAGACCAGAAAACTGTTCAAGGTCTGCGTAATGCGCCATATCCCGATTTTTACATTTATCAATAAGATGGATCGTGATGCAAACGACACATTTGACCTTCTTGATGAGATTGAGAAAGAACTTGGCATCGCAACCTGCCCGATTAACTGGCCAATCGGTTCCGGTAAGAAATTCCGCGGTGTTTATGACCGTGATACAGAGAAAATACTTACCTTTTCTGATACACAGAAAGGTACCAAAGAAGGTGTGATCGAGGAAATCCCGTTAAGTGACAGCCGGGCAGATGAGATTATGGATCCGGAGCAGAAAGCACAGCTTTTGGATGAGATTGAGCTTCTGGACGGCGCAAGTGCAGATTTTGACCAGGAGCTGGTAAGCAAAGGTAAGCTGACACCTGTATTCTTCGGATCTGCGCTGACAAACTTCGGTGTGGAAACATTTCTGGAACATTTCCTGAAGATGACAACATCACCGCTTCCGAGAGTGTCTGATATTGGGGAAATTGACCCCATGGATGATGATTTCTCAGCGTTTGTATTTAAAATCCAGGCAAACATGAACAAGGCACACAGAGACAGAATCGCATTTATGAGAATCTGTTCCGGTAAATTTGACGCTTCCCAGGAAGTATATCATGTGCAGGGTGATAAAAAGATGCGTCTGCTTCAGCCACAGCAGATGATGGCAGAATCCCGCCATGTGGTAGATGAGGCATATGCCGGAGATATTATCGGTGTTTTTGACCCGGGTATCTTTTCCATCGGAGATACAATCTGTGCACCCGGTAAAAAGTTTGCATTCGAAGGTATTCCTACATTTGCACCGGAACATTTTGCGAGAGTCCGTCAGATTGATACTATGAAGAGAAAACAGTTTGTTAAAGGTATCAATCAGATCGCGCAGGAAGGTGCTATTCAGATTTTTCAGGAGTTTAATACCGGTATGGAAGAAATTATTGTAGGTGTTGTAGGTGTCCTGCAGTTTGATGTTCTGAAATATCGTCTGGAAAATGAATATAATGTAGATATCCGTCTGGAAACACTTCCATATGAACATATTCGCTGGATTGCAAATAAAGAAGAAGTAAAAGTGGATAAGATCATTGGAACCTCTGATATGAAAAAAGTTACTGATCTTAAGGGAAATCCGCTGCTCCTCTTTGTAAATTCCTGGAGTGTGGGTATGACAGAGGACAGAAATCCTGGCTTAATATTAACGGAATTCAGTAAATAACCCTTTTCATTTATCTGTCGATTTGGTATAATGAACAAAGATTAAAGAATCCCTCAGGAGGTTTTCAGATGGCAGAGAAAAGAATAACATATAAAATACAGGATTTAGGAGGCATTGGTGAGGTCCAGATCGCAGATGAAGTGGTCGCTATCATTGCCGGACTTGCTGCTACGGAAGTAAATGGAGTTGCTTCCATGGCAGGCAATATCACAAACGAACTGGTAAGCAAACTTGGAATGAAGAATCTTTCCAGAGGTGTTAAGGTTACTGTACTCGAAGGAGTTGTAACAGTAGACCTGAACCTGAATATCGAATATGGTAAGAACATTCTTGAGACAAGTAAGAAAGTTCAGGAGAAAGTAAAATCATCCATAGAGAATATGACAGGTCTTGAGGTTGCAGATGTTAATATTCATATTGCCAGTGTAGATATGGAGAACGAAAAAGGAAAGTAACCCTTTCCTTTTTTGTGTACTTAAGAGATATTTAGAAAGGAAAGCTGTTTATACAGCAAAAATTATGCGAAGAAGAGAGCAGAGAGAACATATTTTTAAATTACTGTTCATGACAGAATTTAATTCAGAGGAAGAGATGAGTGAGCAGCTTTCACTTTATTTTGATACTCTGGAGGAACTTTCAGAGAAAGATCAGGAGTATATGAGCCGGAAATACCGCCATGTACTTGAAAAATTAGACGAGATCGATGCACTGTTAAATGAGACAAGCAATGGCTGGAAGACAAAGAGAATGAGCCGCGTTGACCTGACTGCCCTGCGTCTGGCAGTGTATGAACTGAAATATGACAAAGATGTACCTACAGGTGTAGCTATCAATGAGGCGGTAGAGCTTGCCAACGTTTTGGCGGTGAGACTTCCGGTTCCTTTGTAAACGGTATCCTTGGCAAGATTGCAACAGTGAAAGCGAAGAAAAATCAGAATGAAAAACACATATTCTGTAGGTCAGGTAAACCGTTATATCAAAAATATGTTTACCCAGGATTATTTACTGCAGAAGATTTATGTAAAAGGCGAGGTGTCCAATTGTAAATATCATACAAGCGGACACATCTATTTTTCCCTGAAAGATGAGACAGGAACATTGAATTGTGTGATGTTTGCCGGGCACAGACGGGGACTTGCATTTGCCATGAAAAATGGCGATAAGGTGATCGTTGGCGGGAGTGTGGATGTATATGAACGCGACGGCCGCTATCAGATGTATGCAAAGGAGATTACCCTGGAAGGTGCAGGAATTCTGTATGAGAGATATCTTGCATTGAAGCAGGAACTGGAAGATATGGGAATGTTTGCACAGGAGTACAAACAGCCCATTCCGAGATTTATCAGACGTCTGGGTGTGGTAACTGCACCGACAGGTGCGGCTGTTCAGGATATCCGCAATATTTCCTATCGAAGAAATCCCTATTTACAGATTATTTTATATCCGGCTCTTGTACAGGGGGCGGGTGCGGCAGAAAGTATTGTAAAAGGAATACAGATGCTTGATAAGACAGATGTGGATGTGATCATTGTGGGAAGAGGCGGTGGCTCTATTGAAGATCTCTGGGCGTTTAATGAAGAAATCGTGGCCAGAGCTATTTTTGAGTGCAGTACACCCATTATTTCCGCAGTAGGTCATGAAACGGATTTTACAATTGCTGATTTCGCTGCTGATCTGCGAGCTCCTACTCCTTCTGCTGCGGCAGAGCTTGCGGTGGATGATTACAGAAGTGTGATTGAAGCAGTAAGTATTTACAGGCAGCGGTTATATCGTGCAATGAGTGGTAAAATGGATCTGTACCGCAGCAGACTGGAGCATTTTCAGACAAAATTTGCTTATCTGAGTCCGGAGAACAGGCTGCGGGAGCAGAGACAGCGTCTGGCAGATCTGGAGAATGCTGTACAAAATGGAATGAACAGGAAACTTCAGGATGAGAGACACAGATTGTCTGTTTATCTGGAACGTTTTGCAGGACTTTCCCCTTTAAAGAAACTGAATCAGGGATATTCTTATGTGGCAGATAAATATAAAAAGACATTGACAAGTGTAGAACAGGTACAAAATGGGGATACCATTTATATATCTGTGACAGACGGTACGATAGAAGCAGATGTTACAGGTACGGTGAAGGAGGAGAGAATCTATGGCGAAGAAAGAAAACTGTGAGCAGTTACAGGAGGAGAAATCTCTGGAAGAGATGTTTGCAGAACTGGATCTGCTGGCTGAAAAACTGGAAAACAGAGACACATCGCTGGAGGACTCTTTTATACTGTACAGACAGGGCATGGAACTTTTGAAACTTTGCAGCGGGAAGCTGGATACAGTGGAGAAGAAAATGCTGCAGCTTAATGAGGATGGTACATTTAGTGAATTTTCAAGATGAATTAGCAAAGAGAACGGAAGAAACAGAGAAAGTGATCAGAAGCTTTCTGCCTGCAGAGGCGGGATTCGCCGGAACAATGGCTCAGGCTATGAATTACAGTATGCTGGCAGGAGGCAAGCGCCTTCGGCCAATGTTGATCCGGGAGACATATCGCCTGTTTGATGGTAAGGAAGAAGTTGTAAAACCGTTTATGGCAGGAATGGAGATGATCCATACTCATTCCCTGATCCATGACGATCTTCCTGCACTTGATGATGATGATTACAGGCGCGGCAGACTGACTACACATAAGGTATATGGGGAAGCCATGGGGGTGTTAAGCGGTGTTGCGCTGCTTAATTACGCATACGAAACCATGTTTCAGGCATTTGCCCTGACAAAAGAGCAGGATCGGGTAATCCATGCGTTGAGAGTGGTCTCACAGAAAACAGGCATTCATGGAATGCTTGGAGGACAAAGTGTTGATGTGGAAAATGACGGAAAGCCCCTTGAAAAAGAGATGCTTGACTATATTTACAGAAATAAGACGTCAGCATTGATCGAAGCCTCCATGATGACAGGCGCAATTCTTGCAGGAGCAAATGAGCAGGAAGTATCTGCAGTGGAGAAAGCTGCCGGAAATATAGGACTGGCTTTCCAGATTCAGGATGATATTCTGGATGTGACCAGCACTGCAGAAGAACTGGGAAAACCTGTACACAGTGATGAGAAGAATAATAAAGTTACTTATGTGACTCTTTTTGGAACAGAGAAGGCTGCTGAACAGGTGGAAGAACTCTCAGAAAAGGCAATCGATCTGCTGAAGAGTCTGAATAAAAATAACGAGTTTCTGTATTTGTTAATTGAAAAATTAATAAACCGCAGAAAATAAAGGAAGGATACAAATGATTCTGGAAAAGATTAAGAAACCCAATGATATCCATAAGATACCATTGGAAGATTTCGAGCCTCTGGCAGCGGAGATCAGGGACTTTTTAATCCGGTCAGTAAGTCGGACAGGCGGACATCTTGCTTCAAATCTGGGAGTAGTGGAACTGACTCTGGCTCTTCATAATGTGCTGGATTTTCCGGAAGACAAACTAATCTGGGATGTGGGACACCAGGCATATACACATAAGATTCTTACCGGAAGAAAAGATGAATTTAAGAATCTGCGACAGGAAGGTGGATTAAGCGGTTTTCCTAAGAGAAGTGAGAGCCCCTGTGATGCATATGATGCAGGACACAGTTCCAATTCAATTTCGGCAGGACTGGGATATGTGCATGCCAGAGATATTCTGGGACAGAAGCATCATGTGGTTTCTGTGATCGGAGATGGTGCTCTCACCGGAGGAATGGCGTATGAGGCATTAAATAATGCTGCAGAGTTAAAGACAAATTTTATTATTATCATAAATGACAATAATATGTCCATTTCCAGAAATGTAGGAGGCATGTCCACTTATCTGAGTGCACTGAGAACTGCAGAAGCTTATACAGGAATGAAGATGGGTGTGACAAAGGCACTGAAGAAGGTTCCGAAGGTAGGGACTGCTCTGGTAGATACTATGAGAAAAACCAAAAGCAGTGTCAAGCAGCTTTTTATTCCGGGAATGCTGTTTGAAAATATGGGACTGACATATCTGGGACCTGTTGATGGTCATAATATGCGTCAGATGATGAAACTCTTTAATGAAGCAAAACGGGTAGAGGGACCGGTAGTTGTTCATGTCCTGACAAAGAAAGGCAGAGGATACGAACCTGCAAGTGCCCATCCGGACAGGTTTCATGGAACAGGTCCTTTTGATATTAAAACAGGCCGGGTACTTCAGAAGAAAACAGTGCCGGGTTATACAGATGTTTTTTCCAAAGCACTGGTCTCTCTTGGTGAGAAAAATAAAAAACTGACAGCTATTACCGCAGCCATGCCGGATGGAACCGGACTTGTGGAATTTTCCAGGAGATTTCCGGACAGATTTTTTGATGTGGGAATCGCAGAGGAACATGCGGTGAGTTTTGCGGCGGGTCTGGCTCTTGGCGGCCTGGTTCCTGTTGTTGCCATCTATTCATCTTTTCTGCAGCGTGCTGTAGATCAGATCCTGCATGATGTATGTATGCAGAAGCTTCATGTGATTTTTGCTATTGACAGGGCAGGGCTTGTAGGCGCAGACGGGGAGACGCATCAGGGCTGCTTTGATCTGTCTTATTTGTCCATGATGCCGAATATGACTGTTCTGGCACCGAAGAATGACAGAGAACTGGAAGAGATGCTTGCATTTGCGGTAAGCTTTGACGGACCGATTGCAATCCGCTATCCGAGAGGCAGTGCGCATCAGGGGCTTCGGGAATATCAGGCACCTGTGGAATATGGCAGAAGTGAGATTATCCGCAAAGGAAAAAAAATTGCTGTGCTGGGAGTGGGAAGTATGATCCCGTCCTGCATGGAAATCTGTAAAGGACTGAAAGATGACGGCTATGATCCTACTTTTGTAAATGCCAGATTTGTGAAACCACTGGATGTGGATCTTCTTGATGAACTGGCAAAGGATCACAGTCTGTTTGTGACAGTAGAAGAGAATGTGAAAAGCGGCGGATACGGAGAGCATGTGTCTGCTTATATGGAAGCCTGTCATCCGGAAATAAGAGTGTTGTCGGCAGCTGTCTGGGATCGTTTCGTACCCCAGGGAAATGTAGAAAGCCTGCGCAGCCGGATTGGACTTGGAGTGGAAGACATCAGACAGGCAATAGAAGATAGTGAGGAATTAAGAGAGCAATGAAGAAACGTTTGGATATGCTTATGATGGAACGTGCCCTTGCACCATCCCGCGAGAAAGCAAAGGCATTCATCATGGCAGGCGATGTATATGTTGATGGTCAGAAAGAAGATAAGGCGGGAACCATGTTCCCGGAGACTGTAAAGATTGAGGTCAGAGGAAACACTCTTCCGTATGTAAGCCGCGGTGGGCTGAAACTTGAAAAAGCTATGAAAAACTTTGATGTCACATTGGATAGTAAGGTCTGTATGGATGTAGGTGCGTCCACCGGAGGGTTTACAGATTGTATGTTACAGAACGGGGCAGTAAAAGTTTATTCCATTGATGTAGGATATGGACAGCTTGACTGGAAGCTTCGTAACGATCCGCGTGTAGTCTGTATGGAGAAAACCAATATCCGCTATGTGGTACCGGAGGATTTGGGAGAACCGGCAGATTTTTCATCAATTGATGTGTCCTTTATTTCTCTTACAAAAGTACTGCTTCCTGTAAGAAATCTCCTTACAGATGAGGGTGAGATCGTATGTCTGATCAAGCCGCAGTTTGAGGCGGGGAGAGAGAAAGTCGGAAAGAAGGGGGTTGTAAGAGATCCTGCTGTTCATCAGGAAGTGATCGAAAAAGTGCGCGATTATGCCATGAGTATTTTTATGGAGCCATGTCATCTTTCTTTTTCGCCAATTAAAGGACCGGAAGGAAATATCGAATATCTTCTTCATCTGAAAAAACATCCGGAAGGTACCGGGGTTACCGACAGCCTGAAGGTATCTGTAGAAGCTGTTGTGGCAGAGGCTCATGGACAGTTGGATTAAAAAGGCTGAGTCAGGAAGAAACTATGGACAGGTTTTATATTATTACAAACAGTGACAAGGATAAAAAACTTGAAATCACAGAAAAAATCGCAGATTATCTGAAAACACATCACAAAAACTGTGAAGTACAGCAGGCAGAAAGGAAACATGAGGGTTCCTTTCATTATACAGATCCTGATAAGGTCCCGGACGATACACAGTGTATTATTGTTCTGGGAGGAGATGGCACACTTCTTCAGGCAGCAAGGGATGTGGTGCATAAGGAAATTCCTCTTCTTGGAATCAATCTGGGAAATCTGGGTTTTCTTGCAGAAGTGAATCAGACCTCTCTGTACAGTGCTCTGGATCAGCTAATGGCGGATGATTACGAGGTAGAAGAACGCATGATGCTGGAAGGAAGGGTGTACCGCGGCAGAAAACTGATCGGACAGGATATTGCATTGAATGACATTGTGATCGGCAGAGACGGTCATCTCCGCGTGGTCCGGTTTAAGAATTATGTAAATGATGTTTATCTTAATTCTTATAATGCTGATGGAATTATTATTTCAACACCTACCGGATCTACCGGATACAGTCTGTCAGCGGGAGGACCTATTGTATCGCCCAATGCCGCCATGACGATCATGACTCCCATAGCACCACACACGCTGAATACAAGAAGCATTATTTTTCCTGCGCAGGATGTGATCACTGTAGAGATAGGAAAAGGAAGACACTGTGACTGTGAAAAGGGAATCGCATCTTTTGATGGAGATACATTTATCCCCATGGTCACCGGTGACTGCATTCAGATCCGGCAGGCAGATGTAAAGACAAAGATTCTGAAGCTGAACCATTTAAGTTTTGTTGAGGTATTGCGCCGGAAGATGAGAGACAGCTGATCAGCAGGAGGAAATAAGGTGAAAGTTGCGAGACATGAGAAAATTATTGAACTGATTCATCAGTATGATATTGATACACAGGAAGAGCTGGCCTCCAGACTTAATGAGGCAGGATTTAAGGTGACACAGGCGACTGTATCCAGAGATATTCGTGCTCTCAAGCTGACAAAAGTGGCAGGAAAGGACGGAAAGTCCCGTTATGCAATTATTAATAATGAATCAGGAAGTCTTGGAGAAAAATATACAAGAGTACTGGAAGATACCCTGCTTTCTATTGATGTGGGACAGAATATCATTGTGATCAAAACCGTTTCCGGAATGGCCATGGGCGTGGCAGCAGCCCTGGATGCGTTGAAATGGCCGGAAATACTGGGATGTATTGCAGGTGATGACACTATTATGTGTGCTGCAAAGACTGCAGACATGGCACTGGGAGCAGCAGAGAAACTGAGAAGTTTTGTCAGATTGAATAAGTGATCCCACGAGTAACTGCTCAATACCTTTGCAGTTACGATCCTGAACTTTTAACATTACAAATGACTTGATTATGGAGGCAATAAATGTTAGCTCATCTGCATGTGAAAAATCTTGCACTGATAGAAGAAATAGAAGTAGAATTTGGTCCCGGACTGAATATCCTGACCGGTGAGACCGGAGCAGGTAAATCTATCCTTCTGGGGTCTATGCAGCTGATCCTGGGTGCAAAAACTTCTAAAAATATGATAAGGGAAAATGCATCCTATGCACTTGTGGAGTTGCTTTTTCAGGTAGAAAATGAGAAAGCACTGGAGACACTGAAAGCACTGGATATCTGTCCGGAAGATGGACAGGTACTTCTGTCCAGAAAAATCATGGATGGAAGAAGCATCAACAAGATTAATGGAGAGACAAGTACTGTAGGTCAGATGAAGGCCGCTGCTGCATGCCTTTTGGATATCCATGGACAGCACGAGCATCAGTCACTTCTGTATCAGGATAAGCAGCTTGCAATCCTGGATGCATATGGAAAAGAAAAAATCCTTCCTGCAAAGGAGAAGTATCTCTGGCATATAAAGAATACAGCAAATGCAAAACAGAACTTGGTTCCATGAATATGAATGAGGAGCAGAGGAATCGTGAGCTGGCTTTTCTGGAGTTTGAGATCAAAGAAATCGAGAAAGCAAATCTGCAGCCGGGAGAGGATGAGGAACTGGAAGCCCGGTACAGAAAAATGAGCAATGCAAAACTCATCGTTGACTCCCTGCAGCTTGTACATAATCTCACAGGCTATGAAAGCAAGGAAGGCGCCGGAGAGACTGTCGGAGAGGCATTAAAGGAATTCTCTCATGTAACACAGTATGATCCGGAGCTTACACCTCTTGCAGAGACACTTACTTCTGTAGACGGTCTTCTGAATGATTTTAACAGAGAATTATCCGCTTATCTGGACGAGCTGACCTTTGATGAAGGAGAGTTTTATGAGACAGAGAGAAGACTGGATCTGATCAATGGACTGAAGGCAAAATATGGACGTACCATTGAGGAAATTTTCACATATCGCAAACTTCAGGAAGAAAAACTGGAAAAATTACATAAATATGAAGAAAATTTACAGGAATTAAAGGAGCATCTCAGAGAACTGGAAAATATTCTTGAGAAAAAGTCGGATGAATTAGCAGAAATCCGTAAGAATACAGTAAACAGCTTGAGCAGAAGATTATTCAGGGATTGAAGGATTTAAATTTCCTGGATGTGAATTTTGCCATTGATTTCCGGAAAAAGAAAAACTACACAGATAATGGAACCGATGATATCCAGTATCTCATTTCTACAAATCCCGGAGAAACTCTGAAGCCACTGGGACAGATCGTATCCGGCGGTGAGTTGTCTCGAATCATGCTTGCATTAAAGGCAATCCTTGCAGACAGAGATGAGATTGAGACATTGATCTTCGATGAGATCGATACTGGTATCAGTGGAAGAACTGCACAGAAAGTCTCTGAAAAGATGGCAGTGATCGGACAGCATCATCAGGTACTCTGCATCACGCATCTGCCGCAGATTGCAGCTATGGCAGACAGTCATTTTGAAATTGAAAAACATCTGCAGGGAACTGAGACTATTACCCAGATCCATGTGCTTAAAGAACATGATTCCATCCGCGAACTGGCAAGACTGTTAGGTGGTGCAGAAATTACACCTGCAGTTCTTGAGAATGCGAAAGAGATGAAAGAATTGGCACAGAAACAAAAAAATACAAGATTTAAATAAAATAATTGACCACATACTAAGAGAGGATAATCTTTGTGACGGATTGTTCTCTCTTATTTTTGTACCTTTCGGGTTTACTGTGATGGGAAGTGTTTTATGGCAATTTCACAGTTACAGAATTTCATAAATACAGAATGAAAGGATGTGCATAACAATGAACAAAAGAAAATACAGACTTTTTGTCATCTGTTGTCTTGTGCTGGATCTGTTGGTGATGCTGATATCAGGTTACAGATATCTGGACAGAAAGATACCTGACGAAATTCAGATTTCCAGAGGCAAAAAAACAGAAGATGTCACAGAAGTTTTGTCAACACCGTTTGTTACATTTGAAGAAGCAGTTACTGTTTCGCAGGATGGAGGCTATATTCTGCCCTGTAAACTTTTGGGTTATATTCCATTTAAAGAAATAAAAGTAACACCTGCAGATGATCAGGAAATTTATGTCAGCGGAAGCACCATAGGAATTTATATGCAAACAGAAGGTGTTCTGGTGATTGACACCGGTGAAATTCAGAATCGGAATGGTGAGACAGAGGAGCCTGCGAGAAATATTATCAGACAGGGAGATTACATTATCTCATTTAACGGAGAAAAAATCTCTACAAAAAGAGAACTGATAGATGACATCTCAGAACTTGATGGCAGCGAAGTTACACTGGGGATAAGCCGTAAAGGAGAGAGTATTCCTGTATCTGTAACTCCTGTAAAAGACAAAAAAGGAGACTATAAACTTGGAATCTGGGTAAGAGATGATACGCAGGGGATAGGAACGCTTACCTACGTAGATCAGAATGGTAATTATGGTGCCCTTGGCCATGGAATCAGTGATATAGACACTGCCCAGCTTCTGAATATCCGAAACGGAGCTTTGTATAAAGCCCGGATTCTTGCGATTAACAAAGGAAGTAAAGGCAATCCTGGCGAACTTGCAGGATACATCTGCTATGATGACAGAAATATTCTTGGAACTATCGAAGCAAACAGCAGAAACGGAATTTATGGTCAGTTCACAGGGATTGCAGATGATGCGATCACTTTAAAGAAAATGCCGGCTGCGTATAAGCAGGAAGTGAAGATTGGAACAGCCACAATTCTCTGCAGTGCAGATGGCGAGGTAAAAGAATATGATGCAGAGATCAGAAAAATAGATTTGAATCATGAAGATACCAACAAAAGTTTTGTGATAAAGGTGACAGATAAAGAACTTCTGGAAGCTACAGGAGGGATTGTACAGGGGCTCAGCGGAAGCCCGGTTATCCAGAATGGAAAAATCATTGGTGCGGTAACTCATGTATTTGTTCAGGATGCTTCCAGCGGATATGGAATCTTTATTGAAAATATGCTGAAAAATACAGAAAGACTCTTTTAATGGATGATCAGGATTATGAAACAAAAATCTGATTATTGTCGAAATATATCAGATGCCTGTGAAAAATGAAAATAAAGAAAAAAGAATCACCAAAACTGTCGACATAAAATAGGACAAATTTCCCTCTGTGTCTTGATTTTTCCGTAAGCATTCCTCTATAATATGTGATGAACCGAAAAAGAAAAGAGATTTATTGAAAAATGGGGGAGGAGTGAAATTTATGGAAAAATTAAATGTGGCAATTGCAGATGATAATGAGAAAATGGTGGAAGTACTTGGTCAGATAATAGAAGAAGACAAAGATCTGGAACTTGTGGGAAAAGCGCATAACGGAGAAGAAATCTGTAATATTATACGTGAAAAGGAACCGGACGTTGTGGTTCTGGATATTATTATGCCGAAAATGGACGGACTGGCAGTAATGGAGAAATTTGCCAATGACAAAAGTCTCAAAAAGATCCCATCATTTATCGTAGTTTCGGCAGTCGGTCAGGAACGTATTACAGAAAATGCATTTAACTTAGGGGCAGATTATTATATCCTGAAGCCTTTCGATAATCAGATGCTGCTTAATCGTATCAAACATGTGCGCAGAGCCAGCGAGAGAAGAATACGTCAGATCGGGCGGCAGCCTGAAAGGACAGAAGACAATCCGGTACCTGTGAGAAATCTGGAAACAGACGTGACAAATATCATTCATGAGATTGGAGTGCCTGCACATATTAAAGGATATCAGTATCTGCGTGACGCCATCATCCTGTCAGTTAATGACATGGAGATGCTCAATTCCATTACCAAGATACTGTATCCTACGATTGCAAAGAAACATCAGACAACAGCCAGCAGAGTGGAACGGGCTATCAGACACGCCATTGAAGTTGCCTGGAGCAGAGGAAAAATGGACACAATAGATGAATTATTCGGTTACACAGTCAGTACAGGAAAAGGGAAACCCACAAATTCAGAATTTATTGCTCTGATTGCAGATAAAATCAGACTGGAATATAAAAATCGCTCTTTCCAATAGTCATAGTTTGGAGTATAATTATTCAATAAAGGCTACCAAGGAGGGTTTTTCGCATGAAAAATATTTTATTTGCAACATCTGAAGCTGTACCATTTATCAAAACAGGAGGTCTGGCAGATGTAGCTGGCTCATTGCCGAAATATTTTGATAAACGATATTTTGATATTCGTGTGATCTTACCGAAATATGCCTGTATGAAACAGGAATGGAAAGATAAAATGAACTATATCACACATTTCTATATGGATCTTGGATATAAGAACTGCTATGTAGGAATCATGCACATGGAGTACGAAGGAATTCAGTTTTATTTTATTGACAATGAATACTATTTCAGCGGACCCAAACCGTATGATGGAGGAACATGGGATCTGGAGAAATTTGCATTCTTCTCCAAAGCTGTACTGTCAGTTCTTCCGGTTATCGGATTCAGACCGGATATTATACACTGTCATGACTGGCAGACCGGACTTGTTCCCGTATATCTGCACGACAGCTTCCAGCAGAATGAATTTTTCTGGAATATCAAGACGATCATGACAATACATAACCTTAAATTCCAGGGTGTATGGGATGTACAGACAATCAAGAATATCACAGGACTGTCCGATTATTATTTTACAGCAGACAAACTGGAAGCATATAAAGATGCCAACTATCTGAAGGGCGGTATTGTGTTTGCAGATGCAGTCACTACTGTAAGCAATACTTATGCAGAGGAAATCAAGACACCGTTCTATGGAGAAAAACTGGACGGTCTGATGTGTGCGCGTGCAAACAGCCTGCGTGGAATTGTAAATGGTATTGATTACAATGAATTCAATCCTGAAACAGATCCATATATCACAAAGACTTATAATGCAACAACTTTCAGAAAAGAGAAAGTTAAGAACAAACTTCAGCTGCAGAGAGATCTTGGATTGCAGGAAGATCCGAAGACGATGATGATAGGTATTGTATCACGACTGACAGATCAGAAAGGGTTTGATCTGATCGCATATGTGATGGATGAGCTTTGCCAGGATGCTATCCAGCTTGTAATTCTTGGAACCGGTGATGAACGTTATGAGAATATGTTCCGTCACTTTGACTGGAAATATCATGGAAAGGTATCTGCTCAGATCTATTATGATGAGAAAATGTCTCACCGTATCTATGCATCAGCAGATGCGTTCCTGATGCCGTCTTTATTTGAGCCATGTGGTTTGAGTCAGCTGATGAGTCTCCGTTACGGAACACTTCCGATCGTCAGAGAAACAGGTGGACTGAAGGATACGGTCGTACCTTATAATGAATATGAGGGAACTGGAAACGGATTTTCTTTCAGAAACTACAATGCGCATGAGATGCTTGCAACAGTGCGCAATGCGGAAAGAATCTATTATGATAAGAAACGTGAATGGAATAAAATGGTTGATCGTGCTATGGCAGCTGATTTCTCATGGGGTAATTCCGCACGTCAGTATGAAGAAATGTACAACTGGCTGATTGGTGATAAATAGAAACAGAGAGAAATATTAAAAACTACGAAAGAGCAGGGAATGTAAAAAAAGCACATTCCCTGCTTTTGCTGTTATGTTGTTACTGTTCACACACCACTATCCCGCGAGGTGTTTTGGCATGAATATATGCCAAAATCCAGAGACATACAAGCCGAAATTCCATTGCCGCAGGTAATCTGAAATGAATTTTGGCAACGTTACTGAGAACGGAGTGAACAGTAACATGAAAAGGTTATTCAGGCAGAATAAAAAGCTTGACATTTGACAGGAAGTATAATACTATAATGAATAGAAAACGAACATAAGTTCTTAAAGGGCTGAAGGAGATTAAAATAAATGATAAATGAAGAAAAGCAGAAAGCACTGGAAGCAGCGCTTGGACAGATTGAGAAACATTACGGGAAAGGATCAGTCATGAAACTCGGGGAATCCGGAGCAAATATGCAGGTGGAGACAGTCCCTACCGGATCTTTAAGTCTTGATATTGCACTTGGAGTAGGCGGTGTTCCCAAGGGACGTATCATCGAGATTTACGGACCGGAATCCAGCGGTAAGACAACCGTTGCACTTCACATGGTTGCGGAAGTGCAGAAACGAGGCGGGATTGCTGGATTTATTGATGCAGAACATGCTCTGGATCCTGTCTATGCAAAGAATATCGGTGTAGATATCGATAACCTGTACATATCACAACCGGACAATGGAGAACAGGCACTTGAGATCACAGAGACGATGGTGCGTTCCGGAGCTGTGGATATTGTGATCGTTGACTCGGTTGCCGCACTTGTACCGAAGGCGGAGATTGATGGAGATATGGGTGACAGCCATGTAGGTCTTCAGGCCAGACTGATGTCACAGGCTCTCCGTAAACTTACAGCAGTGATCAGTAAATCTAATTGTGTAGTTATCTTTATCAATCAGCTGCGTGAGAAGGTTGGAGTTATGTTTGGAAACCCTGAGACAACGACAGGTGGGCGTGCTCTGAAATTTTATTCATCTATCCGCATGGATGTCCGCAGAGTAGAGACATTGAAACAGGGCGGTGAGATGGTGGGAAACCACACCAGAATCAAAGTTGTGAAGAATAAGGTGGCTCCGCCGTTTAAACAGGCAGAATTTGATATTATGTTCGGAACCGGCATTTCCAAAGAGGGAGATATTCTTGATCTGGCAGCGGAATGCGGAATTGTAAATAAGAGCGGTGCATGGTACGCATATAACGGAGATAAGATCGGACAGGGACGTGAAAATGCGAAGATTTTCCTGAAAGAGCATACAGATATCTGTGATGAGATTGAGAAGCAAGTCAGAATCCATTATCATCTTCTTCCGGATGAAGAAGGACAGGCCAAAGAGCCGGTGCCGGCAACAGGTGATGCACCGGATGCTTCTGAGGAGTGATCATGGGGAATTCATCCGGAGATCTGAGAGAATTTCTCAGGAATGCAGAGGCTTTAAAGAGACAGACTGTACAGAAACAACAGAAAAATTTAACGGAAGAACCTGAAGAATACAGAGACGCAAGGCGTAAAGCCATGCGTCTCTTAGAACATATGGATCGGACGGAGAAGGGATTGAGAGAGAAATTGCGCCAGGCGGGATTTACCAGTCAGGCGGTTGATCATGCTCTGACATATGTTGAAGCCTATGGATATATAGATGATGAACGATATGCCAGAACTTATATTGCATACAGAATGGATACAAAGAGCCGGCAGAAGATCATCCGGGAACTTATGGGAAAGGGAATAGACAGGAAAACAGCGATAAATGCATGGGAGAAAGAGGCTGCCTTAAATATGCCTGATGAAAAAGAAATCCTCTATCGAACCATAGAAAAGAAATATCCGCCGAATACTGAGCTGGATGAGAAAAAAATGCGTCGGCTCTATGGTTATCTTGTGAGAAGAGGATTTGGATATTCAGACATTGCAGATACTCTTGAGAATATGAATATCAGACTTGTACATACATATTCGGATGAATCATAGTATACTCCATTGTATGTATATTGCAAAATATATTACTGAGAACAGAACGAACAGTAATTAAATATAGGAAAAATATTCAAACAATTATCCTGAAAAACTTGACATAAGTATGAAAAAAAGATAAACTTGTATTGTTGTATTTGTACAATGAAAACTAAATAAGGAGGTGCTCCTGTGACAACAACAATTATTGTTGCAATTGTCGCTGTGGTAGTCGCGCTACTTATTGCAGTTCCTGTTACTTGCAAAGTCGCTGTGAACAATAAAATCCAGAAGGATGCCGAGATTGTTGGGACAGCAGAAGACAAAGCAAGAAGCATCATAGATGAAGCTCTGAAAACAGCTGAGACTAAAAAAAGAGAAGCTTTATTGGAAGTGAAGGAAGAATCTCTCCGTACAAAAAATGAACTGGAGAAAGAAACCAAGGAACGAAGAAACGAACTGCAGAAATATGAAAATCGTGTATTAGCAAAAGAATCCGCGGTTGACAAGAAAGCAGATGCAGTTGAGAAGCGTGAAGCGGAATGCACAGCGAGAGCAGCTGAGGTGCAGAAAAAAGAAAAACGGTAGAAGAACTTGAGCAAAAAGGAGTACAGGAACTGGAACGAGTTTCAGGTCTGACCTCCGAACAGGCAAAAGAAGAATTACTCAGATCCGTTGAAGATGATGTAAAAGTGGATGTAGCCAGACTTTACAGGGAATTGGAAAGCAGGGCAAAGGAAGAAGCTGGTAAGAAGGCTAAGGAATATGTTGTCAATGCCATCCAGAAATGTGCAGTTGACCATGTAGCTGAAACTACCATTTCGGTTGTTCAGCTTCCGAGCGATGAGATGAAGGGAAGGATTATTGGTCGTGAAGGCCGTAATATCCGTACTCTTGAGACACTTACAGGTGTGGATCTTATTATTGATGATACACCGGAAGCAGTTGTGTTATCTGCTTTTGATCCGATCCGTCGTGAAGTTGCACGTGTAGCTCTTGAGAAACTAATCGTAGATGGACGTATCCATCCGGCCAGAATCGAAGAGATGGTTGAGAAAGCCAGAGAGAAGTAGAAGCGCAGATTCGCGAAGATGGTGAGAATGCAGCTATGGACGTTGGAGTTCATGGTATTCATCCTGAATTACTGAAACTTCTTGGACGTATGAAGTTCCGTTCAAGTTATGGACAGAATGCTTTAAGACATTCTATTGAGGTAGCTCAGTTATCCGGAATGCTGGCCGGTGAGGTTGGCGTAGATGTCCGTATGGCTAAGAGAGCAGGTCTTCTTCATGATATTGGTAAATCAATTGACCATGAAGTAGAAGGATCTCATATTCAGATTGGTGTGGATCTCTGTAAGAAGTATAAGGAATCCCAGATTGTTATCAATACGGTCGCATCTCATCATGGTGACTGTGAGCCGGAATCTCTGATCGCATGTATTGTACAGGCTGCAGATGCTATTTCAGCGGCGAGACCTGGTGCAAGAAGAGAAACGCTGGAAACTTATACCAATCGTCTGAAACAACTGGAGGATATTACGAACCAGTTTAAAGGTGTTGATAAATCTTTTGCCATTCAGGCGGGAAGAGAAATACGTGTAATGGTAGTGCCGGAGCATGTTAATGATGCAGATATGGTTCTCCTTGCGCGCGATATTGCGAAACAGATTGAAGCAGAACTTGAATATCCCGGTCAGATTAAAGTCAACGTGATACGTGAAAGCAGAGCGATTGACTATGCGAAATAATATGATTGTTCATTTTATGGACTATCGTGGACAGTTCTTTGCAGATATAAACTGTGCAGATTGTATTTATACAGTCTGTGCAGTTTTTTATGTTATAGGAAATTACTCCGTAATGTTCCTATAACATAAAAAGCCCTCCGGACACGATTCTTTCTTGTAAAGACAGGAATACTTCCTGGAATTTCTCAGTAAACTGGTACAGGGTGATAGAATGAAGAAAAACAGAACGGGAACCAAAAAATTTCCTGCGCTTATTTTATTTCTTCTTGGATTTCTGGCCGGAAATCTGATACCGAATATAATCTGGAAGGCAAAATGGCAGCAGAAAACATGGGCATCGGTATATTTTCTGAGTACATTTGCAGGAAAAAATACAGGCAATATTGAATATCTGAAAGAAATATTAAAATACAGAGGTGTTTTTTATCTGTTGAATATAATCTGTGGATTTTCGGTTTTTGGTGCGCCGCTTGCTGTTATAACGCTTCTGGGATCAGGATTGTATGCAGGTATGATAATGACTGTTTCTATACTGGAATTTGGATTTGCAGGCGGGGTGATCGGAATGGGACTTTTGCTGCCACAATATTTATTTTACATTCCGGTCTGGCTTTATTCTATGGAACAGGAATGGAAGATATCATCAGAAATATGGAGAAACAGAGGTCTGATTTCTGGAGAAGTCAGTATTTATCTTAAAAAAATGTGCATTGCAGCAGTAGGATATTTTCTGGGAATACTTATCGAATGCTATGTGAACCCTCTGATCATTGACATTATTCTGAAATATATAAAAATTTTTTAATGACATATTTACTATATTTAGTATTGGTTGTCATAAAATCTCCGACATATGGTATTTGATGCTAAAAAAGCTTGAAATACAAGGATTTTTATCGAAAAAAAAGGTTTGATTTTATGTAAAATAAACAGTATAATACATATACATTTTATCGGAGAGAGTACGATTTTCTGCTGATAAACTGCGAAGAGGATTAATTTTCGTCTGATCGCAGGAGCTACAGGCAGCGGATATTTTGATTAAAAGGAAACGGGAATATGGACATAGAAATAAGGGAATTTATTACATATCTGCATAATACAAAAAAAACATCGGCAAATACAGAGATCTCATACCAGAGAGATCTGAAAAAAATGGCGGAATTTCTGAAGGAACGGGGAATCAGAAATTATAAAGATGTAAAAGAACTTGAGCTTGAAGGGTATATCAGTTACATGGAACGTGAGAAGTTTGCGTCATCTTCCATTTCCAGAAGCGTTGCTTCTATGAGAGCATTTTTTCAGTATCTGTGGAAGGAAGGCGTGATCGCAGAAGATCCGGCAGATAACCTGAAACCTCCGAAGGTTGAGAAAAGGGCACCTGAGATACTTACCATAGAAGAAGTGGATAAATTACTTCAGCAGCCGAAATTGGATACCCCTAAAGGGATAAGAGATTCAGCAATGTTGGAATTGCTGTATGCAACAGGTATGAGAGTCAGTGAGATGCTTCATCTTCAGATTTTTGATGTCAATCTCCAGTTTGGATATGTGGTCTGTAATGAGAATGGAAAAGAGAGGATCATCCCTATTGGTATTCCATGCAAGAAGGCAATGGAACGGTATCTGCAAACAGCCAGAACTGTTTTTGTGAAAGATGAGAAAGAAACAGCATTATTTACAAATTGTTCAGGGAAAGCGATGAGCCGTCAGGGATTCTGGAAAGTATTAAAGGGATATGCGGATGATGCCGGTATCAAAAGGGATATTGCCCCACATACATTGAGACATTCTTTTGCTGTGCATATGCTGCAGAATGGTGCGGATATACGAAGCGTTCAGGAAATGCTGGGACATTCCGATATTTCCACTACGCAGGTTTATCTGGGCATGAATATGAATAAAATGCGTGATGTGTATATGAAAACACATCCACGTCATTAAAAACTTATTATTTATGAGGATTGCTATAATGTCAAATGAAAAAGCTTCTATAGTCTGTTTTGAACAGTTTATAGAAGCTTTTTTAACTGAATCAAGTAAGTCCCCTGCTTTAATTGCGAAAAGCAATAAGCAGTGGGTGGCTGAATAGTTTTTTCCTGTAATGTCATAACATGTGCTATTTACAGATAATGTAATTACAGCGATCCATCTGATCAGAGAGTATGGAATGTTGTTTATAAACAATAACGGATCAACACATCTCAGCAATTGTATACAGAAGACGTTCGGATTCTTCCCATCCAAGACATGGATCGGTAATAGATTTTCCGTAAATATGATCACATCCGATCTTCTGATTTCCCGGTTCAATATAACTCTCGATCATAAGCCCTTTTACCAAAGTATGAAGTTCCGGGTCTACCTGGCGGCTGTGGAGAACCTCTTTTGCAATACGAACCTGCTGGTCATATTGTTTATTAGAATTAGAGTGGTTGGTATCAACAATAACAGCCGGATTTTTAAGGTTTTTCTCCTGATATTTCTCCCAGAGAAGACGAAGATCCTCGTAATGATAGTTCGGGATTGTCTCCCCATGTTTATTTACGGCACCGCGGAGAATTGTATGAGCCAGTTCATTACCTGTTGTTTCTACTTCCCAGCTTCTGTAGATAAAACGATGTCCACCCTGAGCTGCTACAACGGAATTGAGCATAACTGCAAGATCGCCGCTGGTTGGATTTTTCATACCTGCAGGAACTTCCATGCCGCTGACGGTAAGACGATGCTGCTGGTCTTCCACAGAACGTGCACCTACTGCCACATAAGAAAGCAGGTCAGAAAGGTAACGGTAATTTTCCGGATAAAGCATCTCATCTGCACAGGTCATACCACTGGTCTGGATTGCATGGATATGCATTTTACGGATTGCTACAAGCCCTGCAAGAAGATTTGGCTGTTTCTCGGGATCCGGCTGGTGAACCATACCTTTATAGCCTTCTCCTGTTGTTCTTGGTTTGTTTGTATAAACACGTGGAACGATCAGAACCTTGTCAGCTATTTTCTCCTGAACATTGCGTAATCTGGTAAGATAGTCCAGAACAGCGTCTTCATTATCTGCTGAACAAGGACCGATGATTGCAAGGAATTTATCGGATTTTCCGGTAAAAACATCACGCAGTTCTTTATCTCTTGCATCTTTAACAGCCTGAATTTCAGCATCAATGGGATACTGATTACGGATTTCTTCAGGGGTTGGTAATTTTTTGATAAAATCGAATCCCATAGTAATATCTCCTTTGTGTCTATTTGTCTTGCTTTTTTCGGAATTTATTATAAACCATTCCTATCTGAATGTCGATAGCCAAAATATTTTCGGATGACTTTCTGCGATCATATCAAGCGTTACTGTTCACTTCGTTCTCAGTAACGTAGCCAAAATTCATTCCAGATTACCTGCGGCAATGGAATTTTGACATATCCATGCCAAAACACCTCGCGGGATAGTGGAGTGTGAATAGTAACTATCAAGTCTCTTAATCAATATGCATTATTTACGGGGATTGCTATAGTTGTTTTGTAGTATCTGTAAACTGTGCAGGATGCTGAGCACCAGTTCGCTGCAGAGAATCCCGTACAGATATCCCCGGATTCCCAGAACAGGGATTGCAAACAGCACGAAACTGATCCGGATACAGACGCTGATCACACTGTGCAGCAGGCAGATGCCGGATTTTCCAAGGCCGTTGAGTACGCTGGTGAGAGTGGTGTTCAGGTACAGAAAAGGACAGATATACGACATGGTATGGATATAGATTCCGGCTGTCTGACTGTGAAACAGAAAATTTCCAAGAAATTCTCCAAGAAATAGAAAAAAAACCAAGCAGGATCCGCCTAGCAGCAGACAGTATCGGAAAATCCTGCCGATTACATATTGGATCCGCTTTTGATACCCCAGAGTCTGCAGCTGGGTAATGGAGGGAATCAGCATGGCAGCAGCCGAGTTTGTAAGCGTAGCGGGGAAAAGAATAAGCGGAAGTGCCATCCCTGTAAAGATTCCGTAAACACTCAGGGAATCCTTGGGAGTAAGTCCTGACATTTGCAGCCTTGCAGGTATAAGAATCACTTCAATACTTCCCAGAAGGGTGAGCAGTATTTTATTCATGGTAAGAGGAACGGAAATATGGAGCAATTTTCTGAGAGCAGAAAGCGGTCTTCTGATATTCCGGATATTATAATGTGTTACCTTAAAATGCATACTGACTGCGAAAAGAGAAATAAAAGATGAGGCTATTTCCCCGATAAGATTTCCGCCGACTGCAATTGCCGGAGTGATGTTTCGCCCTTGCGATGCACAGATCAGATAAAGGATATAGCATCCGCCTGTGCGGAAAAGCTGTTCCAGAAGCTGGACTCCTGCGGGAAATCCGGCCTGTTTTCTTCCTAAATAATAGCTGCTGATACAGGTATGAAGTGTACTCAACGGAATACTCAGAGAAAGAATCCGTATCAGACCGGAGGTCTGTGACTCTTTCAGAATCTGTACTGCCCAGAAATCCGCATAGCTGTAAAGAAACCAGGAGAATACCAGGGAGAAAACAACAGAAAATACAGTTCCCACGACAAAATAATCTGAGATATGACGACTGGGATTTTTGGAAACTTTTTCTGCGGCAGTGAGGCGGGAGATTGCAGTCTGGATACCGGAAGCGCAGATGGACATGATCAGAATCTGCAGTGGAAGTATAAGCTGAAAGATACCAAGCCCATGTGCACCAATGGTGTGTGACAGGAATATTCTGTAAAAGAACCCCATAAGTCTGCTTAACAAACCGGCAAATGTAAGAAGTAAAGTTCCTTTGATAAAAAGTTTTTTTGACATAATGAAAAATCCAGACCTTTTCATGCGCAGCAGGTGCGAATATCCGCTTGACTAAAAAACAGTAACCTGCCGAAACGCCTTTACAGCAATATATGAACAAAACAGCCTTGACAGAACGGTTTGTTTCTGGTAAAGTAATCATGAAATCCGAGGGAAACACTGGGAATTAAAAAACGAGGTGAGAAAATGAAACTCTCAACAAGAGCCCGTTATGGCTTGAAAGCACTGATAGATCTTGGTTTGCACAGTGCGAATGAAGCGATATCTTTACAGAGTATTGCGGAGAGACAGGATATTTCCACAAGCTACCTCGAACAGCTTATGGCCATGCTTAAGAAGCCGGCCTTGTAAAGAGCAGCAGAGGGGCTTACGGCGGATACCAGCTTGGCAAGCCGGCAGATGAGATCTCGGTCGGTGAAGTCCTGCGTGTGCTGGAAGGCAGCCTGGAAGCAGCAGCCTGTCCCGGGATTGAGAATGACGGAACCTGCCATGGCAGTGATGTATGTGTGGCAAAGCTCGTCTGGAAGAGAATCAATGACAGTATTACAAGCGCTGTCGATACCCTGATGCTTGGTCAGCTGATCGAGGAAAGCAGAAGAGTACATGAAGAAAAAATGGAAAGTCAGGGCATGGAAGAAAATGTACCGGACATACTTAAATAAAACAGGAGGACAAGAAAATGGGAAAAATGATTTATCTGGACAATGCAGCAACAACTAAAACAGCACCGGAGGTTGTCCAGGCAATGCTGCCATATTTTTCAGAATATTATGGCAACCCGTCTAGTATTTATGATTTTGCAGGCAAGAGCAAAGAGGCGATCACCAAAGGAAGAGAGCAGATCGCAGAAGTTCTTGGAGCAAAGAAAGAAGAAATTTATTTCACAGCAGGTGGTTCCGAGTCTGATAACTGGGCTCTGAAGGCTACCTTTGAGGCATATAAAGCAAAAGGAAACCACATCATCACAACAAAGATCGAGCATCATGCAATTCTCCATACCTGTGAATATCTGGAGAAACGTGGCGCAAAGATCACATATGTAGATGTAGACGAGAACGGTATTGTAAAACTGGATGAACTTGAGAAAGCAATCACACCGGAAACAATCCTGATTTCTGTAATGTTTGCAAACAACGAGATTGGTTCTATCCAGCCGATCAAGGAAATCGGACGTATCGCAAAAGAGCATGGAGTGCTTTTCCACACAGATGCTGTTCAGGCATTCTGTCAGGTTCCAATCAATGTGGATGAATGCAATATTGATATGTTAAGCTCCAGCGGACATAAGATCAATGGACCAAAAGGAATCGGTTTCCTCTACATTCGTAAGGGCGTAAAAATCCGTTCCTTTGTACATGGCGGTGCACAGGAACGTAAACGTCGTGCAGGTACAGAGAATGTGCCGGGAATCGTTGGATACGGTGTAGCAGCAGCACGTGCAAATGCATCCATGAAAGAACGTACTGACAAAGAAATCGCTATCAGAGATCATTTGATCCACAGAATTGAGACAGAGATTCCTTATGTAAAAGTAAACGGTGACCGTATAAAACGTCTTCCGAATAACGTAAATGTCAGCTTCCAGTTTGTTGAGGCGAATCTCTCCTGCTGATGCTGGATAATTATGGAATCTGTGCATCCAGCGGATCTGCCTGTACATCAGGTTCTCTTGATCCGTCCCATGTACTTCTTGCAATCGGACTTCCGCACGAGATTGCACATGGTTCTCTGCGTATGACACTCAGTGAAGAGACAACAATGGAAGATGTAGATTTCGTAGTGGACAGATTGAAAGAAATTGTAGCGCACTTAAGAAGCATGTCTCCATTATATGAAGATTTCATGAAAAAACAGAATAAATAACAAAACAGAAGATAATTGTTTGTATTTTTGCAGTTACAACAGAAATAATATTAAAAGAAAGTCAGGATAACAGGAGGAAACACAAATGGCTTACAGTGAAAAAGTAATGGATCATTTTCAGCATCCGCGTAATGTAGGAGAAATAGAGAACGCAAGTGGCGTAGGTACAGTGGGAAATGCAAAATGCGGTGATATCATGAGGATTTTTCTTGATATCGATGATGAAACACATATCATCAAAGACTGCAAATTCAAAACATTCGGATGTGGTGCGGCAGTTGCAACCAGCAGCATGGCAACAGAGATGGTAATGGGAAAAACCATCGAAGAAGCTATGGAAGTTACAAATAAGGCAGTTATGGAAGCCCTGGACGGACTTCCGCCTGTAAAAGTACACTGCTCCCTGCTTGCAGAGGAAGCAATCCATGCGGCTCTGTGGGATTATGCACAGAAGCATCATATTGAGATTAAAGGTCTTAAGAAACCAAAGTCTGATATTCACGAAGGCGAAGAAGCAGAGGAAGAAGAATATTGATTATAGCAAAAAATCTGAATCTGTTTGTAATCTGAAATCGTTATTTATAAAGAAGGGGCGGGTGATACTCATCATCTGCCTGTGCTTTATATTATGGCATTATATGATACCAGGGACAAAAGATATTTTGTGAAGCAGTTCCCGCAATTTTTATTATATGATGTTGCTATAAATATTTTCTGCAGGAGGTAGAAATGACAGGACTTACAAATGAACAGGTGCAGGAGAGGATTGCAGAAGGAAAAGTTAATGTCAACGAGAACCCGAATACCAGAACCTACAAGCAGATCATTTTGGAAAACACGCTCACATTTTTTAACTTTTTAAATATTGCATTGCTTGTTCTGGTGCTTTTTGTGAGATCTTATAAGAACTCCATGTTTATGGGAATCATTCTGATCAATACAGTGATAGGTATTATTCAGGAAATCAGAGCAAAGAAGACGATTGACAAACTTGCAATCCTTACAGAGAGTAAAACAGTAGTTTTGCGTGAGGGGAAGAAATGGAGTATTTCCACAGAGAAACTTGTTCTGGATGATCTGATCTTTCTGAAAACAGGAGATCAGGTTCCGGCTGACGTAAAGGTACTGGAGGGAACTGTAGAAGTAAACGAGTCTCTACTCACCGGTGAGTCGGACAATCTGTCCAAAAGCCAGGGAGACGAACTTTTTTCAGGAAGCTTTGTGACATCAGGGGAAGCTTGCTGTCAGGTAATCCATGTTGGAAAAGATAATTATGCATCGCAGATCACAAGTGAAGCAAAGGAATTTAAACGTCATAATTCGGAACTTCGCAATTCTCTGAATGCGATTCTGAAGGTGATCAGTATCATTATCGTGCCTCTTGGTGCCATGTTGTTTTACAAGCAATATATGATCGTAGGAGATACACTGAAGGATTCTGTGGTAAATATGGTTGCCGCAGTACTTGGAATGATCCCGGAAGGCCTGGTACTTCTGACAAGTGTGGCACTGACATTGGTTCTATGGTTCTTGCTACAAAGAAGACACTTGTGCAGGAGCTTTACTGTATTGAAACGCTGGCGAGAGTTGACACGCTCTGTCTGGATAAGACCGGTACGATCACAGAAGGTACCATGAAGGTTGAAGATGTGCAGTTGTATGATACAGCACAGACAACTGTTGTACAACATACAGCAAAATTTGATCCGGAAACAGGGGAGCCTGTTCAGAATGTGTCAGCATTAAAACCGGAGGTTACGGTATCAGCAGAGAAGGAAAACGGACAAATACAGGAAACAGTAAATTCAGAAACGGTATCTCAGGAAGAAAGACAGAAGCTTCAGGAAATTGATCACATTATGGGAAATATGATGTCAGTTCTTCATGATCAGAATGCAACAGCAGATGCGCTGAGAAAGCGCTTTCCTTCAAGAAATGACCTGAAACTGATCCATGCCATTCCTTTCTCCTCAGACAGGAAATACAGTGGTGCTGTTTTTGAAGGAAGAGGAACTTATCTGATGGGAGCTGCACAGTTCCTTTTTCCGGAAGGAAATGAAGAACTTCTGGAACATTGCAGCAGTTACGCACAGGAGGGATACCGTATCCTTGTTCTGGCTCACAGTGAACAGGAGACAAAAGGAACGGAACGCCCGACAGGACTTGAACCGTTGGGACTGTTTCTCATCACTGACGTGATACGTGAGGAAGCACCGGATACTCTGGCTTTTTTTGACAGCCAGGGAGTTGACCTTAAAGTTATCTCAGGAGATGATCCTGTGACTGTCTCTGCGATTGCAAAGAAAGCAGGACTGAAAAATGCCAATCATTATATCGATGCAACAACAATCAAAACTTCGGAAGAAATGCAGCGTGCAGTTGCAGAGTGCAGTGTATTCGGGCGTGTAACACCACAGCAGAAGAAACAGATGGTACAGGCTCTTCAGTCACAGAAGCATACAGTTGCGATGACCGGTGATGGTGTAAATGACGTACTTGCACTCAAGGAAGCAGACTGCAGTATTGCCATGGCAGCAGGAAGCGATGCAGCTAAAAATATTGCAAATGTCGTTCTTCTTGATTCTAATTTCGGGGCAATGCTCATATTGTAAATCAGGGCCGTCGTGTTGTAAACAATATCAGAAGTGCGGCATCCATGTTTCTGATAAAAACAATTTTTTCTGTTTTACTGTCATTGATCACAATTTTCTTTGGAGATGCATATCCCTTTGAACCAATCCAGATGTCACTGATCAGTGCCTGCGCAGTGGGAATTCCTACATTTCTTCTGACACAGGAAAATAATTACAATAAGATTGACCATACATTCCTGAGGCACGTATTTATGAATGCATTTCCTGCGGCAGTAACCATTACAGGATGTGTATTTACGATCATGCTGGTCTGTCAGGATGTATACCATTCCAACGTCATGCTTAATACAGCCTGTGTTCTGGTTACGGGGTGGAACTATATGTCTGCACTGCGTACAGTTTATTCGCCGCTGAACACATACAGAAAAGTGATCATTTATGGAATGCAGTTTGCATTTTTTATAAGTGCGGTTGTATTGCAGGATTTGCTGACACTGGGTTCTCTGGAATTTGGAATGATCATTCTGGTATTTGTACTGATGACATTCTCTCCAATCCTGATCGAAACTATTACAGAATGGATCAGGAGGATTTATGAGAAGTCACTGGACAGAGAAGATGAAAATAAAGGATTTTTTGCAAGATTTTTGGAAAGAGTCCAGAAGTAAAAAACGAGGACAATCTGTAAAATATGCAGATTGTCCTCGTTTGCATTATGCGGTCTGCGTTATGCAGATTAATGGTTTATTTCTTTCTGCACAGCCAGAAGCATCCAAATGCAGGGATCATAACACCTTTAGCTTCCATCTCATGTCCTGAGATAAGATCAGTGTATATGCCGTCATCTTCGTTGATCCATGCAACCTTATCCTGATCGCTGAAGTTATAGATTCCGATGAATTTCTCCTCTGCATTTTCGCGTACGATTGCAAGGATAGAAGAATCCCAGGTATCGATTGTACGAAGATCAGCTGTTGTATCAAAAACGCTGTGTGAACTTCTGATATGTTCCAGATGATCCAGTGCGTGGAAAAGTTTTCCCTGTACTGTATCTGCGATATTTCTGTTTGGAGCAAGTGACCAGTTGAATTCTCCTCTGTGAAGATAGCGGGAATCAACTGCCTTGTCAGGATCATCTTTATAAGAATAGTCGTTTACCTGACCAATCTCATCTCCGCTGTAGATTACAGGGATACCTGACTGGGAAAGCATAAATGCATGAAGTGTGATGTCATAGCGCACACTTCTGTCAACACCAGCTACATTTCCTTCAAAACCATATTTCTCAATGCCACACAGAGATGCGGTAGTACCGCAAAGTCTTGCATCACCCAGACGCGGGTCATCATTGTAAAGTTCACCGCGGCCAAATGTATCCGGATATTTGCCTGTAAAGAAATCATTCAGGAATTTCTTATGAGAAACCTCATCGATTGAGAAATTCTTCAGGAAATCATAATCCAGTCCCCAGCCAATATCATCGTGGCAACGCAGATAATTCTGGAAGATGTACTCTTTTGGAAGAGATCCCAGAATATCCAGCTGTCTGCGGAGCAGAGATACATCTTTGGTTGCAACTGTGTGCCAGGTGCTTGCCATAGTAGTAACGTTATACAGGATATGGCATTCCGGCTTTTCAAGTGTACCGAAATATGGAACAACTTTTTCAGGAGCCATGACAACCTCTCCGAGAAGAAGGACTCCCGGGCACACGATCTCGCAGATCATACGCATCATACGTACGATTGTGTGAACCTGTGGCAGGTTGCGGCAGTTTGTTCCAAGCTGCTTCCAGATATAAGGAACTGCATCGAGACGTACGATGTCAACACCCTGGTTTGCCAGATATAACATATTGTAGACCATTTCATTAAACACAACAGGATTTCTGTAGTTTAAATCCCACTGGTATGGATAGAAAGTAGTCATGACATGCTTGTGAAGGTCATCCAGCCATGTAAAGTTGCCCGGTGCGGTAGTTGGGAATACCTGTGGACAGGTCTTCTCATAGAGAGCAGGAACATCGTAGGTATCAAAGAAGAAATAACGGTCCTGGTATTCTTTTTCACCTGCGCGAGCCCGTTTTGCCCACTCATGCTCTTCGGAAGTATGGTTCATAACGAAATCAAGGCAGATGTTGATGCCGCGTTCATGGCATTTGGAGGTAAGCTCCGAAAAGTCTCCATAGTACCAAGCTCAGGCTGCACTGTGCGGAAGTCAGCTACTGCGTAACCACCGTCACTTTTTCCTTTCGGAGATGCGAGCAGGGGCATCAGATGAAGATAATTGACATTGCATTCTTCCACATAATCCAGATGTTCCTCCAGACCTTTTAAAGTATGTGCAAAATTGTTTACATACATCATCATGCCTACAAGATCATTGCGTTTATACCAGTCCGGATCAGCCTCACGCTTTTTATCAGATGCCTTTAATGCTGAATTTCTGCTGTTATAGAAAGCTTCCATATTAGAAGTAAGATCATGCAGATAGGTCATGACATCATCACGATCCTGATATAATTCGCAATATAACCATTTCAGCTCATCATAATGTTTCTGAAAACGTTCATTATATAAAGTAAGATCAACAGGAACGTCCAGTTTAACAGGTTCCACTTTGGAAGTCTCGACCTTAACAGGTTCTACTTTAGAAGTCTCGACCTTAACAGGTTCTACTTTAGAAGTCTCGACCTTAACAGGTTCCACTTTGGAAGTCTCGACCTTAACAGGTTCCACTTTGGAAGTCTCGACCTTAACAGGTTCTACTTTAGAAGTTTCAACTCTGACAGGCTCAGTTTTGGAAGTAGTCACTTGTAAAATTTCTGATTCCTGCTTTTTGACTGTTGATGAAGAACGTTTCTTCTGGAGTCTTTTTTTAGCCATAATATTCCTCCCTGGTTTATGAAAAATACAGTAACCGGGCAGTGTCGGGACATATAAAACATAAATATGGAGACACCGGACAGTTACGAATATATACAGAAAGCTGCAATTTCCATATCTGCTGTCAGTTTTTTTTCATAATCAGCTATGATGCAGACCAGAGAAACAGTATTTGGAGCAGTTTGGAAATTGGGCTTCTGAAATCATATGTAATATTATATTATAGGAACTGCCATATAGGCAAGTACTGACACGTTTTACAGAGAAATAAATTCCGGTTTACGGTCTTTGAAGATTGTATAGTAACGAAAACCACAGGCTTCCAGTACACTGGCAGCTTTATCAAATGCACAGGCGATTTTATCCGGAGTATGCGCATCTGCTCCGATGGTGATGATCTCTCCGCCAAGTTCTCTATAGCGCCTTATTACGGCAGTACATGGATTGGGTTCTCCAAGACCATAATGATATCCGCCTGTATTAAGTTCGATGCCTTTTCCCATGGAAATCAGTTTCTTCAGAATCTCATCCAGAATATCTTTATACCGTCCGTAAGAATATTCCCGGTTCTTGTTAGAACCATAACGGACAACATAATCAATATGTCCGTAAACATCAAATCCGTCATATGCGGAAATGTTTTCAAGAATGGATTCAAAATATTCCATATAACATAAAAATTCCTTACGTCCTTCAAAAAATTCCGGGTAATAAGGATCATACCCATGGACAAGATGGGATGAACCGATAACGAAATCAAAAGGTGTCTGAGAGAGAAGTGAGTCAAAATATTCTCCCAGATGCATCTGAAGTCCCAGTTCAATTCCGAAACGTACCTGAATTTTATCCTTATACATATCTGAAAGTTCAGCCAGTTTTTCTTTGTAAGCCGGAATATCCAGAGAAAAATCCAGATTGTCCGGAGTAACAGGGTAATCCGGATCCAGATGTTCCGTAAAAGTAATTCCCTGTAGTCCCGTTTCAACAGCGCGATGGATCATAACTTCCATAGGCGTATCCGAGTCAGCAGAAAAAGAAGAGTGCATATGACAATCCCACAATATTTGTCTGTCCATAATTTCAGTCCTTTCTTCTGTAAAAAACAGTACTGTTATATTTGCGTGTGATATATTACAAATGAATACGGTGTCCTCTTAAATGGATATATCTGCACCTGAAATATCACAATTACAGGCCCGGATCAGTGTATTCATAAAGCACTGTATACACAGTATAACATATAATTTACATTTTTTACTTAATTTTTATCTGTTTTTTGGAAAATGGTCTTGAATTTTTGTTTGGAATTATGTACAATACATTACAGGTTGATGATTCTTTAACAAACAAAGGATTACCATAATTAACCACTTAATTCATAGGAGGAATTTTATCATGGCAGTAAAAGTTGCAATTAATGGTTTTGGACGTATTGGACGTCTTGCATTCCGTCAGATGTTTGGAGCAGAAGGATTTGAAATCGTAGCAATCAACGATTTAACATCTCCTAAAATGCTTGCTCACTTATTAAAATATGATTCAACACAGGGAAAATATGCTCTTGCAGATACAGTAACAGCAGGAGAAGATTCCATCACAGTTGACGGAAAAGAAATCAAAATTTACGCAAAAGCTAACGCTGCTGAACTTCCATGGGGAGAAATCGGTGTAGACGTAGTTCTTGAGTGTACAGGATTCTATACATCCAAAGACAAAGCTCAGGCTCATATCGATGCAGGTGCTAAACACGTTATCATTTCCGCTCCGGCTGGAAACGATCTTAAGACAATCGTTTACAATGTAAACCATGAAACTCTTACAAAAGAAGATCACATCATCTCCGCAGCTTCCTGTACAACAAACTGCTTAGCTCCAATGGCTAAAGCATTAAATGATCTTGCTGCAATCAAATCCGGTATCATGTGCACAATCCACGCTTACACAGGCGATCAGATGACACTTGACGGACCACAGAGAAAAGGTGATTTAAGAAGATCTCGTGCAGCTGCAGTTAACATCGTTCCTAACAGCACAGGTGCTGCTAAAGCTATCGGTCTTGTTATTCCGGAACTGAACGGTAAACTTATCGGATCTGCTCAGCGTGTTCCTACCCCAACAGGTTCTACAACAATCTTAACAGCAGTTGTTGAAGGAAACGTAACAAAAGAACAGATCAACGCAGCTATGAAAGCAGCTTCTAATGAATCCTTCGGATACAACGAAGATGAAATCGTATCCAGCGATATCGTTGGTATGAGATTTGGTTCTCTGTTCGATGCTACTCAGACAATGGTTCTTCCACTTGAGAATGGCACAACAGAAGTACAGGTAGTTTCCTGGTATGACAACGAGAACTCCTACACAAGCCAGATGGTTCGTACAATCAAACACTTTGGTAAATTACTGAACGCTTAATTTTCAGTAAGTGTAAAGGAATAGACTCCAACGAAGGGTCCGGTCTGATTTGGACCGGACCTTTTTCGCGTGGTCTGGAATGACAGCAGGAAATCAATAAGTTACTGTTTACAGATATGCAGTAACAGTTAAAGAATATTATTAAGGAGGCACCACAAATGCTGAATAAAAAATCTGTTGATGATATCAACGTAAAAGGCAAAAAAAGTTCTTGTAAGATGTGACTTCAATGTTCCGCTTCAGGATGGAAAAATTACAGATGAGAACCGTCTGGTTGCAGCTCTTCCTACAATCAAGAAGCTGATCGCTGATGGTGGAAAAGTTATTCTCTGCTCCCACCTTGGAAAACCGAAGGGAGAACCGAAACCGGAATTATCTCTTGCGCCGGTTGCCAAACGTCTTTCCGAGTTATTAGGACAGGAAGTTAAATTTGCAGCAGATCCTGAAGTAGTAGGACCAAACGCGAAAGCAGCAGTAGCTGAGATGAAAGACGGAGATGTTATCTTACTTGAGAACACACGTTATCGCGCAGAAGAAACAAAGAACGGAGACGAATTCAGCAAAGAACTTGCTTCTCTTTGTGATGTATTTGTTAATGATGCATTTGGTACAGCTCACAGAGCACACTGCTCTAATGTTGGTGTGACCAAATATGTTGATACAGCAGTTGTTGGTTACTTAATGCAGAAGAAATCGATTTCCTTGGAAATGCAGTGAACAATCCTGAGAGACCGTTTGTTGCTATCCTTGGCGGAGCTAAGGTTTCCAGCAAGATTTCTGTAATCAATAACCTTCTTGATAAAGTAGATACTCTTATCATTGGTGGTGGTATGTCTTACACATTCTCCAAAGCTATGGGCGGACATATCGGTGTGTCTCTCTGTGAGGATGACTATCTTCAGTATGCATTAGACATGATGAAGAAAGCAGAAGAAAAAGGCGTAAAACTTCTTCTTCCTGTAGATAACAGAATTGGTGACAGCTTCTCCAATGACTGCAATATTCAGGTTGTAAAACGTGGCGAGATTCCGGACGGATGGGAAGGAATGGATATCGGACCGGAAACAGAGAAGCTTTTTGCTGATGCTGTAAAAGATGCTAAGACAGTTGTATGGAACGGACCGATGGGCTGCTTCGAAATGCCAAACTTCGCTCATGGTACAGAAGCTGTTGCAAAAGCACTTGCTGAAACAGATGCCACAACTATTATCGGTGGTGGTGATTCTGCAGCTGCAGTTAACATCCTTGGTTATGGCGACAAGATGACACACATCTCCACAGGTGGCGGTGCATCTCTTGAATTCCTGGAAGGAAAAGAACTCCCGGGTGTTGCAGCAGCAAACGATAAATAAGAATATAATAACATCCCACAGGGATACTAAGGAGATAAATCATCATGGCAAGAAAGAAAATTATCGCTGGTAACTGGAAAATGAACATGACACCAAGCGAAGCCGTTAAATTAGTAGAAACATTAAAACCATTAGTAGTTAACGATGAAGTAGACGTAGTATTCTGCGTACCTGCAATCGATATCATCCCGGTTGTAGAAGCTGCTAAGGGAACAAACATCCAGGTTGGTGCTGAGAACATGTACTTTGAAGAGAAAGGTGCATACACAGGAGAAATCTCCCCTGCAATGCTCGTAGATGCCGGAGTTAAATATGTTGTTCTTGGACATTCCGAAAGAAGAGAATACTTCGGAGAAACAAACGAAGATGTTAACAAGAAAGTTCTCAAAGCTTTCGAACATGGAATTACACCTATCATGTGCTGTGGTGAAACTCTTACTCAGAGAGAACAGGGCGTGACAATGGATTTCATCCGTCAGCAGGTTAAAGTTGGATTCCAGGGTGTTACAGCAGATCAGGCTAAGACAGCAGTTATCGCTTACGAGCCAATCTGGGCAATCGGAACAGGTAAAACAGCTACAACTGAGCAGGCTCAGGAAGTATGCGCAGGTATTCGTGCATGCATCGCTGAAATCTATGATGAAGCAACAGCAGAAGCAATCCGTATCCAGTATGGCGGATCTGTAAATCCCGCAACAGCACCTGACTTATTCGTTCAGAACGATATCGATGGCGGCCTTGTAGGTGGTGCTTCTCTGAAAGCTGATTTCGGAAAGATCGTAAACTACAAATAAGAATAAAAAACTGATTATAAGCAGATAATCTTTGTGTCCAAACGAGAAATAATATAATGCCCCTGAATACAGGAAAATTGGTAATTTTACTGATTGGATCGTATTCAGGGGATTGTTATAGTTGAAGCAGGTAAGTTACCTGCTTTAATTGCTGTTGCGAATATTTGTTTGGCTATGTCAGACACATAGTATCTTATGAAATTAATATGTATAAAGAAAAAGACAGCTTCATTACTGAAACTGTCTTTTTTATCTGGTGTAAAAATCTGCTGTAAGCTGTTTCTTTTGTACTTTGGGTAAATCTCTTTTGCACGAAAGGAATGCCTCGATACTTTTGTATTTTGACTATTTATCAGGTGTATTTAGTTCATGTATTTTATCTTTTGTATTTTGGAGTATTTCTGAGTTTTTATCCTTGGTGGTATAAATTTTTTTCTCTTTGGCAATTCGATGATTTTCTCTTTTGTATGTACAAACTATATCATATTTTTCTACATTCGTCTACAAGTTTCAACAGAAATCAGTCAAAAACATTTCGACAGATCCCTGCTTTTTCGACATTCGGAGAGGAAATTGACAGATAAATAAAGATTGTCTGATTGCGGGAATCCATTTTCGCTGATATAATGTAAAAAATGTGTAATTATAGAAAGCAGGTTAATATTTTATGGAAGAAAAAGTAACAAAATGTAGTGTATCAAAGAAATGCGGAAGCTGCCAGTATCAGGGTGTTCCTTATAAAGAACAGCTTGTTGCCAAGCAGAAAAGGATGAAGAAGCTTCTTGGAAAGTTTGCAAATGTAAAACCAATCATTGGAATGGATGATCCCTTTTATTATAGAAATAAAGTTCATGCAGTATTTGACAGGGATAAAAAAGGTAATATTATCTGTGGAACCTACGAAGCGAAAACACATAAGGTTGTTCCGATAGAAGAGTGCATGATCGAGGATAAGATCAGTCAGGAAATCATCCGTACAATTCGGGATATGCTGAAATCTTTTAGAATCAAAACATATGATGAGGACACAGGATATGGACTTTTGCGCCATGTGCTGGTGAGAAGAGGGTTTTCCACAGATGAGATCATGGTGGTTCTTGTGATTGGTTCCCCGATCTTTCCTTCAAAAAATAATTTTGTGAAAGCTCTGAGAAAGAAATACCCACAGATTACAACAGTTGTGCTTAACGTCAATGATAAGAAGACCAGTATGGTACTGGGTGAGCGTGATATCGTCATTTATGGAAAAGGATATATCCGGGATACGCTCTGCGGATGTACATTCCGCATTTCTCCGCAGTCTTTTTATCAGGTAAATCCTGTACAGACAGAAATTCTGTATAAGACAGCAATTGAATATGCGGGGCTTGGACGAAAAGAAACAGTGATAGATGCATACTGCGGAATAGGAACAATCGGACTTGTAGCCGCAAAGCGGGCAAAGAATGTCATTGGTGTGGAATTAAATCCGGATGCAGTCCGCGATGCCAGAATCAATGCAAAGGAAAATAAGATTACAAATGCACGTTTCTATCAGGGAGATGCAGGAGAATTTATGGAAAACATGGCAGAAAACGGAGAACATGCAGATGTTGTGTTTATGGATCCGCCACGTACCGGCAGTGATAAAAAGTTTATGTCCTCCGTTATCAAACTGAATCCATCAAGAATCGTATATATCTCCTGTGGACCGGAAACACTGGCAAGAGATCTGGAGTATTTGACAAAACATGGCTATGATGTGAGAAAAATACAGCCAGTAGATATGTTCAGTTTTACAGACCATTGTGAAAATATTTGTCTTTTGACGAAAAAATTTGAGAAACAGACGAAAAATCAAAACGAATACAAATACTAAAAGAATATAAATGCCAAAAGAAAAGGAAGGTTTCATGGAAATAAGAAAAGCATCAGTGCAGGATCTTGGGCAGATCATGCAAGTTTATGATAAAGCCCGCAAATTTATGAGAGAAAATGGCAATGCAGAACAGTGGGGTGAAGATTACCCCTCAGCAGAACTGATAGAGCATGATATTGATAAAATGTATCTGTGCATGTCAGAAGGGCGGATTGCCTGTGTTTTCTATTATGCGGCGGAAGAAGATGAAGATTATAAAGAAATTAATGGAAAATGGCTGAATGAAGAACCCTATGGAGTAGTTCACAGGGTAGCGTCCACAGGAATAGTAAGAGGAGCCGCATCATTCTGTCTGGACTGGGCCTATGCTCAGACACAGAATCTCCGTATGGATACATACAGCGATAACATCCCCATGCAGAAACTTCTGGAAAAATGCGGATTTCAGTACTGCGGTTCATTTGAACGTCTGGGAATGGATAAATGGATGGCATACCAGAAAATATAATAAACAAGTCCCTATCTGTTTCAACTGTAAGAGACAGATGGGGACTTTAAGGTTATTGATTGCTGTAGTTAGAGGTATCCATCAGAAGAAATCCGGTCTTTTACAGATTCTCAACAATCTGGCGTGCTACATATACACCGCTTGCAGAAGCATGGGACAGGGAATGGGTTACACCGCTTCCGTCTCCAATGATATACAGGCCTTTGTATCTGCTTTCCAGATTTTCATCAATATCAACTTCCATATTATAGAACTTAACCTCCACACCATAGAGGAGGGTGTCGTCATTAGCTGTCCCGGGAGCGATTTTATCCAGAGCATAAATCATTTCAATGATTCCGTCAAGGATACGTTTCGGGAGAACAAGACTCAGATCACCGGGAGTAGCTGCGAGAGTAGGTCGTACCATACCTTCTTCGATACGTGCAACCGTACTCCTTCTTCCGCGCACCAGATCGCCGAAACGCTGTACGATCACTCCGCCGCCCAGCATATTGGAAAGACGGGCAATGCTTTCGCCATATCCATTACTGTCTTTAAATGGCTCGGAGAAATGTTTGGCTACCAACAGTGCGAAGTTTGTATTTTCTGTCTGTTTGGACGGATCTTCATAGCTGTGGCCATTTGCTGTGACAATGCCGTTTGTATTTTCGTTTACAACGATGCCATAAGGATTCATACAGAAAGTCCTCACATTATCTTCGAATTTTTCTGTTCTGTAGACAATCTTACTCTCATACAGTTCGTCTGTCAGGTGTGAGAAGATAACAGCAGGAAGTTCTACACGTACACCCAGGTCTACCCGGTTTGATTTGGTTGGGATATCAAGTTCTTTACAGATCTGTTCCATCCATTTGCTTCCGCTTCTGCCTACGGATACAATGCATTTGCTGCAGTCAGTGGTATCATTCTTTGTGATGATACGGTATCTGTCTTCAAGTACTTCCAGACGTTCTACAGGAGTGTTGAAATGAAAATCAACATGCTCTTTTAATTTTGCATATAAGTTCTCAAGAACCACATAGTTAATGTCTGTTCCCAGATGACGTACGGAAGCATCCAGAAGCTTTAATTTGTTCTGCATACAAAGTTTTTTGAATTTGGTTCCGGCTGTAGAATACATTTTTGTGTCCTGTCCGCCGTAGAACATTGATCTCATCTACGTAACGCATCAGGTCAAGAGCGTCCTTCTTTCCAATATGTTCATAAAGTGTTCCGCCGAAATCATTTGTGATATTGTATTTGCCGTCAGAGAAAGCACCGGCACCGCCAAAGCCGCTCATAATGGCACAGGTTTTACATTTGATACAGGTTTTTACTTTGTCACCATCAATTGGGCAATGTCTTTTGCTGAGAGGATTTCCAGCCTCAAAAACAGCAATCTTTAAATCGTTATTTTGCTTCATCAGTTCATAGGCAGAGAAAATGCCGCCAGGTCCTGCGCCGATGATCACTACATCATATTTCATATATACTACGATCCTTTCAGGTAAAAATATTTTGTAAATCTGCAGCAAGTCTCCTGAACGCACTATTTAACTGATAAATTGTGAAGCGGATGATATTATGCGCCTGAAGAGAATGCCATAGATAAGTCTGCGTTACTGAGAACGAAGGAGACAGTAATAAGTATACCATAAATAAATGAAAAAATCTTATGTTTTTGTGAATGGACTTTGTGGGATATTTTGCCCGGATGAGGCGCCGTAGTGGGCTACGGCAACTGAATTCGGGTGAAATATCCCGCAAGTGGGGCGTGCAGATTGCGGGAATGATTTTTCAGACACGCTCTAGCATTATGAGAAAGATGAAAAGAACAAATAGTTCTATAAAAGGACACAACTACATCATATTGATACTGAACCAGAAAAAATTATTTTTCCTCAGGTTCAGCATTATCCGGAATGTGTTCTACAATATCACCGAAATCGCAGTCAAGGATTGAACATAAGATATCAAGACTGCGGATTTCCACATTTTCATTATGACGGAGTTTATCCAGAAAAGAAGTGCTTATGCCATAGTGAGTGTACAGGGCATACTGGCTGATTTTCCGCTCCTTCATAGTCTTCCATAATTTTCTATAGCTTATCATATGTAATAACCGTCCGATTTGTTCTTGCTTCATATTTATTATCGGGTTAAAATAGGTCTTGTAACAGTGTCGTTATAAAGACACTATTGAGAAGGAAAGTGATATAATGAAGACGACCAGAAAGATAATGGAAGGCGTGGCCGCAGCCTGCATATCAGTGGCAATGTATTACTGCTTCCTGAGTGGAGCCCTGCCGGGGGAACTGAGAGAACTGTTTATATGATCCTGGATGGAATATTCTGTATTTCTGCCTGGGTGGCAGGAGTGGGGATATTATGGTATGTGAGATGGCTTCGCAGACGGAACAAAGAACTGGAAAATATGATAAAGATTTTGCTTAAAAATGCAGACAAACTTGACAAATAGGAAATTCTGCCATACTATAAAAACCAACGAAAACGAAAGGGGAATCCTGCAAAATGAATGAAAATGTCATCAAAGCCGCACTGTTAGGATTTGGAACAGTAGGAACAGGTGTATATAAGGTACTGAAGAATCAGGAAAAGGAAATGTCGGCCAAGATTGGCTGTAAAGTTGAGATAAAGAAAATCCTTGTGAGAAATATAGAGAAGGCAGCAGCGAAGATAGAAGATGCCTCTTTGCTCACCAGCCAGTGGGATGAGATTATAAATGATCCGGAGATTGAGATTGTGATTGAACTGATGGGTGGGATTAATCCTGCAAAAGAGTATATCCTTTCTGCATTAAAAGCCGGTAAGCATGTAGTCTCTGCAAACAAGGATCTGATCGCAGTACATGGTCATGAGCTTCTGGATGCGGCACATGAGAGTAAAGTGGATTTTCTGTTTGAAGCAGCAGTAGCAGGTGGTATTCCGATCATCAGACCATTGAAACAGTGTCTGGCAGGAAATTACATGACAGAAGTTATGGGTATTGTAAACGGAACCACAAACTTTATTCTGACAAAGATGACTCAGGAAGGCATGGAGTTTAAGGATGCCTGGCACTTGCAACAGAACTTGGATATGCGGAGGCTGATCCGACTGCTGATATCGAAGGTCTGGATGCAGGACGTAAGGTAGCGATCCTTGCATCTGTGGCATTTAATTCACGTGTGGTATTTAACGATGTATATACAGAGGGAATTGCCAAGATCACATCAAAAGATATTCATTATGCGAAAGAAATGGGACGTGATATCAAGCTTCTGGGTGTTGCAAGAAACGAAGCAGACGGAATTGAAGCATATGTGTGCCCGATGCTGATCCCCAGTTCCCATCCGCTTGCAACTGTAAATGATTCCTATAATGCAGTATTTGTCCATGGAGATGCAGTGGAGGATGCCATGTTCTTCGGAAGAGGAGCAGGAGAACTTCCTACAGCCAGTGCAGTTGTGGGTGATGTATTTGATATTGTGAGAAATATTCTTGCGGGATGCTGCGGCAGAATCGGATGTACCTGTTACAAGAATATCCCTGTTAAGAAAATGGAAGATACACATAACCGTTATTTCCTCCGTCTCAAAGTAGAGGATCGCTGCGGTGTTCTTGCCGAGATGACTGCTATTTTTGCCAAATATCAGGTCAGTGTTGCACAGATTATCCAGAAAGATACCAAGGTGGAAGGGTGTGCGGAAGTAGTTGTGATCACTGAGAAGGTAAGAGAAGGTGATTTCAGAACTGCCATCGAAGAACTGAGAAACAGGGATTCCGTAAGAAAGATTTCAACGATCATTCGTGTATATGGAAAATAAGTTACTGTTCTTTTCATATATATATAGTAATGAAAATGAAACAGATACAAAAAAAGAATTGAAAAATCCTGAGATTTTGATACTATATAAGAGATATCAGATACAAAAGTCTTATTGTGCAGAGATGATCAGTTTTCTGCTCCTGATATCAGCAAAACAGTTATCAATTATGAATAAACATAAAAGGAGAACATTATGAGCAAAAAACCAACCGTATTAATGATTCTTGATGGATATGTCTGAATGACAAAAAGGAAGGAAACGCTGTATATTTGGCTAAAACACCGGTTATGGACAAGCTGATGGCAGAATATCCATTTGTAAAAGGAAACGCAAGCGGACTGGCAGTAGGTCTTCCGGACGGACAGATGGGTAATTCTGAAGTAGGACATATGAATATGGCGCAGGCCGTATCGTATATCAGGAACTTACCAGAATCACAAAAGAAATCCAGGACGGTGATTTCTTTAAGAATGAAGCTCTTCTTGCAGCAATGAAGAACGCAAAAGAGAATAACTCTGCAGTACATTTCATGGGACTTCTTTCTGATGGTGGTGTGCACAGTCATAATACACATCTTTATGGATTACTTGAGATGGCTAAGAGAGAGGGCGTTGAGAAGGTTTACGTACATTGTTTCCTTGACGGTCGTGACACACCTCCTGCATCAGGTAAAGAGTTTGTAGAGGCTCTTGAAGCAGAGATGAAGAAGATCGGTGTAGGTGAGATTGCTACTGTTTCCGGACGTTACTATGCGATGGATCGTGATAACCGCTGGGATCGTGTAGAACTGGCATATAATGCTCTTACATCAGGAGAAGGCGTAAAAGGAACAGATGCCCCGGCAGCAGTTCAGGCTTCCTATGATAATGATAAGACAGATGAGTTTGTTCTTCCTACAGTTATCGAGAAAGACGGACAGCCGACAGGTGTTGTATCTGATAAAGATTCTGTTGTATTCTTTAACTTCCGTCCTGACCGCGCACGTGAGATCACAAGAGCATTCTGTGATGATGATTTCCAGGGATTTGAAAGAAAAGCAAGACCACAGGTTACTTTCGTATGCTTTACAGATTACGATGATACCATTCAGAATAAACAGGTTGCATTCCACAAGGTTCAGCTTCACAATACATTTGGCGAGTATCTTGCAGCGCACAATATGACTCAGGCGCGTATTGCTGAAACAGAGAAATATGCACATGTTACATTCTTCTTCAATGGCGGTGTGGAAGAGCCGAACAAAGGAGAGGACAGAATCCTGGTTAAATCTCCAAAGGTTGCAACTTACGATCTTCAGCCGGAAATGAGTGCACCTCAGGTTTGCGGAAAACTGGTAGATGCGATCAAATCTGACAAATATGATGTGATTGTGATTAACTTTGCAAACCCGGATATGGTTGGACATACAGGCGTACAGGAAGCTGCCATCAAAGCAGTGGAAACTGTTGATGAATGTGTTGGCAAAGCAGTAGAGGCTCTTAAAGAAGTGGACGGACAGATGTTTATCTGTGCTGACCATGGAAATGCAGAACAGCTGATCGACTATGAGACAGGTGCTCCGTGGACTGCACATACAACAAATCCTGTACCATTCATTCTTGTAAATGCAGATCCGAAATACACACTGCGCGAGAACGGATGTCTTGCAGATATCGTTCCTACACTGATCCAGCTTATGGGAATGGAACAGCCTGTAGAAATGACAGGAAAATCTCTTCTTGTAGAGAAATAATATAATACAAAAACTGTGAGAACTGCTTGGCAGACATCAGCAGTTCGTGATATTGACGAAACCCTCTG
>ENA-OQBJ01000001-OQBJ01000001.1-human-gut-metagenome-genome-assembly--contig:-NODE-1-length-107085-cov-3.328484_pt1 | contig 107085 bp, 153 predicted proteins | sample MGYA00242743_ERZ504545 | MGnify/ENA primary metagenome ERZ504545 (study PRJEB26092, sample SAMD00036252) | human gut metagenome | host: Homo sapiens | study: EMG produced TPA metagenomics assembly of... | reverse complement strand
GATCAAACTCTCCATAAAATTATGAAGAACCTTGATTGGCTCTAATTATCTTTTGGTCTAACCTTCAAAAATGAAGCTTAGTAAAGAAATTGCCGATTGCTTATGTTCATAATCAATCGATGTTTTTTAACATCTGGCTTGAATCACAAATGATTCATGTTGCATTGTTTAGTTTTCAAAGAACAACTTGTTGTCTTTCGAGCTCTCGCTTCAAGCGACTTTATTATCTTATCGCATTTCTCTCAGGCTGTCAAGAACTTTTTTTATTTCTTTTTTCAACCCGATGCGTCCGACCCCACCGGCTTCCGTTCAAGGAGTTCCGTATGGCTGCCGTATCTCGCAGCGACTTGTATTATGATACACGTCCTTATTGCTCTTGTCAATACTATTTTAGAAAAAAATATAAAAAAAACGGAAGAACTGTGTAATCAGTCCTTCCAGTCCCCCACGATCCCCTTTACAGATACGTATATAGCAGCACTGCGATAACACCTGGTACGCCGAAAAAACCGGCAATCAAGGCGCTCAGAAACGTGATCTGCACTTTGGCAGCAAATATCTTGACCACCCACAAGAGGATAGCTCCTACGATACTGTTCGTGATGAGTTTCCATACTAGCTGCAGCGGCAGCGATATGATTTTCCCCACGAGACAAAGTACAACAAGGCCTACAGCAAAGGCCGTAAGCAATTCAAACATCAGATTTCCCTCCGATTCTCCATGGCCTTGGAGAGCGTAACCTCATCCGCATACTCGAGATCGCCGCCCACCGGCAGACCATGCGCGATGCGCGTCACCTTGATACCGAGCGGCTTCAGCAGCTTGGCAATATACATCGCCGTTGCTTCGCCCTCAACATTTGGATTCGTAGCCATGATGACCTCTTTGACCGCATCTCCTTGCAGGCGATTCAGTAGTTCTTTGATGCGGATATCGGAAGGGCCTACCCCTCCAAAGGTGACAAGGCACCATGAAGCACATGATAGACCCCGCGATAATCGCGCATACGCTCCATAGCAGCCACATCCTGCGGCTGTTCAACAACACAGATAATCGAGTGATCCCGTTCCGGCGACCCACATATTGCACAGGGATTCTGATCACTGAGATTAAAGCACGTGTTGCAATAACCGATTTTCTCCTTGGCATCGATGATGGCAGAAGCCAGTTCTTTCGCCTGGTTCGCATCCATATCAAGCACATGATAAGCAAGACGCACTGCCGTCTTTTGGCCAATGCCAGGCAGTGCGCGAAAATGTTCGATTAAATTTGCCAAGGGGGCAATGTATTGCATCTCAGAACAATCCCGGCGGCAGGCCAAGACCGCTCGTGAGCTTGCCCATCTCCGAGGCCATCATATCGTCTACTTTCTTCGTAGCCTCATTGAATGCAGCCGAAATCAGATCCTGCAGCATCTCCACATCTTCGGGGTCGACAGCAGCCGGGTCGATCGTCAAGGACTGAACCTGCTTCTCGCCGTTCATGACGACCTTGACAGCGCCGCCGCCAGCCGTGACATCGACAGTCTTGCGCTTGAGTTCATCCTGCATCTTCTTCATTTCATTCTGCATCTTCTGGACTTTCTTCATCATGCCGCCATGTTGCCCATGTTGCCCATTCCACCAAACATAGATTACACCTCTCGTTCTCATGCAATCTGCATGCATCTTGATTGTTTCTCTAGATTAGACTATCAAATTAACGTGCTTCCGTCAACTCAAAACCATTTATCCTATGCAGTCGATGTCATATTCATTCGTCTTCCTCCGTGGGCAGAGGCACATCGCCATCTTCCGGCAAAGGAATGGCACCGTCTCCGTAGATATCAGCCCCGTCATCAGCCGGGGAAGCGTCTTTCTCTTGCGTATCATGCGATGCGGTGTCTTCCACGCGACGACATTGGCACCGAATACGTCAAAAGCCTTCTTGAGGGAAGCACGCTCAGCGGGCGCGACTTCCTGCAGGATATCCGCCGGTTCGGGCTTTGGCGCAGCGGGTTCCTTGCTCTGCGCCGCCTTTCCTGCAGCAGGGCGCGGACGCGGCGGCGGTGTTCTGGGAGCATTCTCACCAGTACAGATGATGCGCATCTCCCGTCCCGTGAGGTCAAGCAGGATGGCTTCGATGGCCTTGCGATAATTGCGCATGACGAGAGACGCCATGAGATCGCTCTGCATGCTCATATGGAACTGATGCTCCGACATGCCTGTAAAGCGGGCATTCTGGATACAGGCAATGATCGGTGCTTTATGCCGGGCACGCAACTGGTCGAAGAGCTGCTGCCAGAGGGCAAGGCCCTCCTGATTGACGGCAGCAGTTTCAGTCGGGACAGTTGCTGCACCAGGAACGGATACAGTCTGCGCAGGCGATGCTGCCACACGCTTCCGGCCTGCCGATGATGCCGCAGGCGCAGCGGCGGGGATTGGGGAGCCCTTTTGCCCCTGCTGCGCGGCTGCCAGAGCAGCCGTCACCTTTGCAAGCTTTGCCTCAAGAGCCGCCAGACGGGCTTCCCTTTCCCGGACACCGCCCGCCGAAGCAGGAGCTGCCTGGCGTGACAGCGATTCACGCTGTTCCTCTTCCCGGCATAACGACATGAGTGCCACCTCGACGGCGATGCGCGGCTGCGGTGACCACTTCATCTCTGTCATAGCTTCATGCAGGCGACGAATCATACGCGGCAGGTCATCAGCGGCGAACAGCCTGCTCTGCCTGGCCAGGATCTCCTGTGACTCAGCATAAAGGTCCATGGATTCCACCGTACCGGCAGCCTGGAAAATCATAAGGCTGCGCAAGTGCAAGGACAATTCCGCAAGGATCTGCTTGAGATCCTTGCCGTCACGCAAGAGTTCCGCCACGATCTCCAGGGATGTCTGGACATCGTGCGCAGCCACCGTCTCCGTCATCTTATAGATCCAGTCGTGACCTATCAGCCAGGATCTGGCGCACGCGCTCCACGGTAATCGTGCCTTCCGCCAAGGCAGCACACTGATCAAGGAGCGAAAGCGCGTCGCGCATGCCGCCATCTGCCTGCAGGGCGATCATCGCGAGAGCTTCCGGTTCAGCCTTCATGCCCATCTGCTCCGTAATATAGGAAAGACGGCTCTCGATCTCTTCCACCGTAATGCGCTTGAAGTCATAACGCTGGCAGCGGGACTGGATAGTGGCCGGCACCTTGTGCGCTTCTGTCGTTGCCAGGATGAAGAGACATGCTCCGGCGGTTCTTCCAGGGTTTTCAGCAACGCATTGAAGGCCTCGGTAGTCAGCATGTGTACCTCATCGATGATGTAGACCTTGTAGCGTCCATCGACCGGCGCGAACTTGACCGTCTCGCGCAAATCACGGATTTCATCGATGCCGCGATTGGAGGCCGCATCGATCTCAAAGACATCCATCGAGGAGCCGTCCGAGATCTTACGGCACTGCTCGCACTGCCCGCAGGGCTCCGGCGTCGGCCCATGCTCGCATGTTCAGCTTTTGCCAGGATCTTGGCCGTACTCGTCTTGCCCGTGCCGCGCGGGCCGGAAAACAGATAAGCATGGCCGATGTGACCGCTCGTGATGGCATTGGCCAGTGTGCGGCTGATGTGTTCCTGCCCGACCAGATCCTTGAAGGTCTGTGGCCTCCATTTACGATAAAGCGCGATATACGCCATCGCGTCTCCCCCTCCCAAAATACGTATAGCAAAAAGGCAGCCTTGCCGGCTGCCTCATCCTTTTCCACGTCGAACCGCAGTCTCCAGGCACCCTCGCGCACATGGAACGATTCGCTTAACGCTGCTTCCTTCCGGACCTGACGTGGTTCACGAGGCCCCATTGCGCAAGACCAAGACACTGCGGCCCGACCTGAAAAAGGATATAAAAATGGCGGAGAGTGAGAGATTCGAACTCTCGATACAGGTTTCCCCGTATACACGCTTTCCAGGCGTGCTCCTTCAACCACTCGGACAACTCTCCACAATGCTCTACCAAAGAAGCTATTCAGTTTTGTTGCCTCGCCGCGTGATTGCCGCCTGCAACGATATATATCTTACCATCCTCCTTTGCTTCTGTCAACACCCTTTTTCATATTTCATATAAAAAAATCTCCGCAGAAAAATCTGCGGAGATTGTGTGTTAGCATTTACCAGATAAAGAGACCAGCGAGGCCAGCAGACATCAGCGAGACGAGGATACCAGACAGCAGCATGTAGCCGACATTGCGGGAAATCAAATCATTCTTGCTGTCATCGACCAAGCCCTTGAAGCAGCCGATGATCATGCCAAGCGTTGAGAAGTTCGCGAACGACGTGATGAACACGGTAAGGACACCCTGCATGTGGCGGCTGTAGCCCGCCAGGAGATCCTGGACACTGAGCATGACGACGAACTCATTCGTTACAAGCTTTGTGCCATGTACTGTGCCATCGCAAAGGCCTCCGTCGAATCGAGCCGAGCAGCCAGGCAAACGGGAACATGATGCAGCCGAGGATGTTCTCGAGCGTGATGGCCGGATGAATGAGTACCAGCAGCATATCGATGAGCTTGGCGAGCGCGACGAACGCGATGACGTTCGCGCAGATGATCAGCACCAGTTTGCCGGCACCGAGGATGGAGTTGCCAAGGAACGAGAAAAACGGCTCGCGCTCCTTGCCGCCGTCGTTGAGACGGGCAACCGTATCCTCTTCTTCCGTGATCTTGACCGGATGCAGGATATTCGTGACAATCAGCGCGTTGATGACATTGAGCGGCACTGCCGTCAAGATGAACTCAGCCGGCATCATCTTCGTATAGACGCCAATCAGGCAGCCGTGACACAGCTCATGGACATCATGGCAAGCGTCAGGCAGCGATCCGCCTTCATGCGCTTGAGCTGGAGGCTTGAGACAGCCAGGGCTTCCGTATTGCCGAGGAACATCATCTCGATGGCAAAGAAAGATTCGAATTTCGGTTCATGCGTGACAAAGGCCAGCGCCTTGCCAATCCATTTGATGATGAACGGCAAAAGACCAATATACGTCAGGATATCGAAAAGCGGCACCACGAGGAGGATTGGCAGCAGGGCCGACGTGAAGAAGTTCATCTGCGGCACATGAACAGTCCGGGAAAGCAAAGGCAATACCTTCATAGGCAACACTGACCAGCCAGGTGAAGCCGGCAGCAGCCGCCTGCACGATCTCACGGCCAATGGGGAAGGACGTCAAGAACCAAGCAATGAATACGTTGAGAGCCAAAAGAGAACCGACACCACGCCAATGGATATCCTTGCGCTTTTTCGAGAACAGGATGCCGACGCCAGGAAAACCAGCACGCCCAGCAGGTTGATGATGAGATACATTCGATTTTCTCCTATCTTTCTGAAATGAGTTCTGAGTCAGTCAGTTGCAAAAAAGGACATCTGACCGACTCCATCATTATATATCAGAGGTCATTTTCCGTAAAGGCAAACGGCAGGATTTCTTCCAGCTCACTGCCTGCATATCGCCTTTGAGATTCGCCATGATGATCCTTCGATACGGAATTCACTGATGGCCTGGCGGCACATGCCACATGGGGCGCAGGGACCGGCGTATCCGCTACGATGCAATGGCCGCAAACTCATGCTCACCTTCCGAAACAGCCTTGAAGATAGCTGTACGCTCCGCACAGTTCGTCACCGGATAACTGGCATTCTCGATATTGCAGCCGCCGTAAACACGTCCTTCTTTCGTCAGGACAGCAGCGCCGACCTTGAACTTGGAATACGGTGCATAGGCATACTCCCGATACTTCTTGGCAACTTCAACGAGTTCCTGATCCGTCATTTCATCCGTCCCCTTCCTCAATACTTCTCGACTTTATCCTTCTCGATGCGTGCATAGACAAGCGGCTCTTTCTCCGGCTGCTCATCGCCAATCGCGATTGCCTCACGATACATCTTCTCAGCATCAGCCAATGCGCCTTCTTTGGACGTGTAGAGCGTCACGAGCGTATCGCCTTCCTGGACTTCATCGCCGTATTTCTTGTGCAGGATGAGACCGGCAGCAAAGTCAATCGCACTTTCCTTCGTCTCGCGGCCTGCACCCAGGACGACAGACGTCTCGCCGATTTCTTCGGCGTTCATCTTCGTGATGTAACCCGAACGCTCTGCCTTGACTTCTGCACGATATGGAGCCTGCTGGAACTTCGTGTAATCGCGCAGCACGCTGTCGTCGCCGCCCTGAGCGCGGACCATCTTGCAGAACGTCTCGAAAGCACTGCCATCGGCAATGGCTTTTTCAGCCATTGCACGGCATTCCGCTGGCGTCCCCTTGCCGACGAGGTAAAGCATGTTGGCGGCAAGCTGCAGCGATACTTCCGTGAGATCAGCCGGGCCATGGCCTTTGAGTACATCCATGGACTCCATGACTTCGATGCTGTTGCCGATGCCGTAACCGAGCGGCGTATCCATATCCGTGATCAGGCAACCGTGCGGCGGCCAGCCAGTTCGCCGATGGCGACCATTGTCTGCGCAAGCTTGATGGAGTCATCGAGCGTCTTCATGAATGCGCCGCTGCCTGTCTTGACATCGAGCAGGATGCAGTCCGAGCCGGCTGCGAGTTTCTTGCTCATGATGGAAGACGCGATCAAAGGGATGCTGTCGACCGTAGCCGTGACATCACGCAGCGCATAGAGTTTCTTGTCCGCCGGCGCGAGGTTGCCCGACTGGCCGATGACACTGACACCACACTCGTTGACTGTCTTGAAGAACTGCTCACGCGAAAGTGCCGTCTGGTAACCCGGGATCGATTCGAGCTTATCGACCGTGCCGCCCGTATGACCAAGGCCACGTCCACTCATCTTGCCACCTTGCCGCCGCAGGCTGCCACAATCGGAGCGCAAATAAGCGTCGTCTTGTCGCCGACACCGCCCGTCGAATGCTTGTCGACTTTCTTGCCGGCAATCGCCGAAAGGTCGATCATATCGCCGGATTTCGCCATGACCTTCGTCAGTTCCGTGATTTCATGGTCCGTCATGCCCTGGAACCAGATGGCCATGAGCATCGCTGACATCTGATAATCCGGGATATCGCCTTTGACATAGCCGTCAATCATGAACTGGATTTCTTCATCCGTCAGCACCTGGCCATGTTTCTTCTTCGTAATCAGGTCATACATACGCATAATGCAAATTCCTCCTATAAACGGGTATTTGAAAAAATTCCCAAATTTCAATCTTTTTATCTTGCACGCTGCTCGCAGGGCCGACTGATCCGCCCCTGCGGGAAGCATGCTTACTATCTTCTACCTATTACTTGATGATGCGCGGCAGGATACTCTCACCCTTTGTTGCCAGATCTGCAGCAAACATATCGGAAATCGTTGCACCGATCATCGCAAACGTCGGATACGTGCCGAGGTTGACGCCCTGCTTGACATGTGCGCCATAGACGAGCAGCGGCACATACTCGCGCGTATGATCCGTTCCCGGAGCGCCCGGATCGCAGCCATGGTCTGCCGTGATCATGACTACATCGTCTTCCTTCATCTTCGCCATGAACTCACCGAGCTGGCGGTCGAAATCCGTTGCAGCCTGTGCATAGCCATCGATGTCGCGGCGATGACCATACTGCATGTCAAAATCGACAAGGTTGACGAAGCAAAGCCCCGTGAAGTCCTCATCCATGAGCTTCAGCGTCTTTTCCATGCCATCCGTGTTGTCCTTGTTGATGCCGAGCGTGCGGCTGATGCTGCGGCCCGCGAAGATATCGGAAATCTTGCCGACACCGATGGTATCGAGTCCCTTGCGGCGCAGGGCATCCATCATCGTGTCTCCCGTCGGGTCGAGGGAGAAATCATGACGGCGCGGCGTGCGCGTATAATTCGGATATTCGCCGACATACGGACGAGCGATGATGCGTCCTACACCATGCTCTCCCTGCATGATCTTGCGCGCGATGCGGCAGTATTCATAGAGCTTGTCAACCGGCACATCGTCCTCGTGCGCAGCAATCTGCAGCACGCTGTCTGCCGATGTGTAGACGATGAGTGCGCCTGTCTCCTTCTGCTCACGGCCGTAATCATGGATGACTTTCGTGCCGGAATACGGCTTGTTGCAGATGATCTTGCGGCCGAATGCCTGCTCAAGCTCTGCGATGACCTCCGGCGGGAAGCCGTTTGGATACGTCGGCATAGGACGTTCTGACACAATGCCGGCGATTTCCCAATGCCCCGTCGTCGTGTCCTTGCCACGCGAGAGTTCGCGCAGGCGGGCAAAGGAGCCGACAGTTCTCCACAGGCGTGCCGCAGCCAACGCCATCGATGTTGAAAAGGCCAATCTTCTTCATGTTCGGCGTGTCGTACTTTGGCGAAGCAGCAATCGTCTTCAGCGTATTGCAGACATCATCGCCAAAATCCGGAGCATCCGGCTCGCGGCCAATGCCAAAACTGTCGAGTACGATGATAAACGCACGTTTAAAAGCCTTCATGATACTTCTTCCTTTCCACTATATGTCATATATCCAGATAATCAAAGTTCATCCTTGAGGACTTTAACGGCGGCACTGGCACCGAGGCGCGTGCAGCCAGCGGCGAGGAACGCTTCCATCTCCTCACGCGTATGGATCCCGCCTGCTGCCTTGATTTCCACGTTCGGACCGATGTGCTTCTTGAAAAGCTCAATGTCCTCAAGCTTTGCACCTGCCGTACCAAAGCCCGTCGACGTCTTGATGATATCGGCACCGCCAGCCGTCACGCAGTGGCAGGCAGCAATCTTCTCGTCTTCCGTCAGGAAGCACGTCTCGACGATGACCTTCAGGATGCGGTCACCGCAGAGATTCTTGAGCGTGCGAATCTCATGCGTAACATAATCCGTTTCCCCGGCCTTGAGCATGCCGATGTTGATGACCATGTCGATTTCCTCAGCGCCATCGGCCAGAGCCTGTGCTGTTTCTGCCACTTTGGCAGCCAGGCTGCAGTTGCCGTTCGGGAAGCCAACGACCGTTGCCACCTTCAGCTTGTCACCGTATTTCGCCACGATGCGCGGAATGAACGACGACGGTACCATGACCGTAGCCGTATGGTACTCTACTGCCTCGTCGCAGATGCGCTGGATATCTGCCCAGGTTGCCGTCTGCTTCAGGAGCGTGTGGTCTACGTGTGCCAGGATCTCTGCTGCTTTCATGATAAAATCCTCCTAATCGCTATATCTGACGCTTTGTTCATGCTGTTGCCAATCGTCAGACTTTTTCTTTTCATCTATCGCTTTTTCTTGTTTCCATTGTAATCAATAGTAAACGAAATGAAAAGGACATCTGTCTCAAAACATGGAATAGACAGAAAAAATATGATGAAACGTAAAAAATAAAAGCGAACAGTTCTTACCCCTCCCCGAAAAATGGTATAATAGTGCCAGTTATATGTGATACCTGTATCGGGGAAGGGGTACACTACATTGAATAACACCATACGCGACTACATCGCGAAACATTTCGAAGAGGCTCTGCGCAACGGCAGCTTCACCGTCTGCTACGAGCCTGTCTTGCGCGCCCTGACGGGCAAGATCTGCTCGTTTGAGGCACTGGCACGCTGGCATGACCCAGTATACGGAGCATCTCTCCACATGATTTCATCCCCGTACTGGAAGCCCGCGACAAGATTCACCTGCTCGACTACTTCGTCGCCAAGGTGACCATGCAGAATCTCCAGGCCAGGCGGCGGCAGGAACTGCCGATCGTGCCGGTCATACTCAATCTGTCGCGCCGCGACTTTCTCGTGTCGGATCCCATCGGGGTCCTCAATCACCTGACCAAGAAATACCAGCTGCCGCACATCTATTTCCAAATCGAGATCACGGAGACAGCCTTCGTCGAAGATGAGGACGTCATCACAGAAGCCATCTACAGCTGCGCCAGAACGGATATACCGTCACGCTCGACAACTTTGGCGAAGGCCACTCCTCGCTCGCAGCGCTGCAGCGCTGTGCCATCGACGAGATCAGCCTTGCGCGCATTTTCTTTGAGGATTTCACCGAGAACACACGCCTGCTCTTGATCTCCATCCTGCTCATGGCAAAGACGCTCGGCATCCACACGGCAGCGGAGGGTGTCCAGACCGAAGAACAGGCCGACTTCCTGCGTATCATCGGCTGCGAGAAGATCCAGGGAGCTGTCTGCCACACGCCCGGCACGACGACCAGCAGTCCCGAAGTGCGTTTCGCGCAGTCACATCGCTTCGAGACGCTGCTCGAGCAGCAGGTCTTCCATCAGGCGGGTCTGACGAATCTCGTAACGGAGACGCCTGTCGCCCTGTTCGCCGACAACGGGAAAGATCTCCGCCTGCTCACAGCCAACGCGAATTACCAGAAGATGCTGCAGATTGGAGGACTCGGCGGCATCAAGGAAGCAAATACGCGCCTGCGGAATATGCCACAACTCATCCAGGAAAGGCTGCGCACGCTCGCAGACAAGGCTATCCGGAGTCACGAACCTGAGACGGAATTCTTCGTTACCGACGGCCAATACTTCCCGCTGCGGCTCCAGAACATCGCCGGTACAAATGGTTTCTACATCCACCGCGCCGAGATCCAGTTCCTGCAGCGGGATAAGCCGCTGGCCGCAGTTGAATCGTACGACCACATCGTGCGCCACCTCATGCAGTTCTATCACGACATTTACCTCATCGACATCAAGCAGAACTGTCTCGAGATCATCGCAGCGAATGTATCGACCGCAAAGGCTGGCAGCCATCTGTATGGCATCATGACATCCTTCATGAACTTTGCCAATCTGCACATCCATCAAGATGACCACAAACGCTTCCTGCACTACATCCACCGCCTCACCACCATCAGCCAGAGTGATATCTACGCCACGCGCTTTGACCTCTTCCGAGTCAAGATGCCGAACGGCGGCTACCACTGGAAGAACTTCAGCCTCACTGCCTTCCAGCACACAGGCAGGCCCTGCCAGCTGCTCTGCCTGCGTGACTTCGTCTTTGAAGAACTGCCCGACCGCAACAATCTCATCAACACCGTCATGGCTTCCTACGGCTTCACGACACTGCCGGAAGACCAGGAACGCCAGATCACAGACGCCGCTCTCTGGCGGACGCTGACGCAGTTCTCGCACCGCAAGCTCTTCTGGAAGGATAAAGAAGGCCGCTTCTGCGGCGCGAGCCCGGCTTTCTTACGCTACTACGGCATCCAGAACATCACGGAACTCCTCGGCAAAGCCGACCGCGACCTCGGCTGGCACCTTTCCGACGCCGACATGGAACAGAGTGAAGCAAGCGTCCTGAAGAACGGCAAGCCCATCCACGATGGCCACAGCCTCTGCATCGCGCGCGGTCGCCAGCACGCCATTTCGTTCTCGAAATACCCGATTTACCAGGGAGCCGAGATTATCGGCTTGCTCGGTGAATTCCGTGACGTCGAGGAAGATCGCCACTATCACCAGCTGCAGCGCAGGCTCGGGATCATCGATGAGGAGACAGATTTCTACAATTACCGCGGCATTATCCTCGCGAGCGTCGAGTTCGCCGACAACCTGCGACAGAATCAAGTCGCTACGTCGGTGCCATGTTCATCGTGCCGGAGTTCGACGCGGTTGCCAAGCTCTACGGCACTTCGGTCCGGCGCGCGATGCTGCAGCGCATCTGCACCATCATCAGGAAGAACACGCCAGCGGCCACGGTTAGCGCCCATACAGGCAGCGGCATCTTCGTATTGTTCCTCAAGGAACATACTGTCGGTACCATGCGCCGCTTCATCGAGCAGATCAAGGCAGGAATCGCCGCCATAACAGAGATTGACGGCTTTACCTGCCACTTCTCGATGCGCTACGCCCTCGAATCCGGTTCAGAGGCTCGCAGCTCCGATGAATTCCTCAAGATTCTCTCCTCGCGCTGCCTCGATTACATACCGTCATTCGGCGTCACGGGTACGCTCGGCGATCAGATCACGTTCGACCTCGAGAAATTCGACCACACGAGTCGGCTCGTCTACATCGCGACCCGGAAACGCATGACCTCATCTACGTCAATCTCACCTTGCTCACCTACCGCCATCTGCCTCCCGACTACCAGTACGCCGGCCAGAAGTGCTACCGGCTGCTTGCCGGGCTTTCCGCGCCGTGCGCGGACTGCCCGAAGGACAAACTGCGCCGCGACCGCTTCCATTTCCGCGAATTCCACTCGCTGCGGACCAGCCGGGACTACCATATCTGGACCACGCAAATCTCGTGGAACAATCGCGACTACATCTTTGCGGACGGCATCGACATCGGGCGCGTAATGACACTGCATGCTGCCGACACGCTCCCGGAGCAGGCCGCTCTCTCAGTCAACGATATCACAGGCGTCGCCATCCAGGAAGAAGACCCGAACACCGGCCTGCTGCGCATGATGGAAAAACTCGGACGTGCCCTCGCTGCCACACACGTCCTGCTGATTGAAGAAGAGCCGGATGGCTTCCACTTGAGCTGTACCTACGAATGGCACGCCACGGTTGCAGAATCCCTGCGCGACAAACTGCAGCACCATCCTGTCTTTGAAGTCCAGGCGTTCTACGATGCCTTCCAGCAGAACAGCATCCTGCTCGTCGACGATGCTGTCAGCTACGCCGAGTGCCACGATGTAGTCGGACTGCCGCTCGATAAGGGTCTGCAGCGCTATGCCATCGGTCAGCTCCGGCACAGCCACCGCTCGCTCGGCTACATCGCTATCCTGAACCCTGACAAGCGCCGCTTCGCCCTCATACCGAACCTCCTGCGCACCATCCTGCGCGTCAGCGCCATTCTCCTGCGCAACCGCGACAATATCCGGAAACTGCACGAACTCAGCTCCGTCGACCAGCTCACGGGCGTCGGCAATCGCCGCGCTTGGCAAGTTTTGTGTCGGAACATCTTGAGCCCGGAGTACGATACGCTGTCATCTTCGCCGACATCAACGGTCTCAAGAAGATGAACGACACCTTCGGCCATGAACGCGGCGACCTCCTCGTACAGACGATTGCCTATGTCCTCTCGAACATCGCCGGCAAAGAACACGTCTTCCGTCTCGGCGGCGACGAATTCCTCGCCATCATGCCCTGCAAAGATGACACCGGGGCCGTCACCATCCTCGACCACATCGAACAGAGCATGTACGCACATCAATGCAGTGCCGCTCTTGGCTACGTCCTTTGCCTCGCCCCATTCAGCAACCTCGACGCCGTCATCCGTCAGGCCGACGAGAGGATGTACCGGGACAAGAAAAAGAAGCATATGCGTCGCGAAGACGTCTGAAACGTCCAATTCGCAGCAACAAAAATCAGCTCCATACTCTGGAGCTGATTTTTTGTTGCAAGATTATGTGAGCCTATTCTTCCCAGCGCAGGGCAACAACCTCATAAGGACGCAGCCGAGCGGCGACGGGAAGAACGGCGCGAGCCACAGATAATCGACACCGAGACCAGCTAGATAGTCGAGGCGTCTCCTGATACCATTGATATCCCCCAGCCGTCGCCATTCGAATCCTGGAACGGCTTCGGGTAAATCTGATAGACGACCTTGTCTTCAAAACGCATCGCAATCCCTCATGAATGCGGCAAACAGGGAAACTCAGATGTGTCTCCCGGACTGCTGACTTTCCGTCTTTCCTATCAGCCGAGTTCCAGTCCCTTTGCCTTGCGCTCCTGATACTCGCGGTCGAGGATACCGAGGATCACGAGATTTTCGTAGACGCCATTCGTTAAAATGGTCTCACGGATCAGACCCTCGCGCTGCATGCCCTCCGACTCATAGAGATGCAGGCGCGCGCATTGTAGTCCTTGCAGTCAAGCCAGGCACGGTGGAACTTGAGGTCATCGAAGCCCCATGCCTTGAGGAGCTTCATCGCTTCGTGGCCGTAGCCCATGCCCTTCTTCGCGATGATGACATGCGTCCATTCAAGTTCCTTGGCAGGCGTCGTCAGTCCGTTGATCATGAGGTAGCCGACCGGCTCCTTGGTATCGATCTCCTCCACGATGACATCCATCGTTGCCTTGCCCTCCTCGATGATCTTCGTGTGGAAGTCACGATCAAACGGCACGATGAACTTGAGGTTCTCCGGTTCGTATTCGAGTCTTATGATGAAATCGAGATCATCCATTGTCGCCTTGCGCAGCTGCAGGCGTTTGCCTTTATGCAGGATCTCTGCCATGAAAAACACTCCTTTTTATACAAGTGACACATCACTGTATCTTGTGATTTTAGACTTTTCTTTTCCCATAGCTATAGTATAATAGAAATACTCTGTACTGCAAGGCAATTCGTCAAAGCCAATGTGCTTTTATCTAAAAGGAGGTCATTTTCTTGTCTTATGATTGGCTGTCCTGGATTGACTGGACACACCTGATGGAGATGCTCCTCATCCCCATCTGCATCCTCGCGGCATCGCTGACAATCGGCATCATGCTCAACAAACTCATCAATCGCCGCATCGAGAACCACCTGAACATCGACGAGAGTTCGTGGTTCTACATCTTCATCAACGCACTGCGCGGCGTGCCCGTCTCGCTCTGCCTCGTCGTCGGCCTCTATTGGATCGTCAACACGATCAACATCATCGAGCACTGACGCGCCTATTCTCCTACATCCTCTTCACGGTCATCATCCTCTCGATCACGCGTGTCGCAGCCCGCACCATCAACGGCTTCATCACGCTGCACATCGAGCGCTCGCAGCAGAAGCTGCCAAAGACGACGCTGCTCAATACGATCCTCAACGTCGTCATCTACGCGATGGGCGTACTCATCGTACTCCAGTACTATGCATCTCGATTGCCCCAATCCTCACAGCCATGGGTGTCGGTGGTATGGCCGTCGCTCTCGCCCTGCAGGAAACGCTCGCCAATATCTTCTCTGGCCTGCACCTGATCCTCTCAAAGCAGCTGCGGTCGATGATTACATCAAGCTCAGCACTGGCGAAGAAGGCCGCGTCACCGACATCACCTGGCGCTTCACGACCATCGTGCCGGCCGGCGGCGGTAACATGATTGTCATACCGAACCAGAAGATTGCCTCATCCAATATCACGAATTACAGCATGCCGCGCAAGGATATCGTCATCAGTATCCCCGTCGGCGTTTCCTACGACAGCGACCTCGACAAGGTCGAACGCATCACGCTCGAAGTGGCTCGTGAGGTCATGAGCCGTGTGGATAAAGATGTCCATATCGAACCCGCTGTACGGTTCCACACCTTTGGCGAATCGAGCATCGATTTCAATGTGGTGCTGCATTCCAGTTATTTTGAGCATCAATTCCTGCTCAAGCATGAATTCATCAAAGCTCTGACGCGTCGTTACCGCGAGGAAGGCATCGATATCCCCTATCCAATGCGCACGGTATTGCAGCCAGATCTGCCAAAATAATGGGGCTGTGGATAACTCTGCCCCCATATATTGTGTCTACTTATCCACAGCAGGCCAGGATTCATCCACTCCCTGTTGTGGATAATTTTCTTTTGGAGAATCTTTATTCATTTTAAAATAAGAAAAAGAACGAGACATCCTTGCAGGCCATCATTACATTCCTACTGCTTCATTTGTCAATATGAATATTTACAACTTATTATGAATATATATTCAGAAATCCTTGTGGATAAGCAAAAGTGTCAGAAAACTATATGTAGTGTAGGTATTGACGGTCAAACAATAGATATAGTATAATTTGGTCAAGCGCAAAGGAACAGATTGTTTTCCGGAGATGCTTAAACATACAGATTGCAACAGTTTTCACACGAGATTATACGAGATAAGGACAGGTGACCCTACATGGTAGTCAACGGCATTGATGTCAAAGTAAACGGACTTTCCGATGTTTCCGAGCAGGAAATCGTGAATTATATCGATTATGTCGAACGGCAGACGAAGGAAAAAGTCAGCAGCCTGCAGCTCTCCGCAGCACAGGATGGACAGATTGATATCCAGTACGAACTCCAGCCGCAGAAATTTGAACGCATCCGCCGCATCACGGGTTATCTCGTAGGTACGATCGATCGTTGGAACAACGCGAAACGCGCGGAAGAACACGACCGCGTCAAGCACAGCCTGCATTGATCGCAGGAATAAAAAGCCGCTGCCATCCCCCCGGCAGCGGCTTTCTTCATGTTTTCACCCGGTTCATCCCAGGACCAGTACAAACATCGAGTGGAAAAGGATGATGACTATGCAAAAGACCTTACGCATCGCCGGTGTCGTCGACGATTCCGTCGTCGATGGCGACGGCATCCGCTATACTATTTTCGTGCAGGGCTGCCCGCGCCGCTGCCACAACTGCCAGAACCCGGAAACGCAGCCACTTGCAGGCGGCCGGGAAGAATCGATCGCGCATTTCCTCGAGGAAATCCGGAAAAATCCCCTGCTGACGGGCGTGACCTTCAGCGGCGGAGAGCCCTTCCTGCAGCCCGCCCCACTGGCTGCCCTGGCCAGGCTGGTGCATGAGCATCATCTCGATGTCTGGTGCTACAGCGGCTATACGCTTGAAGAATTGCAGGCACGCCACGATGCTGCCACCAATGACCTGCTGGCCAATATCGACGTACTCGTCGACGGCGAATACCGCGAAGAAGAACGCGATCTCACCCTGCACTTCCGAGGCTCACGCAATCAGCGTGTCATCGACATGAACGCTACACGCCAAAAGGGACAGATCATCCTGCTTTATGAGGACTGATCTCCATCAAACGTAAAACATAAAAGCAGCCAGCGGCACATGCATCACATGTGCCACTGGCTGCTTTGCTGTTCCAGGGTTCAAGCGGTCATTTGACGACGAGGACCGGGCATTTCGACTGTTCGACGATGTACTGGCTGACACTGCCGAGCAGGACACCTTTGACGACGCCGAGTCACGGCTGCCCATGACGATGAGATCCATATCATTGCTCGTCGCAAAATCAAGGATGACGACGGCCGGCGAACCGGTCTCCGAGAAAGCTTCTTTCTCGATGCCAGTCGGAACCATCTCCATCGCACGGTCGAGGATGACATTGCCGGCTTTCGTCACGGCTTCGAGGATGGCATCCGACAAGCAGGCATTGATGGCCAGCTGATTGATGTTGGCGACATAGAGGAAATTGAGCTTGGCATCGCATGCCTCAGCCAGGGAAATGGCCTCTGTCACGGCGCGATCCGAACCTTCCGAACCATCTACTGGTACCAGGATATTTTTCATCATAGTATTACCCCCTTAATTGGTAATCCAAATCAACGATGAGGATTTTCTTTCACTACGGTCACCGGACACTCGGCTTCCTCCAGCACAGCAGAACTGACACTGCCCAGCAGAGCTGCGTGAAGAGCATCCATACGGCGGCTGCCCACGACGATCATATCGCTGTGACGCTCCTTGGCAAAGGCCAGGATGGTTTCTGCGGGACTGCCCGTCCGATGATATACCTCATGGACGGCCACCTCCGGCAGGAGCCTTCCTGCCCGCTCTAAAATGGCGTGCGCCTCGGGGCCGATGGGCCTTGCTACGCTGTCCGGGAGCCAGGACACCTCCTGCGCGTCCGTGTTGCTGTCAAAATACGACACGTGCAGGATATCGATGGAAGCTCCCGTGCAATCGGCCAGTGCTGCGGCAAACCGCACCGCCTGGTCGGAAGCCCCGGAACCATCCACCGGCACCAGGATCCGAGCCAGTCTTTCCATACGCAACCCCTCCCGTAGTATTTCTATGTATGATTATAATTCGCTCAGCCAGGGGCAAATTCCTCCAAATTCTCAAAAAACTTATGTCCGTTTTCAAAGAATTTGGATTGACAGTTTTCCAAAGAAAATGATAGACTGAAAAAAATAAAATGAGATAGGTGTGACCTTGTAAACCTTTTCTTCACGCTCATCCCATCGTTCTGCACCAAAGGAGGCCCCATATGTCTGAAGAAACTAAGAAACCGGCGAAAACGTATGCCGAAATCGTAGAAGAAACCACGATTGCTGATGTCTACCACGCTGCCAAGCAGCTCGAAGGGGTAGCAAGAAAAACACGTCTCATTCACAGCGATTTCTTTTCCGAACTCTGCCACAATGAAGTCTGGCTGAAGCCTGAGAACCTACAGCATACCGGTGCGTTCAAGCTGCGCGGCGCCTACAATAAGATCAGCCAGCTGACGCCCGAGGAGCGCAAGAAAGGTGTCATCACCGCTTCTGCCGGCAATCATGCCCAGGGCGTCGCGTACGCAGCGCAAAAGCTCGGCGTCAAAGCAGTCATCTGCATGCCGGCCACTACGCCAATCCTGAAAGTCGAAGGCACGAAAGCGCTCGGCGCCGAAGTCGTACTCTACGGCGACGGCTTCGACGATGCCTATGCCCACAGCCTCGAACTGCAAAAGAAACACGGCTATGTCTACATCCATCCGTTCAACGACCTGCAGGTCCTGCTCGGCCAGGGCACGACGGCTCTTGAAATCATCGACGCACTCAAGGATATCGATGCCATCCTCGTACCGATTGGTGGCGGCGGTTTTGCCTCAGGCGTAGCCCTGGCGACCAAGCTCGTCAACCCGCAGGTCAAAGTCATCGGTGTCGAACCCGAAAATGCCGCCTGCATGAAAGCCGCCTTGCAGGCGGACAAAATCGTGACACTGCCATCTGCCGATACGGTGGCAGATGCTGCGCCGTCAAGACAGCAGGCACACTGACGTTCGAATTCTGCAAGAAATACCTGGACGATATCATCACCGTATCCGAGATTGATATCATGAACGCCCTGCTTTCCCTCATCGAAAAGCACAAACTCGTTGCCGAAGGAGCCGGTGTCCTTTCCCTCGCGGCTCTCGGCAAGCTCCCGTTCACGGGCAAGAAAGTCGCAGCCATCATCTCGGGCGGCAACATCGATATCTCCACGATCTCTGCCCTCATCGACAAGGCCCTCATCGCCCGTGGCCGTGTCTTCTGCTTCGCCGTCCAGCTGCCAGACAAGCCAGGACAGCTGCTCAATGTCTCGCGCATCCTCGCCGAGGAGAATGCCAATGTCATCAAGCTCGACCACGACCAGACAAAAGTCACTGACAGCTTCAAGAAAGTCGTATTGACTGTGACCGTCGAGACACACAACGAAGAACACATCCGTCACATCATGCTGCCCTCAACAAGAACGGCTACGACGTGAAGAAAGTATATTGACCGCAAACATAAAGCGTCAAGAATGGCCCTATCCGGCCTTTGCCGGATGGGGCCATTTTTTCAGCAAGAAAATCCCGGACTTGGAAAAGTGAATATTCTCTTAATAAAGAATATAGAACCTTTATTTTATCCATTGACTTTCTGCCAATCCTGTTTATATAATGAGTTATCTCATTCATCGTTTTTTCAGATGAAATCCATCATTTTATCCGATGAGAAAGGACTGACCCCATGTTTCTGATCGCCCTCTCCCCGATTCTCTGGCTCATCCTCGCTTTGAGCGTACTCAAGATGGCTGCCTACAAAGCCTGCCCGCTGGCACTCCTCATCGCTCTGGCAGCTGGCATCTTTGTCAATGACATGAGCATCCCGCATGCCGTACAGGCCACCCTGGAAGGTGTAGCCCTGGCCTGCTGGCCAATCCTCCTCGTCATCATCGCCGCGATCTTCACCTACAATCTCTCGCTGCAGACGAGAGCCATGGATATCATCAAGAAGATGCTGACGTCGGTCAGCAATGACCGCCGCGTACTCATCCTGCTCATCGGCTGGGGCTTTGGCGGCTTCCTTGAGGGCATGGCGGGGTTCGGCACGGCCATCGCCATCCGGCCGGCATGCTGGCGGGCATCGGCATCAACCCGGTACTCTCGGCCATGGTCTGCCTCATCGCCAATTCCGTACCGACGGCCTACGGTTCCATCGGCATCCCGCTCGTCACGCTTGGCAGCGTCACCGATAACGATCCCGTGCTGCTTGCCACATATACCGCTCTGCAGCTTGCCCCGCTGACGCTGCTCTGCCCGTTCCTCATGGTCATCGTGGCCGGACATTCCCTCAAAGCCCTCAAGGGCATGCTGCTCACGTGTGCAGCGGCAGCCATCTGCTTCGTGATTCCTGAACTGGCAGTATCCATGTTCATGGGGCCGGAGCTTGCCGTCGTTGCCGGTTCCATCGGTGCCATGGCAGCCATCGTGGCCTGCGCGAAGCTCTCCCCGGTAAACGACCCGGCCTATGCAATGCCGCCCCACGAGCATGAAGATCCGATCACACCTGCTTCGGGCCTTAAGGCCTGGCTTTCATTCATCCTGATTTTCGTCTTCCTGATGATGACTTCAAAGCTCGTTCCGGCCATCCATGACCCGCTGAACCTCATCAAGAGCAGTGTACTCATTTACGATGGTCCCGGCGGTGAACCCTACACGTTCACCTGGGTCGCCACGCCTGGCATATTGATCCTGCTCGCGGCTTTCATCGGCGGCAGCGTTCAGGGAGCCAGCTGCAAAGAGATCCTGGGGTGCCTGAGACGCACAATCTACAATCTGCGCTTCACGATCATCACGATCATCACGGTCATCGCTACAGCCAAGGTCATGGGTTACGCCGGCATGACGCATGAGATTGCCGAGACGGCTGTAGCGGCGACAGGCACAGCTTACCCGTTGATTGCCGCTTTTATCGGCTCCATCGGTACCTTCATCACGGGCTCAGCCACCTCCTCCTGCGTGCTGTTCGGCAAGCTCCAGACAGATTCTGCCATTGCCATCGGTGCAACGCCGGCTGCTCAGGCCTGGATTGCCGCCGCAAATGCCACGGGGGCCTGCGCCGGCAAGATGATTTCGCCGCAGAGCATCGCCATCGCCGTCGCCTCAATCGGTACGGTCGGCTGCGAAGGCAAGCTGCTGCATTTCGCCGTCAAATTCTACATTCCTTCATCATCGTCATGGGCTGCATCGTTTATTTTGGCCAGCACATCGTCGGCTGACCATCCCAGCGCTCTCCTCAAGCCCTCCCGCCTTGCCGGCAGGAGGGCTTTTTCTTTACCATTTGTGTTATACTTAAGTAAATAGGAAAACAAGGAGTTAACATCATGATTGATTTAGGAAAGCTGACGACCGAGCAGCGCAATCCTGCCACCACGCAAATCGATTGCTGCTCGACAGAAGAAATGGTAGCCATCATGCAGGCGGAGGATGCCAAGGTTTCAGAAGCCATCCGGAAAATCCTGCCGGAGATTGCCAGGGCCATTGATGCCACGGCCGCACGCCTGGCAGCCGGCGGCCGTCTTTTCTACATCGGTGCCGGCACATCGGGCCGGCTCGGGGTTCTCGATGCCTCGGAATGCCCGCCGACCTACGGCACGGCCCCGGAACTCGTGCAGGCATCATCGCGGGTGGCACGGTTGCCATGTTCCGCGCGCAGGAAGGTGCCGAAGACGATGAGACGCTCGCAGGGAAAGACCTGGCAACACGCCATTTCACGAAGGATGACGTACTCGTGGGCATCGCCGCCTCGGGACGCACCCCTTATGTCATCGGAGGACTCCGTTACGCCAAGGGGATTGGCGCTCTGACCATCGCTCTGTCCTGCAGTGAGGGATCTGAGATTGCCCCTCTGGCTGATATTGCCCTGACACCAGTCACAGGACCTGAGATCGTCACGGGCTCCACGCGCATGAAGGCCGGCACGGCTCAGAAACTCGTACTCAATATGCTTTCTACCGGTACGATGATCCGGCTCGGCAAAGTCTACGGCAATCTCATGGTCGATGTAAAAGCCAGCAACCATAAACTGGAAGAACGCGCCCGCCGTATCGTCATGCAGGGCAGCGGCTGTTCCCGTGAAGCAGCCGTACAGGCCCTGCAGGAAGCCGGAGGCCAGGCCAAACTTGCCATCCTGCTGCTGGTGGCAGGATGCACGCCAGCAGCAGGCCGCCAAGCCCTGCAGGAAAGTCACGGTCATCTGCGTGAAGCCATCCGGTCATTTACGAGCTGCCCTGTCCAGATGGCGAAAGCAAAGGAGGACTGACCCATGGATCTTGAAGCACTCGCCTGGCAGATCTTCCTGCTGACGGGCCCCGCGGAAAATATCCTTTCTGTCACACACTGCATGACGCGCCTGCGCCTTGTCCTCCAACACAAAGATGCCGCCATGATCACATCACTCGGCAAACTCCCGGGCGTACTCGGCGTCCACGATGCAGGAGAGGAACTCCAGGTCATCCTGGGTCCCGGACGCGTCGATAAAGTGACCTCGGCCTATGAAGCCCTGGCAGCAAAGAAAAGCTCCGCTCCTGCTGCATCGCCGGAACAATCGGGAAATCATATCGAGGCAGAAAGATCAATGCCCGCTAGTCAGACTCCTGTCATTGGTGATGGCAAGGCTCTGCATGAAAAGATCCGGGCGCGCAATGCCACCCCCATCAAGCTGTTGTTCAAGCGCATTGCCAGCATCTTTATCCCGCTGATTCCCGCTTTCATCGCCTGCGGCCTCATCAGCGGACTCTTGAACGTGGCAGGCAAAACCGATCCCGCCCTGACGCAGACCTCACTGTACCAGCTGCTCGCCATTGCGGGCAATACGGTTTTCTGGGGCATGAATCTCTTTGTCGGCTACAATGCTGCCAAAGAATTCGGCGGCACACCGATCATCGGAGGCATCCTCGGCGCTCTGATCAGCATCCGGCACTGGCTTCCGTCCAGTTGGGCAGCGAAGCCTGGTGCGGGGCGCGGCGGTGTCATTGCCGTACTGCTCGTTGCCGCTCTGCAGGCTGTGCTGGAAAAGTGCCTGCGACGCATCATCCCCGACATGTTCAGCCTGTTCCTGACGCCGCTTTTCACCTTCCTGCTGGCTGGAACGGCTGCCATCTGCATCCTGCAGCCTCTGGGCGGCTGATCTCTGACACCATCGGCTCGGCTGCGACGAGTGCCATCGGCTCGGGCGGCGCCATCACCGGCTTCATCTTGGGCGGAGCCTGGCTGCCCATGGTCATGCTCGGCATACACCAGACCTTTACGCCCATCCATGCTGAACTCCTCTCCCGCTACGGCGTGACCATCCTGCTGCCCGTACTCGCCATGGCCGGCGGCGGCAAGTCGGCGCCAGCCTTGCCGTCTACTGCCGGACACGCAACCACCTGCTGAAAAAGACCATTGCTTCTGCCCTGCCCGTCGGCATCATGGGCGTGGAGAACCCCTGATTTACGGCGTCACGCTACCTCTCGGCAAGCCTTCCTCGGCGCCTGCATCGGCGGCGCTTTCGGCGGCGCTGTACAGGCTTCCTTCATGGTCGGTGCCGCGACACTCGGCATATCGGGACTGCCGCTGGCAGCCGCCACCGACCAGATCCCCATCTATCTCCTGGGACTCGTGACCGCCTATATCAGCGGCTTCGCAGCGACCTGGCTGCTCGGCTTTGACGACCCACCGGAGGAAGACCGTACCCCCGATACTGCCAATGAATAATAAAAGGAGGATTTTCATGGAAAACGGCATCTCGATCTACCCTGGACTTGACAATACACTGGAAGAAAATCTCCAGCTGATTGAAACGGCAGCAAGGTACGGCATCCACCGCCTGTTCACCTCTCTGCACATCCCGGAAACCGATACAACAGCACTCAAGCGCGAATTCGGGCTGCTCCTTCAGGCGGCGCATCGTCATGATATGGAAATCATTTCCGACGTTTCTCCTGCCATGCTGCCGCTGCTCGGGCTCAAGGAATTCAATCCCACGGCCCTGCGCATGCTCGGCATCACCACCTTGCGGCTCGATGACGGGTTTTCCTGGCAGGAAATCGCCGAACTGACACGCCGCTATCCGGAACTGCGCATCCAGCTCAATGCCTCGACTACCACCAGATCCGTACTACAGCATTTGCGCGAAGCCAATGCGGATTTCTCGCGCATCGAAGCACTGCACAATTTCTACCCGCGCCGCGGCACCGGCATCAGTGAAGAAGCGCTCGTCCACGCCAATATCCGGCTGCACCACTTCGGCATACGCGTCAGTGCTTTCGTCCCCAGTCAGGAAGGACGCCGTCGCTCTCCGCTCCGTGACGGACTTCCCACCCTTGAAGACCATCGCGATGTCTCAACGGATTTTTCCGCCCGCCATCTCGTTGCCCTCGGCTGCGACGCCGTATTCCTCGCTGATGCTCTGCCTGCCGAACAGGAAATCGCAGCTCTCTCCTCACTCAGGAATGATGGCGTAACCCTCAAAGCCCGTCTGCTCACCAAAAATACGGCGGAACAGCAGTTGCTCCAGCACTCCTTTACCGCGCGTCTTGACGAAGCGCGCGATGCCATCCGTGCCCAGGAAAGCCGCACCTTCCTGAAGGAAAGCGGGAACCGCATCCTTCCGGAGCATACCTGCAAGCGTCCAGTCGGTGCGATTACCATCGATAACGAAAACTATGGCCGTTACATGGGAGAATTGCAGATCATCCGCCAGGCACAGCCGGAAGACCCGCGCACCAATGTTGCCGCCCAGCTCATGCCGGAAGACTTGCAGCTCATGCCTTATATTACCCCCGGGAGAAAATTTTCATTCCAGTTCCCAGAGCAAACTGATATAATATAAATAACGAACTAACAAGGAAGGAAATTGGTAAGACATGAACCAAAATGAAGATCTCTGCGAAATCCATCATCCCCATCCCGACAAAGTACAGGATGCGCTCCTGCACCGCCTCGATGATGAAACCAGCCTGAGGCTCGCGGAGCTTTTTAAGATTCTTGGCGACCGGACGCGCATCAAGCTCCTGTCGCTGCTTGCAGCCGAGGAGGAGATGTGTGTCTGTGACATCGCCCAATCCCTGCAGATGGGTCAGTCTGCCATCTCTCACCAGCTCCGCGTCCTGCGCGCCGCCCGCCTCGTCAAATTCCGCAAGGAGGGCAAGGAAGCTGGTATTCCCTCGATGATGACCACGTCGTCAAGCTCATCAACCAGGGGCTCGAACACGTTCGAGAATCCTGAAGCTTGCTCTGTTTTGTTTTGTGCGTTTCACAAAGGAAGGACCCATCATGCACAAACTGCGTTTCTTACGGGCCGGCGTCTTTGCCGTGCTTTTCCCACTCTTGCTGAATACGACTGCCCTGGCCGCTCCTGTCCTCAAGCTCAATTCATCCGGACGGGATGTCATGCTGCTGCAACAAAAGCTCCAGAACGTCGGCTACACGATCAAGGACATCGACGGTATCTTTGGCGAGGAAACGCAGCGCGTCGTCACTCAGTTCCAGAAAGACAACAACCTTCGGGCCACGGGCATCGTCAATAATGCAACCTGGCGTGCCCTCAAGGACACGAAGTCCATCCACCACGGTTCCATCAAGGATAAGGAAGCTCAGCTTGCGCGCATCAAATCGCAGGCACCGAGTTACGGGCCGCTCGTAGCGAACAATAAGCCGATCCTCGAACGCAGCAAGGTCAGCGGCCTCATCTCGACGGCCAAATCCTATATCGGCGTTCCTTACAGCTTCGGCGGCGCCACGCCCAAAGCCTTCGACTGCTCAGGATACCTGCAGTACGTCTTCGGCAAGAACGGCATCAGCATCCCGCGCCTCGCCGATGACCAGTACCGCCTCGGACTCCGCACGACAAGCAAGAGCCAGCTCGAGCCCGGCGACCTCGTCTTCTTTACGACGTATGAGCCCGGCCCTTCTCACTGCGGCATCTACCTCGGCAATGACCAGTTCATCCACGCCTCCTCGAGCCGCGGCGTCCGCATCGACAGCCTGTCCAACAGCTACTGGCAGCCCCGTTATATCGGTGGCAAGCATATCGTCAAATGAACAAAGAACCCGGTGCCGATAGAGCAGCACCGGGTTCTTTGCATCCCAGCCACAGGAGCTGGAAATACTCAAGTCATTTGCAGGAACATCTCATGCAGCCTGGCATCACCTCCGACTTCGGGATGGAAGGAAAGTGCCAGCTGCTTCTCATAACGCACGGCTGTGATGTGGCCATCCGTGGCAGAAAGTACCTCGACCTCAGGACTTGCCTGCTCGATGTATGGCGCACGGATGAAGTTCTGGCGCATCGGCCGATATGGCGTACCTCCGCCTCAGTGACAAAGCTGCCGAGCTGGCGGCCGTAGGCGTTGCGGCGCACAGTGACAGGCAGCGTCTTGAAACACGTGCGCGCATCGTTGCTCAGATGCTTGGCCAGCAGGATGAGGCCGGCACACGTCGCAAGCACAGGCATGCCCTCCTCGATCCAGGACTTGATGGGCGCGAGCATACCGCTCTCCATCAGGATCTTGCGCTGGACCGTACTCTCACCGCCCGGCAGCACGAGCCATCGGGCTTCTCCTCAAGGTCTTTGATATTGCGCAGCTCATGGCATTCGGCACCGAGCAGCTCAGCATCGCTTCATGCTCGGCAAAGGCGCCCTGCACGGCAAGTACACCGATTCTTTTCGCCATATCATTTCCCCCGTTCCGCCATCAAAAGCTCAATTTCCTCTTCATTGATGCCGACCATCGCCTCGCCAAGGTCTTCGGAAAGTTCTGCGATGATTTTTGGGTCCTCGTAGTTCGTCACGGCCTGCACGATGGCCCGGGCGCGCTTTGCCGGATTGCCCGACTTGAAGATCCCTGAACCGACAAAGACGCCCTCGGCGCCGAGCTGCATCATGAGTGCGGCGTCGGCAGGCGTGGCAACGCCGCCCGCGGCAAAATTGACGACCGGCAGCCGGCCGTTATCATGGACATACTTAACGAGCGCATACGGCACAGCGAGTCCCTTGGCCGCCTCGAAGAGTTCATCTTCACGCTTTGCGGTCAGCGCGGCAATCTGGGCATTGATCTTGCGCATATGACGCACAGCCTGCACGATGTCGCCCGTGCCTGGCTCGCCCTTCGTGCGGATCATCGAGGCTCCCTCGGCGATGCGGCGCAGAGCCTCACCAAGATCGCGCGCGCCGCAGACGAACGGTACGCGGAACTTGCGTTTATCAATGTGATAGACATCGTCAGCCGGCGACAGGACCTCACTCTCGTCGATGTAGTCAATCTCGATGGCCTCGAGTACCTGCGCTTCAACAAAGTGGCCGATGCGGCATTTGGCCATGACGGGGATGGAGACAGCCTGCTGGATTCCCTTGATCATCTTCGGGTCGCTCATGCGCGAGACACCCCCCGCCGCACGGATGTCGGCGGGAATGCGCTCAAGCGCCATGACGGCACAGGCACCGGCCTCCTCCGCAATCTTTGCCTGCTCCGGCGTCGTGACATCCATGATGACGCCGCTCTTGAGCATCTGAGCAAGCTGCTTGTTGAGTTCATAGCGATTGTCGAGTTGTTCTGCCATATCGTTTCCTCCATCTCTCTTGCTATACACTGGAATGATTACATGTCCCAGTATACGCTTTTCTGGATCTATCAAAAGTCTCAAACTGATTTATTTCCATAAGGTCAAGAAATATCGTCTGACTACGGGCCGATAATATGGCAGAAGAAATCTGCCTATCAGGCAGGAATAGACTGACCTTAACGCGAATCAGAAGAATCAGAAAGGAAACCATGATTTTTTCGGAAAACAGAAATGAGGGTTGCAAATGCTTTATACGATTGAAAACAACGAACTCTGCATACAGGTACGCGACCATGGCGCAGAACTGCGTTCCATCAAGGAACGCGCCGATGAAACGGAATACCTCTGGAACGGCGACCCTACTTGGTGGCGCTACAGTTCTCCGGTACTCTTCCCAATCGTCGGCAAGCTCAAGGACAACAAGTACCGCGTCGACGGCAAGACGTACGAGCTGCCGAGCCACGGCCTCGGGCGTATCTCGGATTTCCAGCTCGTCGAGAAAAAGGCGGATCGCATCGCCTTCTCACTGCGCTGGACGGCAGAATCGCTTGCACGCTATCCCTGGAAATTTGAACTCATCGTGGCCTATGAACTGCACGGCAAGCAGCTCAAGGTCATCTGGACCATCCGCAACCATGACGATCACGAGATGATCTATTCGATCGGTGCGCACGGCGCCTACCGCTGCCCGATTGTCCATGGCGAAACCTTCTCTGACTGCTATCTGGAATTCAGCGAGGCAGAAGATGCCCCCAACATGCCGCTCAACGCCCAGGGCCAGTTCCTGCACACGCCGGGCGACAAGCCGCTCAAGGCACGGAGCTGCCGCTCAACTTCGAAGATTCAAGGATGATGTCCTCGCTTACCATAACCTCCGCTCCGACAAGGTCACGATCCGTTCTCGCAAGAGCAAAAAATCCCTCGCCATCATTGCGAAGGATTTCCCGTTCTGGGGTTTCTGGACACCAGTGCAGGGCGGTGCGCCCTTCCTCTGCCTCGAACCGTGGCATGGCCACGCCGACTATGAGGATTTTGACGGCGAGTTCGCAGAACGCGAGGGCAGCGAACGCTTGGCTCCCGGCGAGGAACAGACCTTCACTTATACGATCGAGATTGGCTGAAGCAGACAAAAGGCCGTTGTTTTCACACCGGCCGGATAACGGCAAAAATCCCGGAAATCCAGCAAACCTGGACTTCCGGGATTTTTATGCCGTATAAACAACTTGTCCATCAATCAGCGTCTTCTTGACCTGGAAATCATCAGGCGAAACCAGGACAATATCGGCCAGCTTCCCCGGCTCCAAGGAACCGAGCTGTTCAAAGACACCGAGATCCCGGGCGGGGTTGGCCGTAGCCATGGCAATGACTTCATGCAGAGGAGCCTTGCTGTTCTCCAGGAAATGGTGGACGACCTCATTCATCGGTGCGATGCTGCCGGCCAAAGTACCATCAGCCAGGCGCGCTTCTCCATGATGGACAAAGACTTTCTGTCCACCGAGTTCCGACTCACCATCGGCAAGCAGGCAGGCCCGGAGCGAATCCGTGATCAATATGATGCCGTCCTGCCCCTTCATGCGATAGACGAGTTCCTGCGCAGCCGGATGGACATGGAGATTGTCGCAGATGAGTTCGCAATGTGCATGCGGGTCCAGCAGCGCCGCCCCCACGATGCCCGGTTTCCGGTGGTGGAGCGGTGTCATCGCGTTGAAGAGATGCGTGATGTGATAGAATGGGCAATCTGCATGATGGAGCGCACTTCTTCATACGAAGCTGCGCTGTGACCAACCGAGACGATGATATGATGCGCGGCGCACTGCTCCAAAAAGCTGCGGTCTTTCAAGGTTTCCGGTGCCAGCGTGATGATTTTCACGACATCTGCATACGGCTCCAGCCAGGAAAAATCGGCTGCACTGATGTTCTCTGCCTTTTGCGCCCCTTTATATGCCTGACTGATGAAGGGCCCTTCCATATGCGCTCCAAGGATACGTGTGCCAGGATTTGCCTTGGCTTGCCGGATCCGCTGCAGAGCCTCTTCAATGCGACGGCGATCATACGTCATCGTCGTCGGCAGGAATGAGGTGACACCTGTCGCCGGCAGTACCTGCTGCATCTTCAGCAGGGCGCCTGCATCCTCATCCATCGTATCTACTCCGGCACAACCATGAATATGTTCATTGATGAAGCCCGGCATGATCAGAGCGCCATCTGCCCGCACGACACTCTCGCAAGCATCCGTATTGACCGAGTCCTGTGTCACAACATCCAAGATGGTATTCCCGTCGTACAAAAGAGCATAACCGTCCAGAACGGTATCCGGCATGACCAGCCTGCCATCGATAATTGCCTTCATATGAGTTCCTCCTATATGCCGATGATGATTCTTGTCTGCGCTGCCTGATGCAAGCGCATCGTTTTCCTGTCCTCATTGTATCACAAGTGTCACCTTAAGAAAATAAATTTCATAAATTTCACCTGTTTTTATTTTTAATGTGAAATTTTATTGCATTTTAAAAAGGCGTGTGCTATACTTATCCATGTAATCCGATAGGCCAGCCAATCAGCCGGCCGGCAGATGGAATCATCTGCTGTGTGAGTACTGCAAGGAGGCAAACATGCTGGAACAATTCAAAGGCAAACTCATCATTTCCTGTCAGGCCCTGCCGGATGAACCCCTGCACAGTTCATTCATCATGGGACGCATGGCACTGGCAGCTAAACAAGCCGGTGCCGTCGGCATCCGGGCACAGAGTACCGGCGATATCACCGAAATCCAAAAAGTGACAGGACTCCCGATCATCGGTCTCATCAAGAAGCCCTACGAGGATTCAGAAATCTACATCACGCCGACACATGAAGAAGTCGCTGCACTGATTGAAACGGGCTGCGAGATCATCGCACTCGATGCGACGCTGCGCAAACGCCCCGGAGATGAAAAACTCACGGATCTCGTGAACATGATTCACGCGGCCGGCCGCCTGGCTCTGGCTGATATCTCCAATGACGACGAAGGACGCAACGCCGAAGCAATCGGCTTTGACTGCGTATCGACGACCATGTCCGGCTACACGCCGTACACGCCGAAATTCGAAGGACCGGATTTCGGACTCATCGCCCGCATGGCCGGGGAACTTTCCATACCGGTATTTGCAGAGGGACGCATCAATACACCGGAAGACCTGAAACTCGCCTATCAGTGCGGCGCTTACGGTGCCATCGTCGGCTCTGCCATCACTCGTCCACAATTAATTGCCAAAAAATTTGTTGATATCTTAAAATAATTGGGAGGATTTCATCATGTCACAGAGAGATTTAAAGGGATTGTTTTCTGCACTGCTCGTTTCCTTCGATGAAGACGGCAATGTCAATGAAAAAGGCCTGCGCCAGATCATCCGCTACAACATCGATGTCAATCACATGGATGGTCTTTACGTCGGCGGCAGCACCGGCGAGAACTTCATGCTCTCCACGGAAGAGAAAAAACGCATTTTCGAGATTGCCAAGGACGAAGCCAAAGATGATCTTACGCTCATCGCACAGGTCGGTTCTGTCAATCTGAAAGAATCCGTCGAACTCGCACATTTCGTCACGGAACTCGGTTACGATGCCATCAGTGCCGTCACGCCGTTCTATTATAAATTCACGTTCGATGAAATCAAGCATTACTATGAGACGATCATCAATGGCGTGGATAACCGCATGATCATCTATTCGATCCCCTTCCTCACCGGCGTCGATATGAGCCTGAGCCAGTTCGGCGAACTCTTCAAGAATCCGAAGATCGTCGGTGTCAAGTTCACGCAGGCTGACTTCTATCTCCTCGAACGCATCCGCAAGACGTTCCCGGATAAGCTCATCTATGCAGGTTTCGACGAGATGCTCCTGCCCGCCACGGTACTCGGCGTCGATGGTGCCATCGGTTCTACCTATAACATCAACGGAAAACGTGCCCGCCAGATTTTCGACTTGGCCAAAGCTCAGAAGATCACAGAGGCACTTGCCATCCAGCATGTCACGAACGACTCATCACGGATATCCTCGACAACGGCCTCTACGGCACCATCAAGCTGCTGCTCCAGGAAGCTGGCGTTGATGCAGGATTCTGCCGTGAACCGATGAAGAAGTACACACCGGAAATGAAAGCACGCGCCAAGGAAATCTACAAGAAATATTTCTGAGGCAAGATCCTGATTCCCCTTCTCTGAACGGAAAGAGCGCCCTGGCATCCCGGCGCTCTTTCTATTGGCAAAAAAGCGCTCGTAATGGAGGATACGACTATGCATGAAGGTTTCACTTGGCTTGATACGACGGTTTTAGTTCTCTATCTCTTGGGTGTCCTGTTGGCCGGACTGTACTTTTCCAAAAAAGAGATGAAAGGCAAAGAATTCTTCAAAGGTGACGGCACCATCCCCTGGTGGGTTACCTGTGTTTCGATTTTCGCCACGCTCCTGAGCCCGATTTCCTTCCTTTCTCTGCCGGGCAATTCTTATCATGGTTCATGGATCCTGTGGTGGGCTCAGCTCGGTATGCTGATTGCCATCCCCCTGACAATCAAGTACTTCCTGCCCATCTACAGCCGCCTGGAAATCGATACGGCTTACCATTATCTGGAAAAACGGTTCCAGAGCAAGAATCTCCGCATCCTCGGCGCAACCATGTTCATCATCTACCAGCTCGGACGCATGTCCATCATCATGTACCTGCCGTCCATCGCACTGGCTGAACTGACCGGCATTGATGTCAATATCCTGATCATCGTCATGGGCGTCATTGCCATCATCTATTCGTACTCCGGCGGTCTCAAAGCCGTCCTGTATACGGATTTCATCCAGGGTACGGTTCTCATCGTCGGCATCGCCATGACCCTCGTGATCATGATTGGCGATATCCACGGCGGCTTCGGTACCATCATGGACACGCTGACCACTGGCCACAAATTCATGCTGCAGAACGAAGTCTGGCTTAGCCCGGACATCCTCTCCACCAGCGTCTTCATTGTCTTCCTCGGCGGCGGTCTTGCCACCTTCGCTCCTACGTATCCAGCCAGGATATCGTACAGCGCTTTACGACAACGACCGATATCAAGCAGCTCAAGAAGATGACGCTCGGCAACGGCGTGCTTTCCATCTTTGCTGCCACGGTCTTCTATCTGGTCGGCACGAGCCTTTATGTTTTCTATCAGCAGAATCCGGATCTTTTGATGACGACTCGTCAGGATCTCGTCTTCGCTTCCTACATCACGTATGAACTGCCTGCCGGTGTAACGGGCATCCTGCTCGCTGCCATTTATGCAGCTTCCCAGTCCACACTCTCCACAGGCATCAACTCCGTTGCCACCAGCTGGGTCCTCGACATCCAGTCCGTCCTGCATCCTGACATGGACAGCAAGAAACAGACTCGCATTGCCAAGATTGTTTCACTCGGCATCGGCGTCCTGTCGATCATCGTAGCCATGGTCATGGCTGTCAGCGATATCCACTCGGCCTATGAGTGGTTCAACAGCTTCATCGGACTCGCACTTGGCGCTCTGGCCGGCATGTTTGTCCTCGGTGCTTTCTGCAAGCACGCGACGGCAAAAGGCGCACTGGCTGGCTTCATCTGCTCCACAGCGGTCGTCATGTATCTCAAGTATTTCGTACCATCGTTTCCTTCTGTCTTACACGGCCATCACGATTATCATTTCCCTGGTTGTCGGCAATCTCTCAGCCGTCTGACCAACAAGACCTACACCGCCCCCGAACAGGCTACGGTCGACTGATCCTGTTTTCCCTTCGTTTCATCCGCAAAGGAGTATCTGCATCATGATCTACGGAAATATCCATCAGCAAGAAACATATGCGTTCTTGCCTGCAGCAATCCAGCGCTGCCTGGCATTTGCCCGCACGCCGGAATTCGCCGGTCTCGCGACGGGCAGCCATCCCATTGAAGGCAAGGAATGCTTTGTCAATATCGCTTCCTATACCACGAAGCCAGAAGCAGCATGCAGTTGGGAAGCACATAAGGAATATCTCGACATCCACATCCTTTCTGAAGGCAGCGAATACATCGATGTCGCCTTCCTGGAGAACATGGCCCTTGGTGCTTATCACCAGGACAGCGATTACCAGGAAGTGACGGGGCAGGCACAAGCACGCGTGCTGCTGCAGCCGGGCGACTTCCTCATCTGTTACCCGGAAGACGGACATGAACCCGGCATCGCTGTCAAGGAGCCTGCTCCGCTCAAGAAAGGCATCTTCAAGGTACGCATCTGATTTGACATCGCTGAGGAGAAATCGTATGATGAAAAAAAGAACCTTAGCTGCGGCTTTGCTGGCTCTTGCGCTTTGTTCCCCTGCCGCTTTTGCAGCGCCGGAACAAAGCGGCGCCCCCCAGATCCTCTGGCAGGCAGCTGGTACGCTGTCCCCCGCCCAGGGGCAAACGGAAAACATTGGCGTGGCCGGCATGATTGCTGGGACGAACCACGGCTATATCATTGCCGGCGGCGGTGCCAATTTCCCGCATGGCGGTCCAGCCACGGGCGGTGCCAAAGTGACTTATGCCGATGTTTACGTCATGAAAGCCAATGAAAAGGGCCTGACCGAAACCGATCATCAGGTCCTGCCTTTCCCGGCAGCCTATGGTGCCTCAGTCACCACCGAGAGTGGTGTATACTACATCGGCGGCAGTCCGGATAATGCCGCTGCCAAAAAGATCACCCGGTTCACCTGTGATAAGCAGGGAACGTTGCACTATGAAGAAGCTGGCACCCTGCCTTTTGCCTTCCAGAACGGGATTGCCGCACACAAAGGCACGACTCTCTATCTGGGACTGGGCAAGCAGGACGGTCAGCTGAGCCGCAAATTCTATGCCTATGATCTGACCACAGGCAAAATAACGCCGCTTGCCGATTTCCCCGGCGAAGCCCGTGAACAGAGTGTAGCAGAAATGCTTGGCAATACCCTCTGCGTCTTCAGCGGAGGCAGTTCCATGGCCTATACCGATGGCTACGGCTATGACCTCACGACGCACACCTGGCACAAACTCGCCAACGTGGCCGTGAAGGGACAGGAAATCTCACTCCTGGGAGCCCGTGCCATCCGCCTGAATGATGAGGAGATGCTTGTCATCGGTGGCTTCAACAAAGAGATTTATGACGACGCCGTTGCTCATCTCTCTACACTCAAGGGCGATGATCTGGCTGCTACAAGACTGCTTATTTTGGCAAGGAAAGCACGGATTTCCACTGGAATCGCCAAGTTCTCGTCTACAATGCCCGCCACGATGCCTGGCGGTCTGCCGGAGAGATTCCCTTTGCCGCGCCCTGCGGCGAGGGGCTGGTGAAGCTAGGGGATAAACTGATCTCACTCAATGGCGAAATCAAGCCGGGCGTACGCAGCAACCGCATCTATGAAGGATTTATCCGGAAAGAATAGGAGGAGCGCATGTATATCTGCATTGATATTGGCGGCACGGCCATCAAGCACGGCCTGTCTTCAGCCAGCGGCACGCTGCTCCAGCAGGGCAGCACGCCGACACGTGCCCATGAAGGTGGCGGCTCCGGCATTGTTCGCACGGTCCGCCAGCTGATCCGTCAATACATAGAAACAAAACAGGAAAATGAAACGATTGACGCATTGCCATTCCACGGCCGGCATGGTCGATCCCGTAAAAGGATCCATCTTCTACGCCCTGCCTGCTTCGATTCCCGACTATACGGGAACTGAATGGAAAAAAATACTGGAGGAAGAATTCCACCTGCCTTGTGCCGTTGAAAACGACGTCAACTGCGCGGCTCTCGGCGAACTCTGGCGTGGCGCAGGACGGGGCGCATCCTCTGCATTCATGATGACCATCGGCACGAGCATCGGTGGCTGCGCCCTGTACGACGGCCACATCATCCATGGTGCCGGCTGCAGCGCCGGAGAGATCGCTACATGCGCGTTCCCGGCGGACGTCTGCACGACCTGGCTTCCGCCACACGGCTCGTCCACGATGTAGCTGCAGCCAAGGGCGTCGAGCCTGAAACCCTTGATGGTTACAAGGTATTCTCGCTGGCAGCCGCAGGCGACAAGGACGCCCGCCAGGCGATTGCCACGCTGTCCGGCCATATCGCTGATGCCATCGGCAATGTTGTCACCGTCATGCAGCCGGAAGTCGTCATCCTTGGCGGTGGCATCATGGCACAGGAAGCGGTATTCCGCCCCCTGCTGGAGCAGGATGTAGCCCGTCAGCTGCCGCCTGCCATGTACGAACACACGCGCATCGCCTTTGCCAGTCTCGGCAATGATGCGGGCATGATTGGTGCGCTTTACCATCTTCTCCAGACATAATGATAGTAGGAGTAACTGGCTATGAACATCTTGGAACAATTGGAACATCCCGCCTTCAAACCGTCCAAATCGGATTGTATCCTCATGAATTACATCCGTCAGCATGGAGATATCTTCTGCACTTCACCGATTGCCCAGCTGGCTCAGCTCAGCGGCATCAGTGAAGCAACGATCACCCGTTTTGTCCGGAAAATGGGATTCCCCAATCTCCAGCATTTCAAAGTCAGTCTGGCCGAAGAACTCTCTGGACGCAGCCGTCAGCAAACGATCATCGATCATACCATCCAGACGGATGAATCCATCCTGACTACCGCGAAGAAACTGATGTCAATAAGCATCGAAGCCTTGCGGCAAACCATCCGCCATCTTGATGAAAAAGTCATTGCCCAAGCCGTCGGACTCCTGACCAACGGGCATCGCATCTATTTCATCGGCCTTGGCAATTCCGGTTTCGTATCTGACGATTCCGCCTACAAGTTCCAGCGCATCGGCATCGATGCCACCGGACTCGACAACAGCCACCTGATCATGCTGCACATGTCACTGCTCCATCCGGAAGATACCGTCGTTGCCATCAGCCATTCCGGCGAATCCAGGGAAATCCTGCAGCGGCGAAACTGGCCAAGCAAAATGGCGCACGTCTCATCGTCATCACGGCCAATACGAATACACTCCTGCGCCAATACGCCGATCTCTGCATCTTCTATAAAACAAAAGAAACGATGCTGGAAACCGGCTCCATCGTCACAAAATTGACCCAGATTTTTATCATCGATCTGATTTACACCCAGGTTGTCAAAGAACGGCCTGAGGAATCGGTAAAAAGCAAGCAAGATACCGCTGAAGCCATCAATATCCTGCGCCTCGGCGAGTGAGCTGCAGATAAGGAGATTATCATGCGTGTAATTATTACGAATTCATATGATGAAATGAGCAAAGAAGCAGCTAAGATTGTCGCTGGACAGATCTATCTGAAACCAGACAGTGTTCTCGGACTGGCGACGGGCAGCACCCCGCTGCAGATGTACAAGAAACTGATCGCAGTTCACGAAATGGTCGGCCTTGATTTCTCTCAGTCACGTCATTCAACCTCGACGAATACATCGGCATGTCTCCGGACAATCCGCAGAGCTATCATTATTTCATGAAACACAATTCTTCGATTTCATCAACATCAAGCCGGAGAACATCTTCATCCTGACGGCATGGCTGAGGATATCGAGGCTGAAGGCAAGCACTACGATGCCCTCATCGAAGAAAAAGGCGGCATTGATCTGCAGATCCTCGGCATCGGCAGGAACGCGCACATCGGTTTCAATGAGCCGGACATCAAGTTCGAAGCGACGACGCACAAAGTCAAGCTCGACGATGAGACCATCGAGCCAATTCCCGCTTCTTCGAGAACGAAGCCGATGTTCCCCGCTATGCAATCAGCATGGGCATCAAGACAATCATGCTGGCCAAGAAAGTCGTCCTGCTGGCAAGCGGCAGCAACAAGGCTGAAGCCGTCTACAACGCAGTTTACGGCAGCATCAGCCGAGCGCACCAGCCAGCATCCTGCAGCTGCACCGCGACGTGACGGTCATCGTCGACAAGGAAGCCGGTGCCCTGCTCCAGAAACATACGCAGGCATAAACTCCACAAAAACAGGAAATACGTGAAAAAGGGAACCAGGTGAACATTCACCCGATTCCCTTTTTTGATCCCATGCTTCTATGCGAGGTATGATTTCAGCGACAACAGCCAAACGGAAGACAACGGCCTCAGCGGCGGCTTGCAGCCACAGCCGCAAAGGCCTTGCCGGCCGCCTCGATCGTGCGTTCAATGTCTTCGTCGCTGTGTGCGCCAGACATGAAGAGTGTCTCAAACTGCGACGGTGCCAGATAAATGCCCTGTTCCAGCATGCTCTTGAACCAGACTTTGAATGCTTCCTGATCCGATGCACAGGAATCCTCGTAATCGAAAACATCATGCTCATTGAAGAAGATGCCGAACATCGAGCCAGCCTGATGTGCTTGGATCGTAACGCCGGCCTCTTTGGCTTTCTCGAGCCAGCCGAGCAGCAGTTTCTTCGTCTTGAGCGTCAGCATGCGGCTGTAATCTGCTTCACCAGGTTCCGGCTCGGCCGTGATGAGCTTGAGCGTTTCGATGCCAGCCGTCATCGCGAGCGGATTGCCAGAAAGCGTTCCCGCCTGGTAGACGGGACCTGCCGGCGAGACCTTCATCATGATATCGCGACGTCCGCCATAGGCTGCGACGGGCAAGCCACCGCCGATGATCTTCCGAGGCATGTGAGATCCGGCGTGATGCCGTAAGCGGCCTGCGCCCCACCGAGCGAAGCGCGGAACCCGCACATGACCTCGTCGAAGATCAGCAGCGTGCCGTGTGCTTCCGTCAAGCGGCGCAGCGTGCGCAGATACCCCTGTTTAGGCGGTACACACCCCATATTGCCGGCTACCGGCTCAACGATGACAGCTGCAATCTCATCGCCCATCTCGTCCATGACCTTCGTGATGGCATCAGGGTCGTTGTATGGCACGGAAATCGTGTCAGCCGCCGTCCCTTTCGTGACCCCCGGAGAACTCGGCACCCCAAACGTCGCCATACCGGAGCCGGCATTGACGAGCAGGCTGTCGCTGTGGCCGTGGTAACAGCCGATGAATTTGACAATCTTGTCACGTCCCGTATAGCCGCGTGCCAGACGCAGGGCACTCATCGTCGCTTCAGTGCCCGAATTGACCATGCGGATGATCTCGATGGAAGGGTAGACCTTCATGACAAGTTTGGCAAGCTCCGACTCCAGAAGTGTCGGCGCGCCGTAGCTCGTGCCGCGCTCGGCAGCCGCCTGCAGCGCCTTGACGACATTGGGATGCGCATGGCCGACAACCATAGGTCCCCAGGAACCGACATAGTCAATGTATTCATTGCCATCGATATCGAAAATACGGTCACCCTTGGCACGGGCAATGAACGGCGGATTGCAGTCCACATTGGCATACGAACGCACGGGGCTGTTGACGCCGCCCGGCATCAGATTCTTGGCTTCCTCAAAGGCTGCCGTCGATTTTTCCAGATTCAGCATCGCTCTTACTCCTCTTCCTGCAGCCATCTTGCCGCATCCATCGCATGGTAGGTGATGATGATATCGGCACCGGCGCGCTTCATGCTCGTAAGCGTTTCCAGTACAATGCGCTTCTCATCGATCCAGCCGTTCTGAGCGGCGGCCTTGACCATCGCATACTCGCCACTGACATTATAGACGGCAACGGGATGGTGGATATGGTCGCGGACCTGGCGCACGACATCGAGATACGCGAGAGCCGGCTTGACCATGATGATATCCGCGCCTTCCATGACATCGAGATCGACTTCCTTGAGTGCTTCGCGCGCATTGGCAGGATCCATCTGATACTGGCGACGATCGCCGAACTGCGGCGCACTGTCTGCTGCATCACGGAACGGGCCGTAGTATCCGGACGCATATTTAACAGCATAGCTCATGATGGAGACATTGATGAAACCATGTGCGTCGAGAGCCTCGCGGATGGCAGCCACGCGGCCGTCCATCATGTCAGACGGCGCGATGATGTCAGCACCGGCCTCTGCCTGTGAGACCGCCACCTTCTGCAAAAGCTTCAGCGTCTTGTCGTTGTCGACATAATGGCCTTCGAGGTGGCCGCAATGGCCGTGCGTCGTATACTGGCAAAGGCAGACGTCACCGACAATCATGAGCTCTGGCACAGCAGCCTTGATGGCCTTGATGGCGCGCTGTACCGGGCTCGTCGGATCCCAGGCCGAAGAACCATCCGCATCCTTATATTCTGGCAGGCCGAACACCTCGACGGCAGGAATGCCAAGTGCAGCAATTTCCCTGGCCAGCTCAACGGCATTATCAACCGAGAGATGATAACAATTCGGCATGCTGGGAATCTCTTCCTTCACATGCTCGCCTGGTACAACAAAAATCGGATAAACGAAATCCTTGGCCGAAAGCGTTGTTTCGCGAACCATGGCACGCATCGCCGGCGTAATGCGCATGCGGCGCGGACGAAGTTTCTGATTATACATAACAAACAACATCTCCTAAAAGTTGCACAGGAGGCTGCCCCTCAAAGGGACAGCATTCCTCGAAAATACAGGATGCAGGATCACAGAGCACTTGCTGGCCTGCTCACAAAGAGGCACGCATGGCTGCCACCAGGCCATCAATCGTATACGTCTTCGCCACGATTGATGGTTCGATGCCATATCCGCGAGCTGTTGCCGCCGTAACGGGGCCAATGCAGGCCGTACGCACATGCTGCAACGGCTCCGCACCGCCGAGGATCTTGATGAGATTCCGCACCGTCGAAGAACTCGTGAACGTCACAAAATCAATCTCTCCGGCCGCAAGTGCCTGGCGCAGTGCTTCAGCTTCTTCCGCAGGAACATCTGCTGCCACCGTCTGATAGACTGGCACGACATCGACGATTGCCCCCTGCTCACGCAGCTTCTCCGGCAGGATTTCACGCGCTTCTGCCGCACGCGGCAGCAGGATCCTGGCATGCGGCGGCAGCTTGCCCTTGAGTGCGTCGATGACGCCTTCCGCCCGGAATTCCTGCGGCACGACATCGGCACGGATGCCATAAGAAAAGAGCTTGTTCGCCGTCGTCTGGCCGATGGCGGCAATCTTGGCATAGCAAGAGCGCGTACATCTCTGCCAGCCTTGTCGAGACGTGCAAAGAAGCGTTCCACGCCATTCGTACTCGTGAAAATCAGCCACTGATAATCCTCGGTATGGCCGATGGCCTCATCAACGGCACGATAATCATCAGCAGGTGCAGCAATGGAAATCGCAGGCTTCTCGATGACCTGCGCACCGAGCTCCTCGAGCAGGGCAGTAAGCTTTGAGGCCTGGCTGCGCGCTCTCGTGACCAGCACTTTCCTGCCGAACATAGGACGCTGGCTGAGCTTGTCAAACCACTGCAGTTTTTCCCGCAGCTTCACGACCTCGCCGACAATGAAGATTGCTGGCGGTTTCAGCCAGTGCGTTTCACATCCTCAGCAGCCTGTCCGACCGTAGTGATGAGACTTCCTGCTCCGGCTTCGTCCCCCAGCGGATCACGCAGCCGGCGTATCAGCCGGACGGCCGTGCTGGATGAGTTCCTGCGTGATATGCGGGAGATTGGCTACCCCCATGAGGAAGACCAGAGTATCAACGCCCGTTGCAAGCTTATCCCAGCGCATGTTGCTCTTGCCCTTCGTCGGATCCTCATGTCCTGTGATCACGGCAAAGGACGTCGCGACTGCACGATGCGTCACGGGAATGCCCGCATAGGCCGGTACGGAAATCGCCGAAGTGATGCCCGGAACCACCTCAAAAGGAATGCCGTTCTCCTCCAGCAGGAGTCCTTCCTCGCCGCCACGACCAAATACGAAGGGATCGCCGCCCTTGAGACGCACGACCGTCTTGCCTTCCTTGGCTTTATCCACGAGCAGTTGGTTGATATCCCCCTGCTTCATCGTGTGATGGCTTGATGCTTTGCCAACATAAATATATTCGGCGCCTGCAGGTGCCCATTTCAAGATGCGGTCATCCGCCAACCGGTCATAAACGACCACATCAGCTTGCTTCAGGCAATCCACTGCTTGATGCTGACAAGACGATAATCACCGGGGCCTGCGCCCACAAGATATACCATACCAGCCATGTATTCTTCTCTCCCTTTTCCATGCGTATCGATACGTAAAACTTCATGATTCCCAGCAGTACCTGTCAAACAAGGACTTGCCAGGGAGCCAGTTCATGAACGATCCAGCAGCAGCCCCAGCTCATGCATGATGGCAAGCCCCCCCGCAGCGAGCAGCCGGTCGGCAAGCTCGCGTCCGAGGACAGTTGCCTCTGCCGTACTGCCGCTCATTTCATCGCGATACAGACGCTGCCATCTAAAGAAGCGATTACCGCCTGGACGCGCAGCCGATCTTCACCAAGCGGCGTCGCATACACGCCAACCGGCACCTGGCAGCCGCCTCGACCCGCGCGAGGAATGCCCGCTCTGCCTCAGCGCAGCACACAGTCTTCTCATCATTGAGGAAATCAATGAGCTGCCGCACTTCTTGATCATCGCACCGCGTCTCGATGGCAAGGGCTCCCTGCCCCACGGCAGGAAGCACCAGTTCCTGCGGCAGCACTTCTGTGATGCGGTCGCCGAAGCCAGGCGCTTGAGTCCGGCAACAGCCAGGATGATGGCATCAAAGTGGTCTTCTTCCAGCTTGCGCAGGCGCGTATTGACGTTGCCGCGCAAATCTTCAATATGCAGATCCGGGCGCACATGCAGCAGCTGGGCCTTGCGGCGCAGGCTAGAGGTGCCTACTTTAGCACCCTGGGGCAAATCCCGCAAAGTCTTGTAACGCGGGCTCACCACAGCATCGCCTGGATCAAAGCGTTTGGTGATGGCCGAGATGACGAGCCCCTCGGGGACTTCTGTCGGCATATCTTTGAGACTGTGTACGGCGATATCGATGCCGCCCGCCAGCATATCCTGCTCCAACTCTTTCGTGAACAGTCCCTTGCCACCAATCTTGGCCAGAGGCGCATCAAGGATCTTATCGCCCTTGGTCGTCATGAGTCTCTTCTCGACGTGCAGCGATGGATACGTTTTTGCAGGCAATCTGCCACATAGTCTGCCTGCCAGAGAGCCAGCTTACTGCTCCGCGTACCGATAATGATTGTGTCGTTTTTCACTCGTTCCCGTCTCCCCTATCGTATCAAGTTTGAATAAGGCGCGCATGGCGTCGATGTAGAACTGTTCATTCGGCGTACCGGCAGAAGCATTGAGCTTCATCATCGGCATGCGCAGGATCTTGCGCACGATCATGCGTGTCATGTGTTCGATCTGCCGCCTTTCCGGCTTCGTCAAATCCGGCAGCTTGGAAGAAACCCGATGGATTTCCCGCTGACGGATACGCTCGCAGCGCTCAGAGAGCAATGCCATCAGCGGACGGAAGGAAAGATACTGGAATTTTTCCTCGATGGACTGCACCTCTTCTTCGACAATGCGGCTGGCCGTCTTCGCCTCTGCCTGGCGCTCCTGGATATGTTCATCAACCACGGCTTCCAGTGCATCAATATTATAGAGGATAACCCCTTTGATATTGCCGACCTCCGGATCGACGTCACGCGGCACTGCGATATCGATGAAGAAGATTGGCCGCCCCTTGCGCTTCGTCATGAGCTGGCGCGTCTCCCAGGGCTTGACCACATAATGCGGGGCTCCTGTCGAAGTCACGACCACATCAATATCTGCTGCATATTTCAGCGCACCTTCAAACGGCACGGCTTCTCCATGGAATTTTTCCGCCAGATCTTGAGCTTTCTCAAAATGACGATTGGCCACATAAATCTTCTTGATACCATGTGAGACGAGATGCTCCGCCGTGAGTTCCGCCATCTTGCCCGCACCAAAGATCAAAGCACTCGACTGTTCCAGCGGCCCCAGCTTTTCCCGCGCCAATTCGACGGCTGCATAACTGACGGAAACAGAATTGTACGCGATACGTGTTTCCGTGCGCACGCGCTTGCCCGTGGCAATAGCACGATGAAACAGCGTATTGAGTACCGTACTCGTCGTACCGGATTCGCGGGCAATCGCATAAGCATCCTTGACCTGGGAAAGGATCTGACCTTCCCCCAGCACCAGAGAATCCAGGCTGGAGGCTACACGGAACAAATGGCGGATGCATTCTTCATCGGTCAGGGAATAAAGATAGGCATCGATATCCTCTTCATTGCCCGTGAGGTCAAATAAGAACTGCTTGAGCGTGGGGAGATCCTCTTCTGCATCATCCACCACGGCATACATCTCGCTGCGGTTACAGGTCGAAAGGATCACGGCCTCCGATATCCCCTCGTATTCGTTGAGGTTTTCAAGACCATCCCGCACCGCTTGCTTGCTGATGGCGAAACGCTCTCGCACATCAACAGGTGCCGTCTTATGATTCAGCCCCAAAATCAGTAATTGCATTTTGAATCTCAACCTCCGCCTGGTCCAGCTGACCAGCTTCCACTAATGATAATACACGTTTATCGAGTACTCGCCGCCAAAAAGCCTGGCGAGCCTCACTTGTCGAAAGCTCCCGCTTCATCCTGTCCCGCAGGACATGGACGCGTTCCAGCCACAGCCCGAGTTCCTCCGGAAAATATTCTTCGAGCTGCTGCCGCAAAATCCTGGACAAGGCAGGACTCTTGCCTTCCGTAGAAACCGTGAAGAGTACATCCCCCCGCCGTAAACTGGCTGGCACGGTAAAATCCGAGAGTTCCGGCTGCGCAGCAGCATTGACAAGGGCGCCAAGAGTCTTCGCTTCCGCAGCAGCCTGCTGATTCACAGCAGGATCATCCGTCGCACAGAAAACCAGGCGAGGGTGCAGCACGCCCAGCATTCCTGCTCGATATGGCTGTGCCAGCCAATGCAGAGCATCTGCTGCAGCCAATACAGAAAGTTTTGGTGTCAGCTGCGGCGCAATGACTGTCACATCCGCATCGGCAAAAAGCAGGGTGGCCGTTTTCCGTTGCGCCACAGGCCCGCCTCCGACCACAACACACGACTGGCCACCCAGATCCATATTCAGAGGATACTGCATCGTCACCCCTCCGCATCCCTGTATGTTCCATTGCGTATGAATCCGCATCAATTACGAATCCCATTCACAAATTAAATACCTCTTTTATTATAACCGAAATGCATCAAAAAAAAAGCAGGGATGACAAGAATCCCCACGCTCTCCTGCAATGATGAAAAGCAGAGGGGATACCTTATTTTTGAAAAATCCGTCTCTCCGATGCTTCCTGGAAAAATCGCAGATCCGTTATGATATAATTAATGTAAAAGAATAGCCAGTCTATGTACAGGAGGCGATGAAAGTACATGTTACGTATTGCGATTTGCGATGACCAGGCGGAGCAGATTGCGCTCATACGAGCAGCTGCTGAAAAATACTTCCAATCAAAACGCGAATACATTTCCTATGAGAGTTTTGAACAGGCTTTCGCCTTTATTGATGCCATCGAGCGAGGTGCCATTTTTGATATTGTCCTGCTCGATGTCTGCATGCCGGGGCTTTCCGGCATCGATGCCGCAGCAGAACTCCGAAAGCATCACAACCGGACAGAAATCATCTTCCTGACAACCAGCGATGAGTTCGCCGTCGATGCCTTTGCTGTGAAAGCAACGGATTATCTCCTGAAACCCTTTACGCAAAGCCAGTTCAACCGAGCAATGGAGCGAGCCATCTCCTGCATCCGTCAACGAAACAGCGCAAAAATGGTCTTCCGGCTGACGGGCGGCGGCATCCAGGTCGAAGAGCTGACACAGATCCTCTATCTGGAAAATCACGGCCATATCATTCGCGTCTACCTCGGCGATGGCACCATGCTGGAAACCAGGAAATCCATGCAGGAAATGAAAGACCATCTGGATAAGATTGCGCCGGGGCAATTCCTGTCGCCACACAAGGGTTACCTGGTCAATCTCAAGGCTATCCATTTGCTCCGTCCCGAGTACGTAGAAATCCAAGGGCATAAAATCCCTCTCGGCAAACGGAAGTATCGAGATTTCCAGGAACAGTATTTCCAGTTCATGTTCGCTCCCGCCGGGCAATGAGAAAAAGGAGCTGCGCGCGCAGCTCCTTTTCTCGTTCCTTCTTCCTGCACCATGCATCACAGGACATGATCAGCATCAGTCTCAGCGTCATCACAGGGCAATGCATGTGCTGTCAGGAAAATCATGACCTCGGACTCAGAATGGCTTTTCTTGATACTGCGGAAAAAATTCCCCAGGATGGGAAGATCTCCGAGGAACGGGATCTTGCTCATCGTACGGGACTCCTCACTGCCAATCAGACCACCGATGACCATAGTTTCGCCATCCTTCAGCGATACGGTCGTATCCGCACGGCGATTCTGGAAGCGATACGCCTTGATATCTGCCACGTAAAGCGGCGAACTGACTTCGGTATGGACCTCAGCGGTAATGAGCCCATCTTCATGCAGCGCGGACGGCACCGCAAGATGATGCCCGCCTGCCGATAGGAAAATGTCGTTGTCGTCGAAGTCTCATTGACGGTCTGGGTCGGCACAGGGACCTCGCCGCCGATATTGATGACGGCCTCGCGCCCTTGCAGCGTGGTGATATTCGGACGCGCAAGGATCTTGGCCTTGCCATCCGACACGAGTGCATTGAGTTTGGCTCCATAGTAAAATTCAAACGGGATCCCTTCCGGTCCACGGCCAAACTGGATGATACCAGGTACCCCATCGCCTCCCGTATCGCGATGGATCTCATACTCCTTCTCTTCCCGGTTCGTTCCCTTGTGGCGATACGTTTCACTGTGTTCCGGATAACGAGGCAAACTCGACCACTGCCATTCAATGCCCAGCTGTTTCGCAGCATCTTTCGATATGGCCACAACCTTTGCCTCAAGCGATACCTGACGTGGCTCTACATCAAGTTCTTCCAACAAAGACAGCGTATGATGCACCTCTGCCGCATCACCATAGAGCAACAGGCTGTTCGTCGCATTGTCCACCAGGATGCGTTCCGCAGCTCCCGTCGCTTCTGGCGCAGACTCACCGGCGGGATTTCCTGCTGCCATGACCAGACGAGCTGCCTGAGCAAGTTCATGCGGGTCAGCATGACGCACATGATAGACATGGACACGTTTCAGAGCAGCGGCTTTCGTCGGCAGCGTAACCAGATAAGAATTGCCCTCCCGTACAAGTACCAATCCCTTCAGAGCCGCGACCTGCTGCAGCAGCTGCTCTGGTTCCGCCGTCGCAGAAATCGTCACTTGCCCGCTGATATCTTCATCGAAGATGAGACTGAGACCTTCCATGCGTGCCAGCGACATCATGACATCGCGCACCTCCCCGCTCTCGACGCGTACCTGGACCGGCGACGCCAAAGCAGGAGTCCCTAGGGAAAAACTGCCTGCAAACCAGACAGCAGCGAGACTGCCCAAGACAAACGACTGCCTTCTGATACCCATGTCTGTACCTTCCTTTCCAGTTCCTGAACCTTAATCGGAATGATGATTGGTATGAATGACCCGGAGATACTGTTCCCCTTGAGGCCCCTGCAAAAGGACACCATCCTGCTCAATTTTCATGACTCGCCAGCCAGCCAGGGATTCTCCTTCTGTAAGGGATGCACTCCGTTCCCCTGCCGAAAGAATAGCAAAGCGGCCAGGATCCCCATAGAATATCCCGCGCAAAGCATGGCAGCGGGCCGCTTCTCTGCCTGCTGAGCTGGCTTTGCCGCAGATCCCTGCCGGTTCTCAGGGGAGCCGGAAGCACCTGTCCCGCGCGTCTTTGTCACCCCTGTCTTGCGGTCAGGCAAGCTTGCATTTTTTCATCTTGTCCAGAAGATTCTTCACCACGCTGCTCATGGCGAAGCGAAAAAGGATTGCGAAGCTCCGACAAAGGAACCTCGTCCCAGGCAGCTGCTTCATCCCTTCGAGTCTGCCTGACAGCATGCTCATCCGTTTTTCCTGTATGAGCTGCCACAGCAGGCTGCAGCTCCAGCTGCTCATCTTCGCCAGATAGAGAGAATCCTGCCAGCAGGACTACGCCTGCCAGGAATACGGCTCCGTATTTTTGATGCTTCGTCAACGAAATCGCCAAAACGCCACCTCCTGAAAACGGGACAAAAAAGCCCTGCCGATACAGGACCGGCAGAGCTTTGATTCACCATGCAGAGGCTCAGACGAGCTGAACCATTATTCGTTATTCTGTGCCTTGAGAGCCGCGAGTTTCGGTCCCATGATGCGCTTGTAGGACTCAACACCCGGCTGGTTGAAGGCATCGACATCAGCGAGTTCGCCTTCATAGGCAACGCTCATAGCCAGCATGTACAGGAGTTCACCGAGATGATACGGAGTGAGTTCCGGCAGCGTGAAGCAAGCATTGTAGCGCTTGTTGGAAGCGAGGGCATCCGCATTGGACTGACGAGCGACCTCGAGAGCCTGGCTCATCGTGACGCCGGAGATATCGGCCAATTTCTGGGCTTCCGGGAAGACATTCGGGATCTTGAGGTCATTTTCCCATTTGTCAACCTTGACAAACTGTACGACCTTGTTGAGCTTGCCTTCCTGATGCTGCTGCGTCTGCGAATGCATATCCGTCGTGCCGACAGCAACGAGCGGGGTGCGGCCATAGCAGACTTCCTTGCCTTCTTTGTTGAACTGCTTGCCGAGAGACTCAGCGAGGAGCTGGATGTACCACTCGGAAACGGATTTGAGGTAATCACCATAAGGCATCATGACTTCGATATCACGGCCATGCTTCTCCGAAGCGGCAAACTTCAGGAAAGCGTTGAGCATAGCCGGATTCTGCCAGATATCATCATTCTGGCAGGCCTTGTCCATATCTTTCGCACCATCGAGGAAGGACTGGATATCAAAACCGATGCAGGCAGCCAGCGACAGACCGACCTCGCAGAAAATCGTGAAGCGCCCGCCGACACCGTCCGGTACCGCATACTGCGGCCAGCCCTTCTCAATGGCCAGCTTCTTGAGCAGCGTCGGATTCTCGGTATTCGGGTCCGTGACGGCGACCACCTCGACATCAATGCCCGGGAACTTCTGCAGGGCATCGTAAACAACCATGAAGTTCGACATCGTATCGAGCGTACCGCCGGATTTCGAGATGACGAGCAGCAGGACTTTGAGATTGCGTTTCTCATGACACTGCAGGACCTTGGATTCATACTCGAGATGATGGATGAGATCCCCCGTGCTGCGCGGGTCGATGTTGTTGCCGCTGAAGTATACCTGCGGGAAACCATTGCGCTCTTCCTTGGAAAGTTCATTCCAGAATGCACCGCAGTGAACATCGAACAGGACCTTGTTGCCGAGGTAGGAACCACCGATACCCATCGAAACGACAACGTCGACATTGCCTTTCACATGATCCGTGAGTTCCTGCAGATGCTTGAGCGAACTCGGGCTGTTCAGATGGCCTTCCTCAACGTACGGCAGCTGCGAGAACAGAACTTTTTCCGGTTCGCCATCTTTGGAAAGGTGGGCACGGATGAAGCCCGTCTCACGCATGACCTTCATGGCCTCGTGAGCCTTCTTGAGATCTTTTTCATAAAACTTCAGATCGTCTTCCGTGACTTTGCCTTCACCATACAGGTTATCATAGTCAAACGTAAAGCCGGATTTCAGTTTTAAACTCATCTTTGTAACACTCCTCTTCCTTTTTCCCGTTACAACCGCATGAAGGAGCCTCAGGCTTCCAGGCGGCCATATGAGTCATGTATATTACCATACGGCCTTATTATATCATGCATTGTTCTTACTGTGAACTCCGAACTGCAAACATCGTTCCATCTGCCCGGACACCAGAGTCGGCAGACAGCTCCTGCCTCAGGACATGAGTTCAGAGATTGTCTTGCCCTTTGACTGCGAGAGACGTTCCATGACGCGCAGCCAAGAGAGCATACCGCCCTCAGCGGGCATACTGCAGGCTTCGATGCATTGACCCTGTTCATCAAACAGGACACAGTGGCTGAAATCACAAGACCAGGCAATGCCGAGATCCGCCTCATTCTCAAGGACGGCCCTGGCCGTAGCCTCACGGTTTTCCGGCAGCAGGGGATCCGGGCCGCCATTCGGGAAATTGCCGTCAGGGATATTGTTGACCTTGACGATATCAAAGGGCAGTTTCTTCTCGATGGCGTTGATGACCGGGCCTGCTGCCCCGTTGACCGTATTGGCAACGATCCGGAACGGTTTGAGCTTGTCGAGATTGATATGAGAGAGGATATCCGCGATGTACGCTTCGGTGACGTCCTCTTTCTCCACCGTTCCGGGCTGACTGGCAGCCGGCGCAAGCTTGCCGGACAGGACAAGCCGGGAAAGTTCCTTTAGCCCTGTCTCGTCAAAGGCCAAGCACCCCCCTGCACGCACAAAAGCCATGCCATTGTACGCCTGGGGATCATGGCCAGCCGTAATCATGATGCCGCCATCCAGCTGATAATGCGCCGTGCAAAGGCCACCATTTCCGTGCCGCACAAATCGATGTCCAGCACGTCACAGCCCGCTTCCGTCAGCCCTTTTACGAGAGCTGCCTGCAGGGACGGGCTCGAGAGACGGATATCATGGCCAACCGCCACGCGCCGGGCATTAACGAGTGCCGGGAAAACACGGCCGACACGATATGCCAGATCCTCGTTGACATCATCGGGATAGATGCCCCGAATGCCTTGAGCGCCAAATCCCTTTGCTGATAAATTCATCCAATACACCTCAGTCTTGCTTTTTCCTTTAAGCCTCAAGCCATCCACGGTTTTACCGCTTCTGCCAGCTTGTCTTTCTCCGCCTTGGCCTCATCAAGATCCTTGCCGAGCGTCGTGAAATACGTCTTGATCTTCGGTTCCGTGCCGGACGGGCGCACGACAACCGTAGAACCATCGTCGAGCCGATACGTCAGGACATTGGCTTTCGGCAAGCCCGTCTTCTCAGGCTCTGCATAATCGATGACCGACGTAACCTTCTTGCCGGCAAATTCCGTCGGCGGCTCCTTGCGCAGATGCTCCATGATGCCTTTCATCGTATCCATGCCCGAGAGCCCCGGGAACGAGAAGGAATCCACCTTATTGTAGTAACGGCCGTACTGCTGATAGATTTCCTCCAGGCGCTGCTTGATGGAAGAACCGATGGAACGGTAATATGCGGCCATCTCGCAGATCAGCATCGAAGAAACGACAGCATCCTTGTCGCGGACATATGGGCCGGCGAGATATCCATAGCTTTCTTCAAAGCCAAAGATGAAACGATCCGTCTGCCCCGCAGCCTCAAGGCCAGCAATCTGGTCGCCGATCCACTTGAATCCCGTCAGCACATGACGCAGCTCAACGCCATAATGCTCAGCGACCTTATCTGCCAGCGGCGTCGAAACGATGGACATGACGGCTACCGGATCCTTCGGCATCGTGCCTTTCTCGATGCGGCCCTGGCAGATATAGTCGAGCAGCAGGACACCCATCTCATTGCCAGAGACCAGCTCATAGGAACCATCGGCACATTTCATGGCAATGCCCACACGATCGGCATCGGGATCCGTTGCCAGCATGAGATCGGCGCCTTCTTTCTTCGCCAGCTCCAAGCCTTTGGCCAGAGCTTCAAAGATTTCCGGATTCGGATAGCTGCAAGTCGTGAAATAGCCGTTCGGATATTCCTGCTCCGGCACGATAGTGATATCCTTGATACCGATATCCTTGAGTACGCGCGTAACCGGTACGAGTCCCGTACCGTTGAGCGAGAATACACAAGTTTGAGTCCAGCCGATTTTGCCAGGCCCGGGCGAACCTGGCAGCCTCGATGGCTGCATAGAACGCATCCTTGCAGTCCTCACCGACAAACTGGATGAGCCCTTTCTCAACGCCTTCCGCAAAGCTCATATGCTTGGCTCCCGTCAGTACATCCGTCTTCTGGATGGATGCGTAAACCACGGCAGCTGCGTCGTCCGTCATCTGGCAGCCGTCGGGGCCGTATGCCTTGTAACCATTGTACTGGGCAGGGTTATGCGAAGCCGTGATCATGATGCCTGCATTGCAATGATAGTAACGCGTGGCAAAGCTCAGTGCCGGAACTGGCATGAGTTCTTCATACAGGCGCACATGGATGCCATTTGCCGCCAGGACGCCGGCAGCCTCCCGTGCAAAATTCCAGCCCTTGAGACGGCTGTCATAGCTGATAGCCACGGTCTGCGTGCCGCCCTGCGTCTTGACCCAGTCAGCCACGCCCTGCGTTGCCTGGCGCACCACCCAGATGTTCATGCGGTTCGTGCCGGCGCCCAGCACGCCGCGCAAGCCAGCCGTACCAAACTCCAGTGCGATTGCAAAGCGGTCCTTGATGGCCTCATCATCTCCTGCGATGTCACGCAATTCCTTGTTCAGGTCAAAATCCTGCAGATCCGCAGCAGCCCAGCGCTTATACTCGTCTTGATACATCGATCATCCACCCCTTCATAAAATTTCATGCCTTGATGTCATAAAATCCCCCGGCATCATGAGCATGGATCACAATGATTGGTTCGTTGTATCCTGTTTTCGACAACAAAGCCCCCGAATCCTGCCGGGGACTGCTGCTATTCTAAGGAATCTGCCGTATATTTTTCCTTGAGGCTGCGACGCGTCCAGAAAAAGGCGATGGCCAGGGGAACACACGAGCCGATCCAAGCCATGGGATTGGCAAGGCAGGCACCGAGATACCCGAGCCAGCCGCAAAGGAAAAGTGCGGCAGCCGCGCGCATCAAGAGTTCCATGATGCCCGCAATCGTCGGCACAATGCTCTGCCCCAGCCCCTGCAGCGTATAGCGGAAGATGAAGAGGAACGAAAGGATCCAATAGCAGGAACCATTGACAATGAGATACTGCTCACCGTAGGCAACGACCTCCGCCTGGCCATTGCCCACGAAAAGATGCATGATATCCGTACCGAAATAGATCAGGGACAGGCCGGCCAGGATGCTGAACGTCACGGACATGGCCGAGCATTTCCAGACTCCTTCTTCAATGCGGTGGAACTGACGCGCACCGTAGTTCTGAGCCGTATAAGCCGCCATGGCCAAACCGAACGACATCATCGGCATCATGGCAATGGATTCGATTTTCTGTGCGGCTGCATAAGCGGCCACAGCCAGCGGGCCAAGTCCATTGAGTGCCACCTGCAGGATGACCGCACCGATGGCAATGATGGAAGACTGGAAGCCCATAGGCAGGGCAATGCGCAGGTGTTCCCAGAAAATAGCACGCGAAAGATGCCAGTCTTCACGCTGGATATGGAGTGCCGGCACCTTTTTCCAGATATAGAGCAGGCAAAGGAGATTGCCGCAGACCTGAGAGGCTATCGTTGCCAGGGCAGCACCCGGTATGCCCCAATCAAGAACCAGGATGGCCAGCGGCTCAAAAATAATATTGAGGGTCAGGCCCGCAGCCAGGAGTACAGTCGGCATCGTACTGTCACCGAGCGCCCGCACGAGATTGGTCTGCGTCTGGAACAGCACGAAAAACATGATACCACCATAGATAATGCTGATAAAGGAATACGCGCCCGCCAGGATCTCGTCGGGCGTCTGCATCCAGACAAGCAGCTGATGACAGAGAAGAGACCCCGCGATGGTCAGGATGATGGACATCAATACGGCCAGGATGGCACAAGCCGCTGCACTCTGGCGTACGCCCTGCTCATCCCTGGCACCGAAACGCTGCCCGGTATAAATACTGAGTCCGGTCGTGAAACCGATGACAAAGCCCAGCATCAGGAACATCAGCGCCCCCGTACAGCCGACGGCAGCCAGGGCATTGACCCCCAGGAAACGGCCGACGATCAGCGTATCGATGAACGCATAGAGTTGCTGGAAGATATTGCCGGCGATGAGCGGCATCGTGAAGAAAAAAATCAGCTTCGCAGGACCGCCCTGCGTCAAATTCTTAGTCATTCGAGATACCTCGTTACAAAGGTCCGCAAGGTTTCCTGCAGGACTGTCACATTATCGAGCAACGCCTCAGTCTGCGGACGCAATTTCGTATAGTGAAAGACAGGATGATGCGAGACCATATAATCCGCAGGGAACGGCTCCACCTCGACCCCCTGCTTGGCGAAATTCAACACCGAGCGCTTCATATGAAAAGCACTCGTCACGAGGATGGGATGGGATAGGCCCTGTTCCCGCAAGATCTCTGCCGAGAAGCGGGCATTCTGGCTCGTGTTGATACTCTTCGTTTCCGTCAGGATCTTGTCTTCCGGCACCCCGAGGCTCATGAGTACGCGCCTGGCAATCTTGGCCTCGGCGCCCGTATCTTCATAAACCTGCCCGCCCGAGAGCAGGATGGGGACATCGAGACGGCGCTGCAGACGCACAGCTGCCAGCAGACGGCTTGCCGGACTGGCACAGAGCGTGCCGCTACCATCGACATCCGGCGTATCATCATACGCACCACCCCCGAGCATGATGATGACATCCCCCTGCGGATTCGCCGACGGCTCATAAGCGGACTCCAGCCAGCCCATCGTCTTTTCCGCCAGCCAGCCCGTACACAAGAGATAGAACACAAAAGTCAGGGAAAACAAGATGCACGCGGCTTTCTTTTCACGACGCTTCTGATAAAGCCACCAGGACAGCACAAAAAAAGCCAGGATGAAGATGCCCGGCGGCAAGATCCAGCTGGCGCCGAACTTCAAGAGATAAACCATGTCATGTCCTCCAAAAAAATAACGCGCAAATTCCATCTGTTTAGAGGAATCCCCGCATTTTTATCGAAACAAGTATTGTATGTTTATTGTAGCAAACTTGCCACCTTGCGGCAAGGCATCAATGTTCAAAAGGAGAGTTTTTATCATGGCATTCATTGAACCAGCTCCAGGTCAGGCACAGAAAGGCCTCGGCACCATCACGATCGTCAAACTGCTCACACCAGCAGAACTTGACGGCAAATGCGATATGTACGCAAAAGTCATTGTCCCGCCGCTCTGCGGCATTGCCGTCCACAAGCACGAAGGCAATACGGAAACATATCACATCCTTTCAGGCAAAGCCCTCTACAACGACAACGGCCAGGAATCCGTCATCGAAGCCGGCACGACAACGTTCTGCCCGGATGGCGAAACGCACGGCATCCAGAATATCTCCAAGACCGAAGATCTCGTCTTCATGGCTCTGATCATCCGCAAATAATCCTTTCCAGGGATGGCCTCCGGGCCATCTTTTTATGTCTTCAAGCATCGATGACGATGGATAACTAAAGGTATGCAACTCTGTGCGGAGATGCTGGCCAAAGCGGAGGAGTGTATGGCGCCTGCAGGAGCGCAGTGCCTGCCCGCAAAGCTGGATCCCAACACGAAAGAACGGCAATGCCCGATGTCAGAACGCCGCGGCAGTAGGCGAAGTTCTTTTCTTGCGCGCTGCCGATCGGGCACAATAAAACCCGCCCCGCCAAGTGACTTTCACCTGGCTGCAGCGGGTTTTTATTCATCTTATACGCTCTTATAAATCAGGAGTCTCAGTTGCTGTGCGATACATATCCCATCATGCAGCTTGCCTTCCTTGGCGCGCTGGGCAAACTCAGCCGTAGCCGTGAAGAGTACATCCGTCGAACTGTTGAGAGCTGTCTCGCAGGCATCCTGGATGACACCGATGATGAAGCCGACACCGACGACCTGCATGGCGATATCATTGCCAATACCAAAGGAGGCACAGGCAACGGGGATCAGCAGCAGCGACCCACCGGCTACACCCGAAGCGCCACAGGCACCGACCGTCGAAACGAGGCAAAGCAGGAGTGCTGTCGGCAGATCGACAGCAATGCCAAGCGTATGAGCTGCGGCGAGGGACAGCACGGCAATCGTGATGGCTGCACCGCTCATATTGATTGTTGCGCCCAGCGGGATCGAGATGGAATACGTATCCTCATCGAGACCCAAGCGTTCGCAAAGGGAAAGGTTGACCGGGATATTGGCGGCCGAGCTGCGCGTGAAGAACGCATAGAGGCCGCTTTCCTTCAAAGTCGTCCATACCAAAGGATACGGGTTGCGATGAAGGTGCAGATAAACAATCAAAGGATTCATGATAAGGGCCACGGAGAAGAAGGCAGCCAGCAGCACGCCAAGGATCTGGATATAGCCGACCAAGGCACCGAGGCCACTCGTACCGATGGCATTGGCCACCAGTCCCATGATACCGAACGGAGCGAAACGGATGACCCACTGGACAATCTTCGTGACCGTCTTGGCAAAGTCATTGAGCATGGCCTTCGTCGAATCCCCTGCGGAATGCAGCGCAATGCCAGCCAGGCAGGCCCAGCCAAGGATACCGATATAGTTCGCTGTTGCCAGCGCATGGATTGGATTATCCACGACGGACAAGATCAGATTGTGCAGGACCTCAACGATGCCCGATGGCGGCGCCAGCTGCGCATCTGCCACCTGAAGATGCAGCGTCGTCGGGAAGAGGAACGAATACGCGACGGCGACAAGCGAAGCGCAGAACGTCGCTACGACATAAAGCCGGACAATCGGCTTCATCGAAGCACTGGCATCCGAATTCTTCTGTGCCAGTGCATTCATGACCAGGACGAAGACCAGTACCGGCGCAATGCCCTTGAGGGCACGAACAAAGAGATCGCCGAGTACCGCGACGGCAGGAACGGCCGCAGGTACAGCCACCGCAATGAAGATACCAATCACGAGACCCAGCACAATGAGTTTGATGAGTGCGGTCTCGCGGTATTTCTTTCCGATTCTATGAAACATATGAATCCCCCTCGAAAAATAAAACCGTTTCTCTCAAGAATACATGTGTTAGTATACACTAAACATTACAAGGATGCAAGACCTTTTTATCTTTTTGTATATTCCAGGCGTACTATATATGCAGCAAAAAGAAAAAGCGTGTACATCTAAAGTACATGTACACGCAACAAGGACGAAACCGCTTATTTATCATGTTTCAGCGCAGAAAGTACGCATCCTTTTGCTGTTTGATCCTCTCAGCAAAAAGAGGTGCCAAGCCGATATAGTGTTCCGGCTGCATGATGGCATCAATATCCTCCGCAGATAAATGCGGCTGAACCCGGGGATCCTGCTTCAGCAGCTCGCCCAGACTGCATTCCTGCTGAAAAGCCCGCATGGAAAGCTCATGGACAATGGCATGAGCCGTCTGACGGCCCATACGCTTGCCGAGTTGCATCATCACGGCCTCCGAAAAAATCAGGCCGTGCAGGCAGTCAAGATTCCGCTGCATATGCGCAGGATATACATGCAAATGCTTGACAAGACCGATTGCCCGCTCGACGGAAGCATGGACAAGAGAGCAAATCTGCGTGAAAATCGGGATTTCTGCCGAAGCCCCTCGGGGATCGCGTTCGTGTTCGAGTTCCAAACACTCCATCAACGTAGCTGCACATCCGCGAACCAGGCGTGCATTCGTCGAAAGTTCCATCGCACGGAAAGGATTGCGCTTATGAGGCATCGTCGAAGAACCGACACTCCCCTCCCCCTGTACTTCTTCCACCTCACCGATCTCTGATTTCTGCAGGGCATAGACTTCTGTTCCGATCTTGCCCATGGTCGTAGCCATGAGCGCAAATCATTCATGAGTTCCGCATAATGATGGCGGGAAACAGACCAGGCAATCGGCGGGATCGAAAGGCCGAGCTTCTGCAAAAAACGTGCCTGCACCTCGAGGCCCTGTGTCCCAAAAGAAGCCATCGTCCCGACAGCACCGGCCAGCTGCCCGCGGAAAGCACGACTGCTGCATTCATGGAGACGATCGATATTCTCGCGAAGCTCAAAGCCCCATACAGCGATTTTATAGCCAAGCGTGATGGGCAAGGCCTGTTGCCCATTCGTGCGTCCGACCATGACGAGATCTTTATAACGGTACGCCGCTTCGGCTGTCACCGCATAAAGCTCCTCAAAACGCTTCATGAGGAGTTCATAGGCTTCCTTGAGTTGCAACGTCGTCCCCGTATCGAGAATATCCTGTGTCGTCGCCCCCCAATGCACATATTCCCCTGCTTGATGCTGGCAAATTTTCTTATATGCATGGACAAGCGGGACGAATGGATGACCGGTGCGCACAAAATCCGCCTGGAGTGCCTCAAAGTCAATCAAATCCACTTGAGAGCAGCGCATGATCTCAGCAGCCATCTCTCGCGGGATGATGCCAAGCTCCGCCTCAGCATCAGCAAGAGCAGCCTCACAGTCCATCTGTTTCTGGATGCGGTTCCGGTCGCCAAAAATATGCTTCATCTCCGGCGTAGTGAAATACATATCCTGCAAGATCATGGAGTCTGACATAGCATCATCCCTTCACCAGTTCACAGACAACGGTGGACAGCAGATGAGCTTCCAGGACCAGAGCCCGTTCGTCAAAATCAAAATAGTTATTGTGATTGACAGCGGCCAGCGAGCCGCCGATGACCAGATACGCTGCCTGGCCGCCATGCTTCTGCACGCGTTCCATAAAATAAGAACAGTCCTCACTGCCGCCGATATCATGTACTTTTTCCAAGCGGTTGAAGATGCCAAGCCTCTCAGCCGTCTTCTTGACACGCTGAGAAAGTTCTGGAGAATTGTTGCCGCTGGCAGCGCCGCCGGTCTGGATGAACTGGACCTTGACATCATACATCATGGCTGCGCCTTTGAGGATTTCCTCCGCACGCTTCTGGACAAAATCGTTGACCTCCGTCGTCGCACCGCGCGTTTCAACTTCCATGTGTGCATGTGCAGGAATGACGTTGCGTCCAGTGCCGGCATTCAGCACACCGACATTGATGCGCGTCACGCCCTTGCTGTGACGTGTGATGCCCTGGATATTGATGGCTGCATTGGCTGCAGCGAGCAGGGCATTCTTGCCGCATTCCGGCATGCCGCCTGCATGTGCCGGTACCCCCGTGAAATCCGCATCGAATTTCGTCGTGGCAAGAAATCCTCGGACATCATAACCAAGAAAGCCAACTGGCGGCATCATGAGATGCGCACCGAGCAGATAATCCGCATCATCGATAATCCCTTTCGTCACCATGCCCGCGCACCGCGCACGCCTTCTTCAGCCGGCTGGAAGATGAACTTGATAGTTCCCACGAGTTCATCTTTGAGACTTGAAAGGATCTTGCGATAGCCAGGCCCGCCGTTGTATGCCCATCATGTCCGCAGGCATGCATGCACCCCGGATGGAGGCTGAAGAACCTTTCGCGATACGGGCGGTGCTTCTCATCGCTGGCTTCTTCCACTTCATTGCAGTCCATATCAAAACGCAGCGCTACAGTCTTGCCGGGACGTCCCGTATGCAGGATGCCGACGACGCCGGTCTTGCCACCGGCCATGGCAGCCACGAGATTTTCATCAGCACCTTCTTCCACGGCCCGCTCCATGCAGGAAGCCAGTACCTTCTTGTCAGGCAATCCCATCTGCTGGCTGCCATCGATGACTTCCTTGCCAAAGTGAACCTCATAACCAAGAGCTTCCAGCTCATGGATGACCATGCTGGCCGTCCTGAACTCCGTCCAGCCAGCCTCGGGATGACGGTGCAGATCCCGGCGGCGCTTGACCATTTCCGGATACAAATGCTCCGCCATATCCTTTATTTCCTGATTGATATCCATATATTCCCTCTTTTCCTTTCATCGCTTTGGCATCTGAGCAGGTGTAACATCCTGCAGGCCTGCCATCAGGAGCAGCATCAAAAGATCCTTCTGCGGACCAAGCCAGGCTTCCGTCGGGTCAAACCATTCCCCTGCCGTATGCACGCCGCCTTCCCTGCCGCTGCGTCCCACGCTGAGTGCGGGGATGCCGAGGGAAATGGGAATATTGGCATCCGTACTCGTTTCATCCCGCAGCTCCGGCTCAATGCCAAGCGCCCGGCAGGCCGTCTGAGCAATGCGCACGATCTGGCAATCGTCAGCCTGCGTACCGGCCGGACGAGAACCAACCTGCTGGATTTCCACCGCTACTGCCCCCTGCTGCGTGCCGCGACGATTTTCCTCCTCCACAGCCGCCTGGACAGCTGCTCTTGCTTCTCCTTCCAGCCGGGCGAGTTCTTCTGGGCTGTCCGAGCGGATGTCCAGCAGGAAGCTGCTCTCAGCTGCTATCGTGTTGACCGAAGTCCCTCCATTCACGACTCCTGCATTAAAGGTCGTTTTCGGTGTTTCCGGCACACGAAAATCTGCAATTTTCGCAATAGCACGTCCCATGGCATGGATGGCACTGGGACGACCGAAATCTGCAAAGCTGTGTCCGCCAGGACCACGGAAGATCATACGGTAACGGGAACTGCCTGTCGCGCGATGCACGATCCCGCCCAAGGTCGGCGTATCGAGAGAAACAAATGCCGCAATATCATTGGGCTGCCGGAAGATATGCTTGACGCCGCGCAGATCCCCCAGGCCTTCCTCTCCCACATTGGCACAAAAAACAACATCTCCAGCAAATACCAGCCCGATGCTTTGATGGCGCGGATCATCGTCAAAAGATCTGCAAGACCGTGCGTATCATCGTTGATGCCCGGAGCATACCAGACACCATCCTTTTGCTGTGGTACAAGCGGCGTATCGAGCGGGAAGACCGTATCGGTATGGGCTGCCATCATGATTTTCGGCCCCTCACCCGCACCTGGCAGTCTACCAAATACATTGTCCACCTCATCCATATGGACATCCTGCAAGCCTAAAGCTGTAAACTTATCGCGCATGGCTTCCGCCTTTTTGCGTTCATGATTGGAAAACGCGGGAATCTGCACGAGTTCCAGCAAATCCTCCATCATCTGTTCCTGATCTTCCTGCAGATAAGCCAGAGCCTTTCGAACCCGCTTATCCTGCATGAGCTCTTTCATGATTTCTTCCATCATATTGCCTTCCATTCCATATTAATATGAAAATCACCAATTCCCGGGGCTACGACTGCCATCAGCGATGCGGTGCCGGCTTGACTTCTGGTGGGATGGGGCAGACGTATTCCTTCCCCTGCATGCGTTCCTTGAATTCATCACGGATGCCCCTGACGAGTTCTGGCTCCTGCATCAGGCGCACAGCTGCCAGAGCCAAGGTCTTGCCAGCCAGCAGCAACCCCTTGTGGGCAAGCGGTGATTTCCCCTGAGCCACCTGCTGCAGGAATGGTTTGGCGTATTATTGGCATAACAGTTGGTCAGTACCTGTACCACCGGCACATTCCAGCTGACATCGCCACATCGGTGCTGGCCGCGATTGGCGTTTCCGTCGGCGTATAAGGGTAAACGGTATCCATGATCAGCTTGCCTGCAATGAGCTTGCCGAGTTCTCTTCCCTTGACTGGGCCATAGATCATATCGAGCATGTCCTGACTGTACGTACGGTCGCTGCCCACGAGCGAATCCTCGATTTCCTGAGCAAAGGCCAGGTCCTCTTCCGTAATGGGTTCCGGACCGTATGCATCATGCAGTCATGCGCGAGCGTTTCGAGATGACGGTTCGGGATGATATTGGAGCTGCCGCGGTCAAAGACGACTTCCAGCTGCGTTTCCGTCATGAGTGCTGCACCTTGGGCAATCTTGACAACACGCTTGTAGATATCATTGGCCTGAGGCAGTTGCGGCGTACGGATCTGATAGAGTACCGCAGCTTCCGACTGAACGACGTTTGGCGAAGAACCACCGCTGTTGGTGATGGCATAGTGGATGCGCGCTTCCTGGATGACATGCTCGCGCAGGAAATTGGCACCGACATTCATGAGTTCGACAGCATCGAGTGCGCTGCGCCCCAGATGCGGGCAGGCACCGGCATGTGCGCTCTTGCCATGGAACTTGAAGCAGACCTGCAGCGTCGCCAGGAAATTATACCCCGTAATGCTGTTCTCATAGCTCGGATGACAGGTCAGAGCCACATCGACATCGCGGAACAGCCCGGCTCTGGCCATGTATGCCTTGCCGGAGCCGCTCTCCTCACCGGGGCATCCATAGTAACGGATCGTCCCCGGGATATCATGAGCTTTGAGATAATCCTTGACAGCAACAGCAGCAGCCAGTGCCGATGCACCGAGGATATTATGGCCACAGCCATGTCCCTTGCCACCTTCCGTCACGGGTTCCGGCTTGGCTACACCGGCTTGCTGGCTCAAGCCGTAAAGAGCGTCGTATTCACCAAGGATGCCGATGACCGGTTTCCCCTGGCCGTATTCGCCGATAAAAGCCGTCTTCATATCAGCCAGATCTTTCTTGACCGTAAATCCTTCCTTCTCCAGAACGGCTTCAATGCATGCCGCAGACTGGAACTCTTCGAAACGGGTCTCAGCATAACCCCAGATTTCATCACTGACCGCGAAGAATACGTCTTTCTTTTGCTCGACAAGCTGCTTGATCTCATCGCGTAATTCCATGATATACGCCTACCTTTCTTCATATATACAAACTTGAAACAATAAGTAATTTGTTGAATCGTCATTTTCCCTTTATGGACAGAGCTGTACCCGCCCCAAAAAGGATGACAAGGATCACAAAGCCAAATACGGCATCATAGGATCCATGGAACAGGGAAATCAGATATCCCATAATGACTGGTGCCACAACGCCAGCCAGCTGTTGCCCGAAGATGATCACACCCGTTGCCGTCCCGACCTCATGTGCCGACATCCACTGCATCGGCATCATGTAGACGGTGGCTGAAGCAATGCTCATGAGTACCGTGACAACCGTCAGCAGCGAGAACCCTGCCGCCACGCTGTCAGCTCGCAGCATCGCGTACATGAGGACAGCGCCGAAGAGCAGCGAAGCCGTGAGTACGGCCTTCTGGCTATGCCGAAACGCGTTTCCAAAAGATAACTGCTGAAATTCATCAGGACAAAAGACACGAGCCACGGGACCATCGAGAGTGTCCCCATATGAACCATATCGAGTCCCTTGACCTCAAGCCAATAGGACGGCAGCCAGGCATTGAGCCCCCAGATGAAAACGCCGAGACCGAATTGGATGAAAGCCAGCTTCAAGATAAAGGGATTGCCCAGCATCGTGCCGAGTCCTACCTGTGAAATACCTTGTTCCCCCTCAGCCACAGGATTCGTATGATAGAACTTTGCCAGCAGCATCGTGATGATGAGTCCCATGAAGCCAAAGAAGAAAAACATGGATCGCCAGCCAAACCAGGCGGTCGACACCGCACAGAACAGAGCGCCGAAAGCCACGCCCATGGAACCGGCTGATACCTGGAAAGTCTTGGCACGCCCGCGCATCTCCGGCGGGAAGAGTTCCGCAATGGCCACCGACGTGATGGGGCCAAAACCGCCCTGGCTGAAACCGAGCAGGAAACGCACGCTGATAAGCATCAGGAACGACCCAGCCATCCCCGTGAAACAGGAAAAAATTGCCCAGAGCAGCACGATGCCTATAAGGGACCGGCGTGTGCCAAAGTGGCTGGCCAGGTACCCGCCCGACAGCGTCATGAGCGAATACATGAAGAAGAAGCTGCTCATGACGGCGCCCATCTGACCCGTACTCAGAGAAAGTTCCTCGCGCAACGGCACTGCAGCAATATTGATGGCCTGCTTGTCTACGTAACCAAAGCCCCAAGCCACAAAGATCAGGACAAGCAGCAGCCAGCTTTTCCGATTTGCTTCCATCGACAACGTCATTCCTCCATCCTGCTCAGAACAAGACCAGGATCATCATGGCAATGCCCGCCACGATGCAGGGAATGGCATTGCGTTTGGTGAGTTCCATCGGATTGACGCCAGCCATCTTCGCGCAAATGATGCTGACACCAGCTACCGGCGACATGCAGCGGCCAAGGTTGCCAGCCGCCTGGACAACAGCACCCATATCGGAAATCTGCAGACCAAACGTCGCTGCATGCGGCGTAACCGTACCGTTGAAGGCCAAGACGGCGGCATTGCCCGAACCAGAAAGTGCAGCCAGGATAAAGGGGCCAAAGGTAGCCGATACCTTGGCAAGAGCTGCCGAGCTGGCCATGGCATCAATAAGCGCTTTCGTCAAGCCCATCACGTTCATGCCCTGGATGAACATAGCCGCTGCAGCAATCAAGCAGACAATGCTCGCAAAGCCATTGCCCGCGCCTTTAAAGAACGAATTGGCAAAATCACGTACATTGGGACGCGTGACCAGGAAGCAAAGCGCCGTGCCAAGGAACATGGCATTCGGGATGGAGATGGCCGGCAATACCTGTACAGCCGGGCTGGCCAGGATGAGGATGATGATCGGCACGAGCGGCACGATAGCATAATGCGGCTTGATCTTCTCCTCCTGCTCCATTTCCGCCTCAGCCAGTTCCTCAGCAGGTGTTTCTTTCATGACGCCTTCTTTAGTGATCATCGCGATGCCAAACAGGATAAGGCACTGACGATGACACAAATAAAGGCTTTGGGCGCAAATCCCTGGATGATGGTCATGAGGTCTTCCTGTGCAAGATCTGCTACCTGAACGATAAAGGGATTGCCCGGGCTCACGCTCGATCCCCAGGTGCCGAGCAGGACAGTGCTGGCTGCCATGGCCGGTTTGACGCCAAGCTTGATGAGCGTCGGGATGAGGATGGCACCGACTGCCGCCGCCAGGCCCGAAGCACTGAGCAGCGAGATATTGATGAGCCAGACCAGCACGATCGTCGCCGGGATGATGATGATCTTAAACCGGTGCAGGAGTTTCGTGATGGCCATGACCAGATTCTTGCTGCAGCCCGTCATATCGAGGACCATGCTGAATCCCATGGTCACGCAGATGATAGGTGTCAAGCTTTCATTGATCATAGCCTTGGAAAACGCATTGAGCGACGACAGCATATTGCCGCCGATGAACGACATGATGAGACCGGACATCATGAGGACGACGCGTGTCTCATAATTCTTGACAATGGCCCAAAAGGTCAGGACCACCAGGATAATGCCTGCAATAATCATAAAAAGTCCTCCCTGAAACAAAGCTTTCGTTTCGATGCATTTACGGACAGACTTTATAAGGCTTTATTAAAGACATATTCCTTTATTAGTCTTTATTTTATAAAATGCTATTAGCCTTGTCAATGGCAATCATAGCATAAAACAATACGAAATAATAATAGTATCCAGGTAAAAAATAGATATAGTTTATCGTAATGCCTCGTATAAGAAAAAGATATCGAGACCTCTTCTTGTTTCTCCTGCATCAATATGATATATCTAAATAGAGACAGAATCGCATGCTCTGTTTCTTTTATCCAAAAAATAATCGAGGTGTCCCTATGAAAATCTTTGGCATCGTCAGCAACTCCCCAGATGTATTGAAACAGATCCAGGAAGTTGCTGCCAGCGTATTCAACACCAAGACAACAATCTATAAGACCTACTGCTACCAGGATACCCGTGAAATTCCCAACATCATCCAAAACGGGCAGGAAGAAATCGAAGGCTGGATTTTCTCCGGTGAAACGCCCTATGCACATGCCAAACCATATCTTCCCAAGGATATGCCTGCCGTTTCCTGTATCCTGAACGGGCTGGAAATCTTCCGCTATCTGCTGCAAAGTCTGGCATTGTCCAAAGTGAACGCTTTGCGTGTCTCGATCGATCTGCCGGAAATTGCCTCGGAGGATTGGCTCACCGCCATGAAAGAAGCACAAGTTTCCTGCGAACAGATCCATCTAACGTATTACGACTCCATGCATATTGATCAAAATATCCACGCAGTCGTAAAATTCCACGTATCCCTATGGCAGGCCGGAAAGATTGAACGGTCCTGACTCATCGACGAAAGTCCATCAAGCACTGGAACGCCTTCATATCCCAGTCATCCAGATGCACGGCAGCACCTTCACCATCCGCAATGCCCTGCTGAAGCTCAAGGAACGGCGTATGCATCAGCACCTGATTGAAAATGAAGTCGCACTGACACGCATCGAGACAATAAACATGGAAAAATTGCTGCTCGCTTCCTCTGGTCCTCTGCAGTTCCAGATGCAGATGCTTCATCTCAAGGAAAAGATCCTCGAACTCTGCCAGAAACTCCATGGCTCTTATCTGGCTGAGAAAGACAATGGCCGCTTTGAGATTTTCGCTTCCCGCGGCGTCATTGAGCGCAATGCAGACAAAATCCGGGAAACCATCGAGGATATCCGTCTCAATCTCAACATCGAAACCAGTGCCGGCATCGGTTTTGGTTATACAGCTTTCGATGCCCAGCGCAACGCCTGGCGCGCTCTGTCGTACGGTCGCCAGCAAGACCCGTACCAGGATGTCGTCGCCATCGATATCAACGGCAATATACAGGAAAATCTGGGAACCGAACATTCCCTGACATTCACGTCTTCTCTCGATGATCCGGAAATCCTGCGCCGTCTGGAATCCGTCGGCGTCGGCACACGCAATTACATGAGGATCTCAGCCATTGCCAAGAAAATCGGTCACGGCTTCACCTCAAGCGAGATTGCCCAACAGATGGGCGTCACAGACCGCAACGCCCGCCGCATCATCAAGAATCTGCTCACAGCCGGCTCGTCATCTGCGTCGGCGAAGAATCCCTGAGTACACGCGGCCGCCCGACAAAGAAATACCGTATGAATCCAGATTTTCAGCCCAAATAAAAGGACAGGAGTGCATCATTGACAGATGTACTCCTGTTTTTGCTTGACATATTTTAAGATTATGCTATACTGTAATTGCATTTATGGACATATTCTTTATATGGACCTTATTATAGACTCTTTTCCTTTATCCGTGTTTCTTGGGAAAGGAGTCTTTATTGTGAAGAAAACCATATTCGCTTTAGCTGCAGGCCTCATGTGCATCACCGCTGCCCCTGCTCTGGCTGCCAACAACCCATTCCAGGACGTCCCGAAAGATCACTGGTCCTACGACGCCGTGACGCAGCTCGCCGCCGATGGCATACTGGAGGGATACGCGACGGAAGTTTCCGTGGAAATCAAGTCCTGACCCGCTATGAGATGGCACAAGTGATTGCCCGTGCGCTGGCAAAGGAAAATACCCCGGCAGCTGACCAGAATCTCCTCGATAAGCTTTCTGCAGAATACCAGGAGGAATTGAAGAATCTCGGCGTGCGTATCGGCAACCTCGAACGCAATGCCGATACGACAAGATTCTCCGGGTATCTGTACCTGCGTGAGCAGAATCAGCTCGTCAAGAATAAGCACACTGGCAAGTCAACGCGCAGCAAGGTCAACCGCGCCTGGTTCGACCTCATCTCCCAATCCCAGGTCAACAAGAACTGGAAAGTTGTCACGGAGACCAACACGATTGTCGATCTCAACAAGGATAAGACTGACGACACGTACGACCTCTATTTCGCCTCGATGTTCGCAGATGGCACGTACGGCAAATTCCATACGCAGCTCGGCCGCATTGATAATTTCAGCCAGGATGGCGGCATCGTGATGCACAACCCGATCAGTGTGGAAAATTCACCTTCGGCAACAAACTGCGCACGACACTCACGGCAGCCCGTGTATCAAGCAGCAATCTGCCCAGCCTCAACAGCGGCGAATCCTTTGATTTTGGGGCAGCAGAACTTGCTTATCCGGCCAGCAAGGCTACGAAGCTTTACGGTGCCTTCTATCAGATACACGACGATAAATTCAAGGTCACGCGCGGCAGTGAAAATCCCAACATCTACACACTCGGCTTCCGCAGCACGATTGCCAAGAATCTGGTTCTCACAGGTTACTATCTCAAGGCTTCCGATACCACGAACAAATATACAAAAGACACGGGCTGGTTCGGATCCCTGGAATACCGCCGCATAAAACTTGATCAGCCCGGCACCTGGAGCATTTATACGAAATATGCCAACATCCCGGAACTCACCCAGCTCAACCTCGATACCGGTCATTTCCGTGATTATAAAGGTGTTGAACTCGGTGGATTCTATGTTCCTGCACAAAATATCCGCGCACATCTGCGCTATTACTATGGTAAGAATGTCGAGGACACGGCTCTTACCAAGAGTCTCGTACGTGGCGAAGTACGTATTTTCTTCTAAAAACAACGTCGCATTTTCTCGCAGCCCCTCTCAAAATACGCACCAACATGAGCTGTGCCTCCCCTAACGACCAAGACGGCCTGTTGACAAAATAGTCAGCAGGCGTCTTTATTGATCCTATGATTCATTTCGTATTTTTCATCGTGCCGAGTTCAATGAGATATCTCCCGACCGCATCCTGCCAGCGTGGTAACCGCGCAAATCGCATCTGGTCCAGGGACTTCTTGCTGAGGCGGGAATTCTTGGGGCGGGCAGCCCTGGTGGGATAAGCTGATGACGGCACGGACGTGACGACCGTATCGCGGCCAGCCTGCCGGAAAATCTCTCTGGCAAAATCCGCCCAGGAGCAAAAGCCTTCATTTGTTGCATGGTAAACACCGTAAGCATTGGTCTGGATCATATCTGCCAACAGAACAGCCAGATCGCGCGTATAAGTCGGCGAAACCGATTTGATCATCCACGACCGTAAGCATATCATGCGTCTCGCTGAGCTGCAGCATCGTGCGGACAAAGTTCCTGCCGTTCAGGCCAAAGACCCAGGATATGCGCACGATGAAATACGCATCGAGAAGTTCCCGGACGGCCTGCTCGCCAGCGAGCTTGGAACGGCCATAAACATTCTGCGGGTCTTTTTCATCATCCACCTCATAAGGTTCCGTTCCATTCCCTGGGAACACATAATCCGTACTGATATAGAGCATTTTAGCTCCGATCTCGCGACAGGCTTTGGCCAGCGCACGCGTCCCTCCCTCATTGACAGCCATGCACTGCTCCACTTCATCCTCCGCACGGTCCACAGCGGTGTAAGCGGCGCAGTGGATGACGGCATCCGGATGATACGCAAGCAGGAAACTCCGCACTGCCGCCTGATCCGTCAGCGAAAAATCCCGGCTGGAGACACCACATGCCTCAAAGCCGCGATCCTCCAGCTCCTTGACACAGTCATGCCCCAGCTGGCCCGTGACCCCTGTGACCAAAATCTTCATCCTCATCTTCCCCTTCCCACGAAATATTTTCTTCTATAGTATTCGTTCCAAGCAGCCATCTTCCTGCTGCCGGCGAAAATTCAATACGCCCGCATGAGGCTGCATGATGCCGAGTACAGCTTGCCCATAAAAACTCCACCGCCGACAAAATTTCTTCTTATTTTGTTGGCCGGGGCGGCAGCACGATCTCGTTGAGGAGATTGCAGAAATCCTGATCTTCCGCTTGTTGCCCTTTGAAGTGAACCAACACAGTGCCGGATGTGATCGCTACAGCTTCCTCATCGCTGCATTTTACCGGTCCCAGCTGGTCCAAAGAGATGCGGATGCCCAGGGAACTGATGAACTGGCCATCCCGGGTAATCAGGAAGCCTTGCTCTCCCTGGCCCCAGAACAGGGAATGCGTAGAATCACAGAGGATGACTACCTGATCCGGCTGGACACCTGCCCGGGATCCATAGGATTTCATGGCGTTGTCCAAAGGAGCGGCTATCCTTTCACCGATGTAGTAGTAAGCGGCCTTCTCCATCTGGTCTGCCATGACTTCCGTCAGGCAGGCCACGCGCAGCGTCAAGGACACGAGTGCTTTGCGACAATCCCATTCTTGCTCGACGTCTTCCGGCTTCTCAGCATCCTGTGCCGCCTTGCGGTACAGGTGCCAAGCTTCAGTCAGGTCAAACGTTTCCTTCCGCGGGTCTGCACACAGCCGGGCTGCCCGGAGCAAAGCTTCCTGATTGCCCAGTTCCAAGGCTTCTTGATAATATTCCAGAGCCTTTTGTGCCTCGCCCTGCGCTTCCATGGCCTTGCAACCTGGAGTCCCAATGCCCGGATCTTTTTCTCAGCATCCGGATCTTTCTCGCTCAGAGCCCACTGATAATAATGCCAAGCCTGCTGCCAGTCTGCCTGAGCCTGTTCTCCCCACTCTGTCTCAGCTTTATCTTCCAGACGCTGTCCCAGTTCAAAAGCCAAGGCACCGATGGCCGCTCCTGCTTCTTCGCAGCCATAGCTCTTTGCTTTCTCGAACCATTCCATGGCCAGGGCTTCATCTTTTTCCATACCTTGTCCCCGACTGGCCATCTGGCCCAAAAATAAGCAGGCGGTACCGTCTTTCTCCTCTACCAGCTTTTCGTACCAGGCTTTGGCCTCGTCATATTTGCCCTGTGCAACCAGAGTTTGGGCTCCTTCAGCGGCCAGTTTCCGGTAAACGAATCGCTGCTCATGCTGCTTCTCTTTCAGCAGCAGATACATCACCAAAGCGGCTTCCCGCTTGCCCAGCACAGCAGATTCCACAAGAGCCCATTGGGCGTCTTCCTCTTGTTTCTTTTTTTTATACAGATTCGCCAGCTGCCAAAACGCTTCTGCGCTGCCCATTTCTCCAGCCAGTTGGAAAGCTTGCAGCGCACGCTCCTTTGCTCCAGCCAGGAGGTCTTCCTGTGCTTCCTGGAGTTCCTGCTCGCGGACATGGCGAGCCCAGGCTTCTGCCGGGCCGATGAATTTCACCAGGTGAAAATGAACATTGTGACCATTCCAATCCGTATCTCCCGGATTGTCGAGAGCCAACTTCACTTCTTTGCCCATGCCCCAGAAGCACACATTCTCTACATTCGCTGGGATCCAGTAGTATCCGCAGACAAGGCAATATTGATACAGGTTCTTTCCTCACCGTAAAATATCCGAGGCAGTTCCCGGAGCTGAACTAGCAACGCGGTCAACATAGCCGGTCCGGATACCAGGAAAAAGGAACGGGAAAGGAAGGTGGGCAGCCAGTCTGGGACGTGGAATTTCTCTGCCGCTTTCTTTTTATTCATATACTCGCCCCAGACAGAGCGGGCCAGCTGGAGTTCCTCACCTTCGGCCTCTGCCATCTGGAACACATCCCTTGCGGCAGATGGCTCCAGCTCCAGCAACGTTTCATAGACCGGCAGTGTATTCCCCGTTACTTCCAGGCATCTGCACAGGCCTTCCAGCACTTCCTCCTTCTCAATCTTGCCATTGGCAAAGCGTTCCAGCAGGTTTTTGCGCCGACTATCCGCCTTGCTCGTTGCAAACGATACCTGCGGTACAACGCCTTCGGCCACCAACAGACGATAGACTTCCCCAAACAGGTCAAATCGGCAGACCGCACTGATGAAAGCGCGGCCATGACCGGATAATTCCGCTTAGCACTCCGATCCCTGATGAAGCATTCAAGCCGGTCAGAATAGGAATTGCCCATGATGCTGCGCCCTAGAGAACTCAAGGCATCCTGAGCCGTGTTCATCATCGACGCTTTGATAGCACCCGTAATGGCCCCCGTGATGCTGAAACCGCCCCCTTTCCAGCTTGCCTTGTCAGCCTCCTTTTCCACCGCCAAGTCCTTCTGATACGCTTCGATGGCTGCGTTATCCTCCTGCATGGCCTTTACCAGATCCGTCGAAGCTACCGCATCATGCAGCCTGTCCCAAAGATCTTCTTTCGTCACATAGTCGATATCGTGGTCGATCAGGAAATCCACAGCCTTTTCAAAAAGTGGATTACAGGCAGTAAGGCAATACTGGAGTGTCTGAGCAGAAAACTCCACGGGATTTTCCACCTCATGTCCTTTCAGGAGATCCCGGATCGTGTGCCGGACCATCAGAGCCAGCTGCAGCCCTTCCCGATTGAACGGCGCCCACAACTGGTTGTAGATGGCTGTGGCCTGCGGCAATTCTACCGGATACCTCCCGAGCAGTGTGAAATGACTGCCCGCAACGGCAGGAAACGAGGTCTCCGGCGGGCTCGTCTGCGCAGGAGCCTCTGACACCTGTCTTTCTGCAGCGGCAGGAGCTGTGCCACCCAACCCCTCGGGGATACTGGCTCCACAGTTAAAGCAGAATTTAGCATTATCTGGCAGTTTCGTGCCGCATTTCATGCAAAACATCTTCTACACCTCTTCCGTTCAAAGTTCGGTTCCTTATCTTTTTAGAGGTTCGCCAAGCGGCGCTTTAAATCCTTCTCACGCTTCTCTTTGCAGCATCACAGGTACCAGATCCGGCAGGTAAAGCCCTCACAAACAAAAACGGCTGGAACGATTCCAGTCGTTTTTTCGTTTGCCGTTATTCATGTTCCAGCTTACCGCAAGCTTCTGCTTCCTCCACCAGCGGGATCTTCAACAGGAACGTACTCCCCTTGCCCAGCTCACTGACCAGATCGATCTGATCCCATGCTGATCCGCAATCCAGCGGGCAATGGAAAGTCCCAGCCCTGTTCCGCCGACACTGCCGACTGCTTTGGTACGGGACGGGTCGGCGCGGTAGAAGCGGTCAAAGATCTTACCCTGATCTTCCGACGAGATGCCGATACCGTCGTCGCAATCTCCACCTGCATGATCTGTTCACCCGGCATGCATTTCGAGGAGACTTGGATGTGACCGCCATCCGGCGTATACTTCACAGCATTCTCCAGGAAGATGCGGAGCATCTGACGCATGCTGACAGGATCTGCAAAGATGCGTCCCTCGTCATTTTCCCCAAGCGTCAGACTGTGCTTGCCAACGGCAAATTTCATCTTTCGCACCACAGCGTCCACCAGTTCCGAAAGTTCCAGGTATTCCTTATGGATCACCTGGCGTTTCTGATCCGCACGCGCCAGGAACAACAGCTTCTCAATGAGCTGCTGCATATCCTCAGCCTCCGTGCGGATGGAGGAAATGCCTTCTTCCAGCACTTCCTTGTCAGAACTGCCCCACCGTGACAGGAGATCCGAATATCCCAGGATCACGGTCACCGGCGTACGCAGTTCATGCGAAGCATCGGAAACAAAACGCTGCTGCTGGCGGAACCCGGCTTCCAGGCGATCCAGCATGTGATTGAAGGTGATGGCCAGCTCCGCCAATTCATCATGTACAGGCGGAACCTCAATGCGCCGGTCCATGCGCTCCACTTCAATCTTGCGGGCTGTCTGCGTAAGGTCACGGATGGGTTTAAGGATACGGCTGCTCAAGAAATATCCAGCGAGCAATGCAATCAGGAAGCCAATGATGGTGATGAGGAACAGGACACGCTGCAGATGAGCCAGGAATCCTTGTTCCGCCGTAATCGTCCGGAAGAAATGCAGCTGATAAATCTGACCCTCATCCATGACATTCATGGTGGCATGATAAAGCGAAAATTTGTCAAGTTTTGAGACTTCCATGGATCTGTTTGCCCAGAAAGGCGGGTTCTTGACACGATGCGCTTCGATGGTTGCCAAGGAAGGATAGTGCATATCGTTCTTGTAGATGACTTGCCCTGTGATATCCGTGACCGATAAGATGACGCCCGGCAGGACGAAATTCTCACTGTTGAGGATATCGCCGAGATGATCCCCATCGGACAGCCGGTTCCGGATATGCTCCATGCTGATGTGGATCTCCGTTTCCGATTGATGGTAAAACGAGGCATAAACACCGATCCCCATGATGATACTCGTAAAGATCAAGATGACAAACAGGATGGCTGCATACAGGCAAGTGATCTTCGTCGAAATCTTGGTCTGCCCCAAGAAATGACGCAGACGCGTCCATTGACGTTGGCACTCATTCCTTGATGGCATAGCCTACGCCCCGGACGGTATAGATGAACTTTTCATGGAAATGGTCATCGAGCTTGGCTCTCAGATACCGGATGTAGACATCGACGACATTCGTATCCCCGCTGTAATCATACCCCCATACCTCCTGCAGGATCTGGTCACGGGTCAAGACGGTACGCTTGTTGCGCAGCAAATATTCCAGCAGAGAATACTCCTTCTTCGTCAGATGAACGGATTCGCCCCCGACTTCCACTTCATAACGGCGCGGATACATCACCAGATCCTTGACCCGCAGGCATTCCTCGATAGGCGCTTTGCATTGCACCGCAGTGCGTTTACGCAGTGCATTGCGGATGCGTGCCAAGAGTTCTTCCATGGCAAACGGCTTCGTGATATAATCATCTGCGCCCAGATCCAGACCAGCGACCTTATCTTCCAGATCGTCTTTGGCCGTCAGCATGATGATGGGGATATCCGTGATCTCACGGACTCTCTTGCAGATGGTCATGCCGTCCATTCCCGGCAGCATGACATCCAGTAAGACCAGGTCGTAAGGTTCCTGCATGATGCGCTCAAACGCACGGGTGCCATTGCCCTCAATCGCTGTCTCAAACCCTTCATGATCCAGTTCAATCTGCAGGAAGCGCGCAATGCGCGGCTCATCCTCCACGATAAAAATGCGTACCGTTCTGTCCATATCGTCCCCTCCTGAATATGCAGATACAACCATGTTCTACATTTCTTCAAAGTAAACACATTTCCACTATATACCGTGTCTCAGCCAAAGAAAAGAGCCCGGGCAAAAATCTAATTGTTTTTTTAACTCACTGTACCGAAAGCCTCAAACGGAAGCAGCTCGGCTTTTGCCATAAAACGATCCGCATCTACGGCAAAGCGTTCATGCGTACCGGAACCAATCTCCTGTGTACCGGCAAAAGCCCGTACGGCAAAGCACACCTTGCGGCCTTCGATGGCCGTGATCACCGCTTCTGCCCGGATCTTTGCGCCCAAAGGTGACGGAGCCTTATGGGCTATCTGCATGGAGATCCCCACCGTTGTCCAGCCAGCAGGCATATGCGCCGACAGGAGTTCCGCGGCAGCGCGCTCCATCAGGCAGCTCATGGCTGGCGTGCCATAGACCGGCAAGCTGCCGCTGCCGAGCGTTTTGGCAAGGTTCGCTTCTGTAACCTGCTCCTCCGCTTTCCCCGTCATCCCTACCTTAAGATCCTGCCATGCCATTTCTACATTTGCCATCGTCATTCTCCTTTCTCACCCAGGAACATCTCACGGAACAGTTTGATGAGATGCGCACTCGATGAAGAAAGCGTGCGATTCTTCAGCCAGGCAATGACCGTGTGCGTACTCATCTCCGGTTCCACCATCTTCTTATAAATAAGGTTGCCATCCGTCAGCAACGTCTTGGACGATACCGGCAGGATGGCCAGGCCCATCCCCATCTTGGCCAGCAGCAGATCCTGCACGATGCTGTCACTGACGCAGACGATATTCGGTTCAAAGCCCAGCTTGCGGCAGTCCGCCACAAACATGCTCTGCCAGCGCAGCGGGATGATGACCGGCACATCCTTGAGTTCTTCCAGCGCACGACTTTGTCATCTCTGCCGATTTCCTGTTCCTTGCTCATGATGAGTACCAATGGCTCATTGGGCAGCACGATTGATTCATAGACCTTGGCATCCACCTGTGTGCGCGTGATACCGATCTCGATGACCCGATTGTCAAGCAATTCTAGAATGCGCGCCCCCTCTGCTTCCCAGATCTGGTACGTCACCTGCGGATAACGGCGATGGAATTCGGAGATGAGTTCCGGCAGCAGCAAGGCTCCGGACGTCGTGATTGTCCCCAGGCGAATGGAGCCTGCAACGCCAGAACCGATCTCGGTAATCTCGCGTACCGTGCCGTCCACCATGCCAAGGATGTGTTCGACGCGGGAATAAAGCACACGTCCGGCATCCGTCAGGCGGATACGCCGGCTGCCTCGCTCAAAGAGCTGTACGCCCAAAGAATTCTCCAGACGTTTCATCTGCCGCGACAGCGCAGGCTGGGCAATATCAAGGCGCTGAGCAGCATGACTGATATTCCCTTCCTCGACAATAGCGTAAAACGCACGCATATCTTTGATTTCCATATCCTGTGTTCTCTCTTTCTGGCAGGGAGCCTGCCAATCCCAACAAATCTATAGCAATTTTTCATACTTTCTATAATCTCTTTCTGCTATTATACTTTTTCCGGAAAAAAATAGGCAAATCTTTTTCAAAGAAATTATAGGAGTCCTGCCTCTCTACTGGGAAAAGCAATGCGAAGAGTTGATGTTCTCCCATATTTCTGTCTATTCACACTTGTGATTTTGCTTGCTCATGCTATAATATAGTGTGGTATTGTTTCCTTATGACAAATGATAATAAAATGCACTGTCCTAAAAGAAAGCAGCGCAATCCGCAAGTAATATTGAATGATAAAGGAGTTTTTTATGACTAGGATCAAAGATGCTCTCGATGCCGTCGCGGCTGCCATCATCGCACAGAAAGATTATCTGACGGCACTCGATGCCGAAATCGGCGACGGCGACCACGGCATCAATATGGCACGCGGCTTCCAAGCTGCCGTAGAAGCTGTTGACGAAATGGATGATACCTCCGCCCCCGGTCCCGTCCTCCATGCAATCGGCAAGGCTCTCATACAGAATGTCGCGGCGCCGCCGGCCCGCTCTACGGCACCGGCTTCGTCAAAGCCTCGGAAGTCTGCGATGAAAACACGAGACTCAATATCGAAAGCTGTGAGAAACTGCTGGGAGCTGCCATCGCAGCCATCAAACGCCGCGGCCATTCCCAGAAGGGCGATAAGACCATGCTGGACGTACTCATCCCCATCCACGAATGCTTCCTGCCTGAACATGCCGAAGGCAAAACGCTTTTTGAAGTCCTGCTCGATGCTTCACATGCTGCCAAGGAAGGTGTGGATTATACCAAGACCATCGTCGCCCGGCGCGGCCGTGCCACACTCGTCGGCGAACGCAGTATTGGCCACGAAGATCCCGGTGCAGTGAGTTCCATGATCATGTACCGTGCGTTCTACAACTTCCTGAAGAAATGACGAATGATTTTTAGGCAAGGCGTCAGCAGACGCTTTGCCTTTCTTGTCTAGAGCCTGTTTCTGTAGTATAGTAAAAACAAGATATCTCGCACGCAATTCATTTACCATGGGATTTAATAGGAGGAATATCAATTGACTGAACAGATCGTCCGCACCCGTTTCGCACCGAGCCCAACGGGGTATATGCACATCGGCAATTTGCGCACAGCTCTCTACGGCTATCTCTATGCCAAAGCCCAGAAAGGCCAATTCATCCTGCGCATCGAAGATACAGACCGCACGCGTTACGTAGCCGATGCTGTCGATTTCATCAACCGCACGCTTGAAATGGCTCACATCATCCAGATGAAAGCCCGGCTCTCGGCGGTCCTTACGGCCCTTATGTCCAGAGCGAACGCATGGATCTCTACAAGAAATACGCAGAAGAACTCGTCAAAACAGGACATGCCTATTACTGCTTCTGTGACCCGGATGAAGATCACTCCGCAGGCAAATTCGGCGGTTATGACCGCACTTGCCGCGATCTGCCGCAGGAAGTCATCGACGAGCATCTGAAGAACGGGGATTCTTATGTCATCCGCCAGAAAATGCCGCTTTCGGGTGAAACGACATTCTTTGACGTGCTGCATGGCAACATCACGATCAAGAATGAAGAACTCGAAGACCAGGTACTCCTGAAGCGTGACGGCATGCCTACCTATAACTTCGCCAACGTCATCGATGACCATCTCATGCACATCACGCATATCATGCGCGGCGCAGAATTCATTACCTCCACGCCGAAATACATCCTGCTCTACCAGTCCTTCGGCTGGGAAGTCCCGACCTTCATCCACCTGGCTCCGGTCATGGGCAAGAATGAAGACGGCTCCATCTCGAAACTCTCGAAGCGCCACGGTGCCACGAGCTTCGATGATCTCGTCAAAGCCGGGTATCTGCCGGATGCCATCGTCAACTACGTGGCCCTCCTCGGCTGGAACCCCAAGACGACGAATCAGGAAATCTTCTCGATGGATGAACTCATCGCCCATTTCAGCCTCGATGGCCTCTCGAAATCCCCGGCCGTATTCGATTACGACAAGCTCGGCTGGATCAACGGCGAATACCTCAAGGCCATGAGCGATGAAGACTTCGCCAAGCTGGCCCGTCCGTTCGCAGGCAATATGCCTGACTATCTCGAAAAGAGCTGGCCGCAGCTCAGCGCACTCCTCAAGACACGCATCCAGCGCCTTGGCGATCTGCCGCAGGAGATTGCTTTCCTCGTGGAACAGCCGGCCTTTGACGCCGAACTCTATGTCAACAAGCGCAACAAGGTCACGCCGGAAAAAGCAGCAGAGCTGCTGCCGGGCATGATTGCCCTGCTCGAAGCATCGCCGAAGACAATTGGAACAACGATTTCCTCTACGAGCAGCTCAACGCCCATATCGAAGCCGAAGGCATCAAGAAGGGGCTCGCGATGTGGGTATTGCGCATTGCGGCAGCAGGTCAGAAAGTCACGCCGGGCGGTGCTACAGAAATCCTTTCCATCCTCGGCAAGGAAATTTCTTTGGAGCGTCTGAAAAAAAGTCTTGCAAAGTTGCAGGAGTTGTAATATAATTAATCAAGTCAGTTACGTGGCACCTTCGTCAAGCGGTTAAGACACCGGCCTCTCACGCCGGGTTCATGGGTTCGAATCCCATAGGTGTCACCATTGCATGATACAGACAGGACGCGATTGCGCTCCTGTCTTTTTATTATTCTCCGTCCTATCCTGTCCATCTTGCCAGAAAGGAAGATCATCATGCTCCTCGTCTCCATGCTCATACTTGGCGCCATCATCGGCTTTGTCGGAGCCGGAGGTGCCGGCGTCACGATTGCCCTCCTGACCGTTGGCTTCCACGTCCCCATCCACACAGCACTCGCCGTGGCACTGGCGTCCATGGTCTTTACCATGCTCTCAGGGACCATCAGTCATTTCCGGCAGCATGAAGTACTCATAAAGACCGGGGCCATCATGGGGCTCGGCGGCATCATCGGTGCTTACGGCGGTGCGAATTTCTCAAACCTCATGCCTGCCAATATCCTGAGCTTCATCACCGGCTTCATGCTCTTCTCCAGTGCCGTGATGCTCTATATCAAGATGTATCAGTCCGAATGGCTCGGCCGCCACGTCCACATCCGGCAGGAACCGCTTGAAGGACGCAAGCTCTGGATCTATGGCCTGGCCATCGGCATCTTCATGGGCTTCCTCTCTGGCGCCTTCGGCATCGGCGCAGCCGCCTACATCCAGCTGGCACTCATGATCGTCTTTGGCGTGCCGCTGCTGCAGACCATCGGCACCTGCATGATGATCATCCTGCCGATTTCAGCAGCCGGCGGTCTCAGTTACCTCTTCAATGGACGCCTGGATTTCGCCATCTTCATCCAGACACTCATCGGGCTCATGGTCGGTGCCTGGTTTGGTGCCAAATGGACGCATCTCGCGCCGCTGCGCCTGCTGCGCGTCTTCATCGTCGGGCTGCCATCCATCGGTGGACTCGTCATGATCCTTTTCCACTGAATCCTGCAGCAAGAAAAAGGACCAGCTCTCCTGCACGCAACTGCGATGCAGCCAAGAGCTGGTCCTTTTTGATACCAAGACTCGATTGCTTATAACCGCGAGGCATCCGCCTGCAGGAACGCATAAAGAACCCCGAGCATCCCCGCATCATTGCCAAGTCCGGCAAATGCCAGGCGCGTGCCCGCACGCATGGCCGGCATGACCAGGGTATCGAGCTGCTGCTCGATGAAAGGCTGCAGCAACTCCTGCTGCGCCATGACGCCGCCGCCCAGTACGATGACTTCCGGGTTCAGCAGGCAGCAGACGGCAGACAATCCTTCTGTGATGGCTGCAGCCATATCGCGGATGGCGAGCAGGGCATCTTCATCCCCCTGCTTGGCCCATAGGAAAATCTGCTCACCGGAAAGTTCTGCCGGACTGACGTTGTGCGTAAAAGACACCTCACGGATCAAGGCACGGGTCGAAGCCAGATCCTCCAGGATGCGCTTCTCACCATGGAGCGCAGGAAGCCGAGTTCACCGGCGCTGTAACGGGCGCCATGCCAAACCCTGCCGTCCAGCAGGAAACAGCCGCCGAGTCCCGTCCCGACGGTCGCCATGAAAACAGACGCTGCGCCTTGCGCCGCACCCTGCCAGTATTCACCGAGTGCTGCCGCATTGACATCATTCTCCAGATAGCAAGGCAGCCCCGTCGCTTCCGTAACGCGGGAAGCCAGCTTCGTGCCGCTGTATCCCGGGAAGCTCGCTTCACCCGCAAAGATGATCTCGCCCGCAAAGCCCGGCTTTACGATCCCGGCCGAATCAATGGCCACACCGGACAAGACTCCCTGACGGCCAATCGTGTCCACGATCTCGACAACCTTGCGTACAATGCCTTCGCTGCCTTCTTCCCGGGCGAGAGTCGGACGCGTGCCTTTCAGCAGGAAATGCCCGTTTTCTGTGACGCAGCCGTATTTGATTGTCGTGCCTCCGATATCCAATACCGCATACTTTTTCATCACGGCATCCCCCTTTCGCAACGTCTTTTCAGCATCTGCTCCCCAGATGGCATCTCTATCCGTCATGTCTCCGTTATCAGCTGTTCGGCTTGCGATGATGACGGAAGCCCTGGTCACGAGCTACGAAACGCCCCATCGCGGCAATGCGGCCCTGCATGCACTGACGGCAATCCGCCGGCGTATCCGCCACGCAGATCTTGCCGGGATACAGTGCATACTTGCGGCGATAATCACCTTCCGTGACATTGGGCATGACGACATTCGCCCCGGAAGCAAGGATCAGTTCACGGCCGTGAGGCACCATCGTCTCCATGGCCGTCGTAGCAGGGATATTGGCCTCCGGCAGCAGCAGGCGCAGGATGGACACCATGCGACGCGTCAGGTGGAAATCCCCCGGAGCAGCTTCGCCCAAGGGCGTATCGCCGTTCGGGATCAAGGGGCCGATACCGATCATATCGCATCGAGTTCCTGATAAAAGAGGACATCCGCCGCCAAAGAATCCAAGCTCTGTCCTGGCAGACCGACGAGCGTACCCGTGCCGACCTCATAGCCGAGTTCACGCAGATCCCAGAGGCAGCGCAGACGATTGGCGTGGCTCATGCCGGATCATAACGATGATAGAGTTCTGCATCCGTCGTCTCGATCCGCAGCAGATAACGGTCAGCCCCGGCTGCCCGGAAAGCCTGATATTCCTCACGGCTGCGTTCGCCGATGGAAAGCGTGATAGCAAGATCCATCTTCTTGATACGCTGCAGGATATGACACAGGACCGGCACGGAAAAATACGGGTCTTCTCCTGACTGCAGGACCACCGTACGGTAGCCATAGCCCTTGGCCTTGCGCGCGAGTTCCACGATCTCATCTGGCGTCAGCCGATAGCGTTCAATCCGCCTGTTATCGCGGCGCAGCCCGCAATAGCAGCAATCCTGCCGGCAGATATTCGAAAACTCGATGAGACCGCGCAGATGCACGCCATCGCCGACAAACTCCTGGCGCACCGCATCGGCTGCCTGCGCCAGACGCTCCTCACAATCAGCATCCCCGAGCAGCTCAGCAATGTCCTGCCGTGTCAGGCAATGTGTCGCTTGCGCCTTGCGGATCAGCTGCTCACTTCGCTCTGCCATCCTCTGCTCCTGTCCGGACGGCTCGCGTCCTGCCCGTCGTCTTGCCGGCATCCTTCGTGACAGAAGACACCGCCGCTCCCTGCTTGAGCAGGAGATGCAACGGATCCGTCCCATTCTTCAGCTGCTTCTGGTCCGCCTTGCTGAGATTGCCCTTCGTGCGGGCAAGGAGTTCATCCTGATGCTCCTGCGCGTAGAGCAGGATGGCACGATAGAATTTCGCATCGACATCTTTATCCGAGCGGCCGCAGATCTTCATCGGCGTACCGTCATGCGTCGACGACAGCGCAGTCCAGGTATCGTCAAGATCATCGTGCTGCGTAACCTTGACCGTCTTATCCGTCAGATTGAAGGAAAGGTACTCTGCACAGCCGACCAGCTTATCGTAACCATCCAGCGACATGGTCTTCCAGCGTCTCTTGTCGACGACATCCTGTTTCTGCACATCATCATACGTATGCAGAGTCGGTACGATCAACGTATTGAGATCGATATTGCCGTTGCTGTCAACGCCATAACACATCTGCTCTTTATTGAAATAATAATTCTGACGCGAGGTAGACTGTACCCAGTAGAAAACCGACTCCGGAACCTGAACAGAAGCCGCCTGGACCGGGTACTGCGGTGCTGCCGCAAACAAAACGGCAGCGGCCAGAAGGCCAACGCCCCATTTTTTCATTTTCATACCCCCTGTTTTCTTTCTGAACCTTATTATATTATAGAAGCATTCCATGAAAGTTCAGTGAAGCGGCAGACGCACGCTGTCTCAGTCGTCCTCCTCCTTGTAGAGTTCATCGAGTACATACGGCGTTTCCTGATAGACGTAGTAGTTGAGCCAGTTGGCAAACAGGAGATGCGCGACGCTGCGCCAGCGCACGACAGGCTTCTGTGTGGGATCATCATTGGGATAATAGTTCTGCGGGATTTTCGGATGCATCCCCGCCTTTTCATCACGATCGTATTCCTGCTTGAGTGTCATCGGATCATATTCCGCATGACCGGTGATGAAGAACTGACGCCGCTTGAGGTTCGCGATAGCATAGACCCCGGCATCCCCCTCCGCTTCCGCCAGGATGGTGAGTTTCGGCACCTTGAGGATATCTTCCTTATGTTCTTCCGTATGGCGGGAATGCGGCACATAGAATTCATCGTCGAAGCCACGGAACAGCTTCTCATGCTCAACGCAGAGATGGTGCTTGTAAACGCCAAAGATTTTTTCCGGCACTTGATACTTCGGCACACCGTAATGATAATACAGTCCAGCCTGCGCGCCCCAGCAGATATGGAAGGTCGAATAGACATGCGTCTTGCTCCATTCCATGATTTCCGTGAGTTCATCCCAATACGCGACCTCTTCAAAGGGCATGTTCTCAACCGGCGCGCCCGTGATGATCATGCATCGTATTTCTTATGACGGACTTCCGCAAACGTCCCATAAAACTCTGTCAGATACTCCTGCGATGTGTGACCCGGCGTATATGACTCCGTATAGATGAAGTCAACTTCCACCTGCAGTGCCGAGTTGCCGAGCAAGCGCAAAAGCTGCGTTTCGGTAATGTATTTGATAGGCATGAGATTGAGGATCAGGATTTTCAGAGGACGGATATCCTGGCTGTAGGCACGATCCGCGTCCATGACGAAAATATTCTCGCTCTCAAGGATATGTGCTGCTGGTAAATTGTTAGGAATCTTGATAGGCATGTCATCACTCCCCTCACATGCCCAGTTGTTTACTTGTATACAATCCTTTTCATTATACCATACGGGATGAAAAAACCGTATAAAAAACGAGGCCAGTAAAACCAGCCTCGTTCTTCATTGCCGATCAGGAAAAATCAGCGCAGGAATACGACATTCGTGCGATCCAGGAAGCCTGTTGCACCGTTCTCGATGAGTACACGATTGGCATCGGCCACAGAGATGACCGGATCGCCGCTGTGATTCGTCAGAGATACTGCCTTGACAACGAGAGGATTAGAGCCGGCACGTGCAGCACGGCGGATATCCGTCACATAGCTTGCCATGCCGTTGGCGATGACCGTCTGGGAATCCAGGTTCTTGTAGCCGTAGATGGGCTGGCCATTGTCATTGCGGATGACCGGCGACATGACCGGCTTGAGACCGAGTCCACGGCAATCCACGATGAGCCCCGTGAAGCCGCCGACCGCCTTGCCGGCAGGAGCCGCAGCTGCGGAAGAACCGGACGGACTGCCCGTCGTACTCGGCAGCGTCTCCCCCGAAATGCTCACCGGCTGGCTTGGCGTGACGGATGCCTGTGGCTGCGGGAAGCTCTCCTTGACCGGCGATGGCGTGAGTACTGCACTGGCAGAGAATTCGAGGCGCCGTACATCGGGATTTCCATCGTCACCATGTAGCCGCCATCCTCCAGTGCTTTCTCGGATACGATCTTGGCACCACGGATCAGGCCGATACATGTGTCTTCGTTACGTCACTTGTCAACATCATGTTCTCGACGGTCGTATCCGAATCCACATTGACGCCCTTGATGATCTCGGCCATCTGACGATAGCCATCCACCACAGCTGCACGGCGTGCAAGCATGCGTGCCTGGATGCCGCTCATAGCCGAGGCCGGAGCCACGCCCGTGCCTTCCACCGTAATCGTGCCGGAACTCCAGTCCGGTCCGTCCGAAGCAAATACGCTGGCTGCCGAAGCAGTTACCAGCAGGGCTGCCATCATCAGGATGGACAGCATTCTCGTGATACGTCCTTTCATAGGATCTCCTCCATTTCCTCTCGGATCTGATCAATTTATTCTTCAGCACCGCGCGCACCGACAGTGCGATCCACACGGCGATAGAAGTCCCTGAATATCGTGCGCAACGCATTGGCATAACGGTCAGGATCCCATTCTTCATACGAACGGTCCAGGAGTACCTCGCCCGTCAATCCATCGATCAGCTGCAACTGCGCGCGGACACGATACCAGAAGCGGTAATGACCGAAACTGTCTTCAATCGCCGTTCGGTAGAATATGCGCTGACCATCGTGCAGCTTGCCCGCTTCATCCTTCCAGGTGAATGTTTCTGTACGGTAACGCTGAAGCGAGGTGGAAGCTGATGGTGGCACCCAGGTCTCGCCCTTCGTATAATCCGTTATCGCCCCCTGCACATAATAGCGTGTCCCGGCTCCTGGAGGATCCGACACGCGAACCATGCGGAGCGTATCGCCCGCCTCATCCTTGTACGCATAATAAATGGTGCGCAGGGAAAATCCATCCTGCTCTGCAGCAGGCGGCAGGAGCAGCGGACGGAAGCCAAGCGTCGGTGCAGCAGCGGATATGTCCTGCGGCCGATCATCCTTGAGACGATTCCAGTCCCCCGTGAAGTTCTTGGCCACCTGATCAAATGCATGCTCATGCGTCACGCCATAGCAGCGATAATGGTCGACCAAGGTCATGGCTTCCTTGCCCGTATAGGCATCGTAAAGCGTAAAATCCATATCGAGCATCTGCAAGGCGCTGTCATGCGCCGGTATCACATGACGCTGATACCAGCGACGGTAAGCAAGGTGGTGACGATCACCATACGGGCCATCGAGTTCATCGTAATACGATTCCATGGGAACCATTGTCGGGGTAGCCGGCGAATGGTCGATGCGCACGTCTGCCTTGCTGATGTGCGGGAGCAGATAACCCTCCGCGCCCGTGACAGCATAAACGGCCTTTGCCCGCTCTGCCTCCGTCGCATAATGCTGGAGCAGGCTTTCGTAAGCGGGATTGTCCCGCAGGATCTGACGCTTTTCCTGCGATTTATTGGCTTTTGCCGCATCGCCAGGATCTTCAAAGCGCAGGAAAGTCGTCTTCTTGATACGCTTCTGGATGCGTTTTGCCAGCGTGTCATTGTCCGCCTGCCAGGCGTCCACGCGTCCATCGGGTTCCTCCCCATGCCGGATGGGAAAGAGGATGACGCGCTTGAAATCCTTGGCCTGGACCTCAGCATGTTCATCCATCCAGATATTGCCTGCTGCCAGAACAGGCACAGGGTGCAGCACACTCCAAAATATTGTGGCTGACAACAGTCCGCACAGCAGCTGCCCCATCCTCATGCGCATTCCCTCCTTCCTCAAGATACCACATCGCCAAAACACAACGATTACATGGCCGCCTTGCACTGCGCAGCCAGATTCGTCGCTGCATCATCGAGTGCCTGTTCCACAGCTTCCTCTACGCCATGATCGTCGCGCTGCCAGATGGCATGATACGAAAGCTCGCTCTTGCGGCGCGAATCTGCCGTCGTGACAAATACGAGCGCGCCTGTATGGGCATCCACGACGCGCAAACTGACCTCGGCATAGACCGTCTTGTCCCGTCCGGAAAACACCAGCAGGCCGCTCTGTGCCTTGACATTGCTCAAGGTCGTCAGGTAGCCGTACAGCAGATAATCGGCCTTGTCTGCAAGCTCGGGCACGATCTCGCCACGGCCAAGTGCAGAGATGACCTCTGCTTCATCAAGGCGGGCCTGCCTGACCTCTGCTGCACAGTCCACCAGCTCAAACCGGGCATCGCCCGCAAGTTCTGCTTCCAGGCGATCCCTGAGGACGGGCAGCATTGCCTCCGGCTGTACCGGGATGTCGCGCATCGTGATATCCGTCTTGGCAATCCGGCTGGAAAAGCCGGCAACCGCGATGCGCGGCAGGGCTGCCTCTGCCGGCAGGCTGCAGGCTAGCATCAGCGCCAGGGTCAGGAGGAAAAACCGGCAGCTGTGCCAGGCTTCCCCCTTACTGCAGGGACGGCAGCCCCGCCGTTTCCATATCCTTGACCAGATCATTTGTCTGTGCCTCCATGACTTCACTGAGTAACGTATCGATATTCATGCCCTTGCCCAGCTTGCCCAGGCCGAAATCCAGGAGCTGTGCCGTCTTCTTGTTCGCGCAATGCCCCTCATAGACGCGGCCATCGGACACGCGTACCAGATAGTAGTCAAGCGCCGCCGATACTTTCTTGCCCCGTGTTTCCACATCGGTATGCGTGGCAAAAAGATTATGCTTCAGCCGCACATCCACTTCCTTGAGGTTGACGAACAGCAAGTAAGCAGCGCCATACTTCTGCCCGATTCCCTGCACTGCAGCCTGCCGGTCCGGTGCCAGGAAATACGTTTCCTGCCGCTGCGCACGCCAGGCTGCAAGGCGCGCTTCATCATGGAAATACGCGCGTCCCATGCTCGCATCTGCATAATGTGCCAGCTTTGCACCAGCCTCTCCGCGGTCAAACTGATGGCCCCGGATGATTGCATCCATATGGATGGCAGAAAGAGCCGTATCCTCGGCAGAACTGTCCTCGGCATCATGGCGACCCGCCTCATTCGTGAGATCCGGCCTCCCTACGGCAGCCAGCCCTGCGGTGCGCAAGGCCTGGCCAAGTTTATCGGCAAACGTATCGAAGTATTCCTTCTTGAGTTCATCGTCCCCGTAACACTGGACTTCCCCCATGAGGATGACCGGCGCAGAAGATGGCTGCCCGAAAAGTCCGGCAGCTCCGGCAATACGTCCCGGCCAGCAAGAACAGAGCATCACCACGGATAAACAGAGGATCCACCTCATGATACCATTCCCGTGCATGACATCCCTCATTTCCTGCGGCCTGCACGGCCTTCCATGCGTGCCACCAGGCCCCGCGGCCCATTGACGGCATCGTCGACGCAGACTCCAGAGCCTCCAGGACCTGCTGCTTGTCCACGGCATCCGAACCGATGCGTATAAGCCCCAGAGGCGCCCTGGTCAATGTATGCCGCTTGCGGGAATGGCCGATGGCCGCCAGGACCACACGGCCCGTTTCCACCTCTACGAGACGCATGCTGACCGTCGCCGCCACCTGGCTGCGCTTCGTGCCGGCTCCGAGTATCGTGGCCTGTGACCTGCGGGTCGTCACACCGTTGATGCTGCCGAGTACGAGATACTGTGCGCCCTCCAGCCTGCCGATTTCCACGCTCTTTTCGGGGTCGATGAGTCCCGTGCCTGCCAGGTAATATTCATCGGTCAAATCCCGCAGGCGCGCCCGTTCCACCAAAGTGAAGCGATCCGCATCGAGCAGGGACGTACAGGCAAAATCGTAGACCTGCCCCATCTCCTCACGGCTCCATTCACTCGACAGGATGCCGCGATTCTCAAACGGCAGCACAGCAACAGCCGGATGTTCGAGGATGCTCCGAGACGCCGCCCAGGCCTGGCTGCTCCAGAGCAGGAACAGGCATACCGGCAGCAGCAGCCGCATCAGCCATATCCGCATCACAAAACCTTCTTTCTGTCTTTCTTCTTATCCATCGCCAAAGACAACACACATGGACAGTGCTTTCCTTCAGCGGCGCGAGATGGCCAGCTTGGCCGATGCTCCCGTCACGTGGTCAACGAATATCCCGAGCTTGCTCGTCGCCTTGAGCCGCTCCAGAAGTTCAGGAGCCTGCTCAGGGGTCTCGACCGACAGGATGGCCTTGCCAGCTGTCTGTTCCCGCAAAGATACCCCCTGCACCATGCCCATGGCCCTAAGCTCCGTCATGAGCTGCCGGACTGCTTCCGGATCTGCCGTGAAGACCTGCAGTTCCACAGTCTGACTGAGCTGCGCACTCAGATGACGGAAGCGTTCCTCCATCGCCTGCGCGGCAGCTGACGCGGCACGTGCTGCAGCCGCCTGCTGTGCCACAGCAAGGCCATTGCCGACACCGCGCCCTGTCGTCGTAAACGTGCCGAGGATTTCGCCGGTATCAAAACGGATGATCTTGCCCGTAAGCCGGGCATCCCCGGTCTTGAGCAGGGTCGTGCTGTAACCGCCCTGGCCATCCGGCAGGGAAATCGTCTGTCCGCTGAGCGCCAGCTCGCCAAGGACAAGATAATCCGCGCCAAGGGACTTTCCCACGGCAGCCAGGGATGTCTTCCCCGACGCGAGACGGCCCAGGATGCTTGCACCCTGCAGATTGGCCGTAAGCGAAGGATCGACGACATGATGGAAACCGAGTGCCACGAGCTTCTGATCCAGCGCCGCTTCCGAAGACGCATCGCGCCCGCTGCCATCTGCGCGATTCACGATGACGGCAATGCGCGGATCGTTGAGGTCCATGACCATGCGCAAATCATCCAGGAGCGGCGCATCACTATCGGTATCGACATCCATGCGCGCCTTGACGCGGACCGTATCGCCATACCGGCGTTCCTCCAGCACCTGCACATCCCGGACGAAGCCCCAGGATCTTGCATAGACCGTATCCAATTGCACGGCAGCATCCTTCACGAGCGTACGGGCATCCACCATCGTACCCACGACCTGTTCCACGGCATTGCGCGCCGCATCACGCAAAGCGCTCTGCCGGTCCGTGCCTTCGCCTTCTGTCACTACGACCTGAGCCGCCGCCACCTGGCTCCAGAGCAGCAGCAGCAAGACAGCCAATATCGGATATCGTCTCATGACTCACCTCTCCATCCATCCGCAACAAGAACAACAAATTCGAATCTATCCAAAATTATAGCACCAATAATTGACTAACTCAATAATAAGCCTATTAGAAAAAGAGCTGCACATACCCGGGAACCCCCATGCATGTGCAGCTCTTCCGCAGCAGTCTTTGCAAGCCCTCAAAGCTTCCAAAGATGTTTTATTCCAGATGCTTATTCTTTTTTGCCCTGCAGCGATTCGACATAATGGATGATGAGGTCGGCCGCCGCTTCCAGAGAAATGCTTCCCGTGTTGATGGACAAGTTATAATACTTCGGATCGCCCCACTTGCGGCCGGTGTAATGGCTGTAGTAACCGCCGCGCTTGAGGTCTTCCTCATCGAGTTCCGTCAGGCTGCGTCCCTCATACACTTCCTGTCCGCGTTTTGCGCGGAACTCATCATCCGCACAGATGTAGAAGGAATACGTATCCTTGCGCCGACGCAGTACATAATCCGCGCAGCGTCCGAGGATGACACAGGGGCCGTCATCGGCCAGGCGGCGGATGACTTCCGATTCCGACTCAAACAATTTGTCGTTCAGCGTCTGCGGGCCAGATGTCACGCCGAACAGATAGAACGGCATGAATTTGACTGGCAAAGCCGGGACTTCTTCTTCAAACTTCTTGAGTTTGTCGAACTTCATATCATCTACGCCGATCTCCTGTGCTGCCAGGTTGATGACCTGGCGGTCGTAGAGCTTGACCCCCAGCTTCTTGGCCAGGATCTGCGAGAGTTCGCGTCCGCCCGAACCGTATTCGCGGCTGATCGTAATGACCGTACGTTCATTCATGAGGATTGCCTCCCATTGTATAATCTCTTATTTCAGGTATTTCGAGAATTTCATGAAGTGATCCAGCTGTTTCTGGAGTTCTGCCTTCGTATCTTCGACGCTCAGGCACCACGGAGCCTGGAAGTTCATCTTTTCGACTTCCGTCTTGTATTCCGGATTCTCCTTGACTACTTTCATGATCGCTTTGTTGAGTTTCTCGACAATGGCAGGATCCGTTCCTTTCGGTGCGAGGATGACATAATACGTGTCAACCGAGAGATCCGGATACGTCTCGCTCAAGGACGGGATGTTCGGCAGCATCTCGGAACGCGAGGAAAGCAGCGTACCGAGCGATTTGAGCTGTCCGCTCTCGATGTATTCTTTAGCGCCGCTGTACGGGATGGACGTGGCATCGACATGGCCGCCCAGGAGTGCCGTCAAACGATTGGAAGCATCACCCGTATCGACGACATTGAATTTCGCACCGATTTCCTTGTCCATGATGACCGAAGCGATATAAACGCCGCCGCCCATCGAGACACCATATTTGATCGTGTCCGGGTTGGCCTTCGAAGCATTCACGAGATCCTCAATCGTATTGTACGGGGAATCCGCACGGACAACGACGTTCTCACCAGCCTGCTTGCCGTAGATGGCAACCGGCTCAAACGCCTCATAGCTGAAATCGGAAAGCCCCGTGGCCTTGTTGCCGATCAAAGCGGCCGAGTTCGTGGCAATCAGCGTATAGCCATCTTTATCGCCATCTTTATACTGCTCGAGTGCAATCGAGCCATTGGCACCCGTGACGTTGTTGGCTACGACCGACTGACCGAGGTCTTTCTCGAGCAAGCGGGCCAGCAGACGGGCATTGTAGTCCGTGTCGCCGCCGGCGGCGTGCGTCACGACGAGATTGATCGGTTTGTCCGGATACTTGCTGACATCGCCGCTCGATGCACCTTCTTCGCTGCCGCCGCAGCCCGCTGCGGTCATCAGGCAAGCCCCCAGTGCGATGGTGGAAAGAATACGTTTCAAGTTCATGTTCATTCGCCTCTCTCTTGATTTTCTTCTTATTGTTATTGAATCTTACGTGTCTTGCACATCATTTCGCCGCGCCGTTCTGCGCTTCCTGTGCAGCCAGTTTCTTGGCCTCACGGCGATTCATGATGAAGGAGAAGATGAGTGCTGCCACAGCCACGGCTGTCAGGACAGCAGCGATTGGATGACTCAGCAGCGTCTCGCCAGAACCCTGGAGCTGAGCCACGCGGCGGAAGTTCATCTCGAAGATTGGTCCTAAGATGATGCCCATGATAACCGGCACCGTCGGGATCTTTGCCTTGATCATGCCATAGCCGACCAGGCCAAAGCCCATGATGCTGTAAACATCGAAGATACGGTTGCTGTTGCCGAAAGCACCGATGGCGCAGAGGACCATGATGATCGGCAGCAGGAAATACTTCGGTACGGTCAGGACGCGGATGAATACGCGGATGCCGAAGAGTTCGATGAACAGCATGGCAATAGCAGAAAGGAACAGGGCAACGAACAGGCCGTAGATGACGACACCACTCTTCTCGAAGATCAACGGGCCAGGAGCGATATTATGGACCATCAGCCGCCGAGCAGGATGGCCGTAACGGCATCGCCCGGGATACCCAGCGTCAGGAGCGGGATCAATGCGCCGCCGATGCCGGCGTTGTTGGCCGTCTCAGATGCTACGATACCATCCATGATGCCCGTACCGAACTTCTCGGGGTATTTCGACTGGTTCTTGGCTGCCGTGTAGGAAAGCATGCCGGAGATGGCGCCGCCGATGCCCGGCAGGATGCCGATGATGCAGCCGATTATCGAGGAACGCAAGGCGTTGAACTTCTGTCCAAAGAATTCTTTGAGCGTAAAACCGAAGCCCTTGATATGCACGTTCGTCTCCACGCGCATATCCTGTTTCTGGCGGACTTCTTCCGCAGCCTTCGCGACTTCCGTGATGGCGAACAGGCCGATGAGGATGGTCAGCAGGGCAAAGCCACTCGTGAGTTCGCTCATGCCAAACGTGAAGCGCTTCATCGAGTCGACCGGCGAAAGGCCGACCGTAGCAACCATGAGGCCGAAGAACGCGCCCATGAGGCCTTTGACGAGGTCACGGCCTGCGAGGCTGATGACGAGAGCCAGGGCACAGACGGCCACGGCACAATACTCAAAGGCACCGAACTTGATGGCGACACTGGCCAGCAGCGGCGAGATCGTCACCAGCATGATGAGCCGAAGATCGTGCCGACGAACGAGAACACAACACCGACGCCCAGAGCCTTGCCGGCCTGGCCTTTGGCCGCCATCGGCGTGCCATCAAAAGTCTCGCGATGGAAGATGGCGTACCTGGTATATTCAGCAGGATGGCTGCAACCAGGCCGCCCGAGATCCCGCCGACATACAAAGCAATCAAGGTGGACAAGCCCTGCACCGGCGTCATCGTATACGTGACTGGCAGGAACATGATGAGCGCCAGCGTCGCCGTCAGCCCCGGGACGCACCGAAGATGATGCCCACAAAGACACCCAGAATGATGAAGCCCAAGGTCAGCGGGTCGGAAAAGACCGACATCGCGCCTTGAATCAGAATAGATGGATCCATAATTTCACCTCATCTCCTATCATTTCAGAATCCCTGGCGGCAGCATGACCATCAGGTATCTCGTGAAGAGGAAATACAGACTGATGGAAAAGAACACGGCCAGGCCTGCCGCAATCTTCCGGACTTTGCCGTTGCGCTTGGTAATCGGCGTCAGGACCCAGATCTGCAGGTACACGTAAACGATGCTCGTGATGATGAATCCCACTGGTTTCATCAGAGCCGCATACAAAATCAGCAAGATGAACGTATAGGCAACCTCTCTGCGATTCCTTATGGACTGCACCATGTCGCGCAGCGAAGTCTTGCCTGTCTCTTTCCTCATCTTGAGCAGGCCGCGCACAATGAGGATCACGCTGAGCGCCAGCAGGCAGCCGCCCCAGAGTTTCGGTACTGTCTGTGCGTTGACACCCGCCGTGGCGGAGCCGCCAAACACCTTGACGGTAGTGGTTTCATAGAGGTAAAATCCGGAGAACAGCGCCCCTATCAAACCCGTTATCAAATCACTTCTCATAGTCATCCGCTCCATTCCCTGTCATTTCATTTCGCTCACATGACTTTCTTGTAGATATAACGGATATCGTCGAGTGACAGTTCCTTGCAGTTGTTGACGAGCAGTCTCGTCTGCTGGCTGCCTGCTTCTACGAGGAAGTCAAGGTCTTCCGGTTTCACGCCGAATTCCTTGAGGCTCGTCGGGATATTCGTCTCACGGACAATCGAAGCGATCTCGGCAATGATGCAATCGGCTTTCTCTGCCACCGTCTTGCCCGAAAGCTCCGGATAGACTGCATCGCAAAGCTCAGCCAGGCGTTCTTCGCAGGCATCCTTGTTGAACTCCATGACATGGGCAAACAGGATGGCATTCGAAACGCCATGCGCGATGTGATATTTGCCGCCCAGCGGATACGAAAGAGCATGCACAGCCGTCGTGCCGGAACCCGTGATCGCCACACCGCCATAGAACGCGCCGATCATCATCTCGGCCTTGGCTTCGAGGTTGTCGGCTTCTGCATAAGCTTTCCGGATGTTGTGGAAGATCTTGCATGCACCTTCCTTGGCATACGTATCGCTGAGCTTCGTTGCTTTCTTCGACGTGAAGCACTCCACGACATGAGCCAGGGCATCAACACCCGTTGCAGCAATGATTTTCGGCGGCAGCTTGGCAATCATGTTGACATCGAGGATGACGTAATCCGGGATCATGCAATCATTGACAATGCCCTGCTTCGATTCCTGTTCCGGGATGGCCACGATGGCATTGCAGGTCGCCTCAGAACCCGTGCCGCAGGTCGTCGGGAGCATGACCGTTTTCGTCTGCTTGTGGGCGATGCTGCTGTCTTTCAGCAGATCACGCAGCGTGTAGTCTGCGCCGACGATGATGCTGGCGAGCTTGGCAGCATCCATGACACTGCCGCCGCCAATGCCAACGATGAGATCCGGCTGGCTCTTCACTTCTGCGAGGACACGCTCGATATCACCGACAGCAGGTTCCGCCGTCAAATCTTCAATGACCGTTACTTCCGCATGCTTGCTGCAGATGTCTTCAGCCGGCTTGCTGAGTCCCAGGCCGCGGATCCCTTTATCCGTAAAGATCAGGACGTGCTTGGCATTCTCACGTGCTATGATAGCGTCGAGTTTTTCAACGCTTCCCTGTCCTGCAAAAAGTACTGATGGAATTGTAAGTTGACAGTTCTTCATATGAAATCCCCCATTTATTATTGATGAATCGTTATATTTCCTGCTCTATATTAATGCAAGTGGCGTGCCAACTTTTACAGCCTTAAAATTCTCATAATTCTTACGTCCCGCGCCGCATTATGTTGCACAGTGCAATATTTATAGTATTATTTTGCAACAAGTCAGCAAAATAATGCACGACAGCAAAATAGGAAGGATCCGTTTCATGCATAGATCCTTCCTATTCTTCGACAATATGAGCTTGTTATCCTTTTGCTGCCAAGCAAGAAAAGATATCATTCCTGCCAGCGGCCATGCTGATAGGCATCGGGGTTGCAGACCTTATCCCACTTCTCGCCGCGGATGACAGCCAGCACACCTTCGGCAGCCAGCGTTGCCACGCCGGATGCAGCCTCTTTCGTCTGGCCTGCCATATGCGGCGTGACGATGATATTATCGAGCTGGAACAGCGGGTCATCGACGCGGATCGCTCATGCACCACGACATCCGTTGCTGCAGCCTGGATCCAGTTTTCCTTGAGTGCCTTGCAGAGTGCTTCCTCATTGATGATGCCGCCGCGCGCACAGTTGACGAGGATGCCGGTCGGCTTCATGAGCTTGAGTTCCGGTTCATCGATCATGTTCTTCGTAGCCGGCGTCAACGGCGTATGCACGGAAATGGCATCGGCTTCCTTCAGGATATCCTTCATATCCGCGCGATAGCCATAGCCCCATTCTTCCACGGTTTCCGGCTTGAGGAACGGGTCATAGACCAGGACTTTCATGCCCACGCCCGTGGCCAGTTCTGCCAGGATCTTGCCGATATGGCCGCAGCCGATGAGGCCCAGCGTCTTGCCATAGAGTTCATAAGCCTTGTACTCACTGCGGATGCCGAAGTTCCCCTTGCGCATCTCATGGTCGCAGACCAGCATATTCTTCGCGCAGGCAAAAATCATCGCCATCGCATGCTCAGCCACGGAGCGGGTATTGGCTCCCGGTGCAATGACCACAGGGATGCCAAGCTCCGTTGCGCCCTTGACATCCACGCTGTCACGCCGACGCCTGGACGCCCGATGGCCTTGAGGTTCGGGCACTGCTCCATCGTAGCCTTATCGATGGAACCAATGCGGATGATGACGCATCTGCATCCTTCAGATACGGGAGCATATCCGCCGGTTCGCCGGAACCGACAATCACGACCTCCGCGCCGGCGTCCTCCAATACCTTCATACCATCCTCATGAAGTCGATGCGAAATTACGATCTTAGGTGCTTTTGCCATGCCACGTCTCCTGCCTTTCTATAGCGTTTCCATACGTATCAACACAAACAGATATCCGGTCTTCTCCTCAATACTGCTTGAATACTTCCTTGAGTGCGTTCACGATCGTCGGATTCGTGCAGTTCGACGGACGTCTTGCCGGGCCGACCTTCCAGCCGCGCAGATTGACGGCCAGCTTGACCACCGAGTTCGGGTTGCCCATCTGCATGACGTTGCGGAACGGACGGATCTTCTTCTGTGCTTCATTGGCCTTCGCGATATCGCCGGCAGCCAGTACTTATAGATGCTGACCATGAGTTCCGGGAAGACGTTCGAGCAGCCGGAAATCGCACCCGTGCCGCCCGCCATGAGCGTCCAGAGGATCAAAGAGTCACTGCCCGCGAGGACTTGGATGCGCGGATCCGTATTCTCGATATACTTCAGCGTATTGTCGAAATTGCCACTGCTGTCCTTGATGCCGATGATGTTCTCGAACTCCATGAGCTTCTTGACCGTACCAAAGGCAATGTTGTTGCCCGTACGTGCCGGGATGTTGTAGAGCAGCATCGGCATGTCGATGGCTTTGGCCACGGCACTGTAATGCTCGTAAAGGTCATCCTGGCTGACAGCCACGAAGTACGGCGAAATGACGGACAGGCAATCGACGCCAAGATCCTGGACCTTCTTGGAGAACTCAATCGTCTCTTTGGTCGTGACGCAGCCCGTGCCGGCATAGACAGGAACGCGGCCATTGACGGCTTCCACTGCCGTCTTGATGATCTCGAGCTTCTCTTCCTGATTGAAGGCATAGAACTCACCATTCGTGCCCAGCGGGAAGATACCGCTGACGCCCGCATCGATCAGATGATTGATGAATTCTTTGTACATGCCCGGATCGAATTCTTCCTTTTCATTCAGGGCAGTGACAACCGGCGTAATCAAACCTTTTGCTTCAAACATCATTATCGCTCCTATTCTCTACTGATGCATCATATGGGATATGGATATCATCTTGCTCTTCATTCTGCCAATTCTTTGGCAAACTTCACCTTTGCCATCTGTGCGCCCAGGCGCAGGGACTCCATCATGCTGTCGGGTTTTGCCTTGCCGGTGCCGGCGACAGGGAATGCCGTGCCGTGATCCACCGACGTGCGGATGCAGGGCAGACCGACCGTGACATTCACGCCACTGTCAAAGCCCAGCACCTTGATGGGGATATGGCCCTGGTCGTGATACATGACGACCACGATATCGAATTCATTCAGATTTGCCGCCCGGTGGAACACCGTATCCGGCGGTTCCGGTCCCGATACATCCCAGCCCTTGGCACGAGCTTCCTCGATGGCCGGCTTGATCTTCGTCTCCTCTTCATCACCGAACAAGCCATGCTCACCCGAATGCGGATTCAGGCCGGCAACGGCAATGCGCGGCTTCTCGATACCCATGAGCTGCAGGGTTTCCTGTGCCAGCTGGATGACCTTGAAGATGCGCTCCTTGGTGAGAGCCTGCGGGACATCCCGATAAGCGATATGCGTCGTGGCATGGATGACGCGCAGCTTCGGACTGGTCAGCATCATGGAGAAATCCTTCTGCCCATCAGGTGCCCCAGGATTTCCGTATGTCCCGGGAAATGGACGCCGCCGAGATTCAAAGCTTCTTTATTCAGCGGTGCCGTCACGATGGCATGGATTTCCTTTTTCATGGCGAAGCTGCATGCCTTCTCGATATATTCATAGGCGGCCTTGCCGGCTCTGCCATCGACTTTGGCAAACGGCAGATCCGCCGGCAGGTTGTTGAGGTCGACCACATCGATGGTCCCGCGCTCATACTTGCCGTCAGCAGGATCCTGGATCGCATGGCAGCGGAGATCTGCACCGACGATCTTCACGGCCCGTTCCATGATCTTCAGATCACCGAAAACCACGGGACGGGAAATATCATAAACCTCTGAGGTGGTCAATGCCTTGACAATGATTTCCGGGCCGACGCCTGCCGCATCGCCCATCGTGATACCCAAAATTGGCTTTTTCATATTCATGCCTCCTGTAACTAGACGATTTATCCTCTGTTATCTTTTTGATCATATTCAGCGACTTTACGAAGGTATCCGGCTTTCCGAATGCACCAGCCTTCGTGACGACAAAGACCGGCTCTGCCCGCTCGCCGCAGAGATACCCAAGCGGTACGCCAGGATCGACTTCCTGCAGGACCTCGATCCGGTCAATGCCGATGGCACGGCAGATATGCACAGCTGTATCGCCTCCCGTGAGTACCATGCCGGACAAGTCGGCAAGATCCAGGCGGCTGACAATCGCAGCCATGATATTGGCGATCTTTTCGCTGACTTCCTTCCCGCTCAGCTGATAGCGCGCCCGGCATGCACGGCTTTCCGCACATCCAGGTCATCTTCGGCCGCCGTCAACAGGACATCATGCCCGGCAGCCAGCTCTGACTGGATCTGCTCGCCATACTGATTGATGTAATCCGCATCCGCGAGGATCGCCTCGACATCGAGCTTGATGCGCGTGATCGGCGTATGCTGGCAAAGCGTGCGGATCTGCAGCTGCGTCACATGGCTCACACTGCCGGCACAGACCAGTACGGGACCCTTGCGCGCAGGCAGGAACGATAAGCTTCTCCCCGCCAGCCATAAAAATAAGCCATGTAGTCAGCCAGCCCAGCGGAGCAGCCCAGAGGATGTTCTTATGGCCGCGCAATGCATCCATCAAAGTCAGGAAATTCTGCTCCTCGACAATATCGCAGATAATCCAGTTCTTGCCCGCCAGAAGGGATTCCTCGATGGCGCTGCGCACTGCTTCTTCTCCCTGCCGCATGACAGTAAAATCCAAGATGCTGCAAGGCTGTCCCGGCACCTGTTCCTGTAGGATGTCCGGGATATACGATTTCTTGACAGGCGTCTTCGGTGCATGACCGATTTCTGTCAGTTCCAGCAAAGTACCATTCAAAAGATGGTAGCCGCCCACCGTGATCCGCTTGTTGACGGGATAAGCCGGGGCAATGATCACCAGCTCCGGATCAAATATATCTGCAACAGCCTTGACTTCTGCACCCCAGTTGCCGCGCAAGGTAGAATCAATCTTCTTATAGATGCATCCTGCACCGTATTTCTTGACTGCTTCGCTGATGCGATGCACTTTTTGATACGCTTCGCGGGCATTCAAGTCCCGGCTATCCGAATCAACCACGATGACTTCGCTATCGGCTGGAGGATCTTTGGTAAGATCCAGCTGCACGCTGGCTCGCATCTGTCGTTTGGCAAATTGGAGAGCGGTATCATTCGCACCGGTAAGATCATCTGCAATCGCTGCTAATTTTACCATTCCATCACCTTATTTCTCACATAAAATGCCTCATCCATACTATATGCAAGAATTGTGCCAAAACGGAAACACTGATTTTCCACGCTACTGCCAGCGATAAAAAAACAGCACTGTTGCAAAATAATACACAGTTTATTTTTTTGCAACAATGCTGTCTTTATTCAACGCTGCTGATATTTTTTCATCTTGCGCCATAACGTCGTGCGATGGATGCCAAGGCGCTTGGCCGCACGGCTGTAATTATAATCTTCTTCCTGCAGGATACGATACATGGTTTCCTCCTCCACATTGCGAAGGACATGCCCCTCGTTCCGCTCCTCCTCCGGCTCCGCAGACTTCGCCGGGGAAGCTTGCTGCACGCCGTGCGGCAACGAGCGGATCTCGATATCATCTTCACAGGCCATCTGCACATCTTGACGGTCGATTTCCGTGCCATCCGTCAATAGCATGATGCGTTCAATCATATTGGAGAGCTGCCGGATATTCCCCGGCCACGGCAATCGCTGCAGGAATTCCGCCGCAGAATCCGTCAGGGATGTCAGCTGAGGATTGAGCTTCTGCATCTTCCGGACCATCGAACGCGCCAAAAGAGGGATATCTTCCCGTCGTTCGGATAGCGTCGGCATATGGATGCGCAGGATATTCAAGCGATAGTACAGATCCTGGCGGAATGTTCCCTGAGCGACCATATCAGCAAGATTCTGGTTCGTCGCGGCAATGACGCGCACATCAATCGGGATGATGCTCTCGCTGCCCAGCGGCATGACCTCCCGTTCCTGCAGGACGCGCAGCAGACGCGACTGCAAGGAGATTGGCATCTCGCCGATCTCATCCAGGAACAAGGTGCCGCCGTGTGCCATCTCGAATACACCCTGGCGCCCGCCCTTGCGCGCGCCTGTGAAAGCGCCATCCACATAGCCGAAAAGCTCGGACTCCAGCAGGTTCTCAGGCAGAGCCGCACAGTTGACGGCCACGAAAGGGCCCGCCGCCCGCTGGCTCATATTGTGTATGCCCTGGACCAGCATCTCCTTGCCGGTGCCCGACTCGCCCGTTATCAGGATGGTAGAATCTGTCAGCGCATAGCGAGCAGCCTTGTTTTTCATATTCTGGCAGGCCCGGGAGCGGCCGATGACATCTTCCATATGATATTTCGCCGTCAGGCCCTTTGCCATGAGTTTCTTGCGGATGCTCTGCTCTAGCGCTGGACTTCCGATACCTGCTGCAACGTATAGATCGTGAAACTGGAGCTGCCATTCTGGATGAAAGAAACCTTGACCAGCATCTGCTTCCCGTAGATATCGGTCATGATCTCGCCAGCTTCCCGCAGCTGCTTGCCCGTCAAATTACTGCAGAATTCCTCCAGCGGCTTGCCCATGACCTCATAGCGGACGCGATGAAAGATCAGTTCCGCTTCCGGATTGAAGAGGATGATCTTATTGTCTCCATCCACGGCCACGATACCATCTTGGGATTTGTTGATGACGGAACTGAGCATGCGCGACTTGACTTCATCCTGCTGCACGACGCGGGAAATGAGTACAGCTTCCTGCAGGGCCTGCAGGATGGCCTGCTTGCCCGATTCAATCACCTTGGCTTTCAGGCCATATTTCTTCGCGACGCGTACCGAAACGGCATCACCGACCAGGACATCCACGCCCTCCTGCAGCGCAGCCTGGACCTTTCCTTCGGCTTCCTTTTCATCCCGGATGACGTATTCCACGAAATGCATACCAAGGATTTTCTCGATCTCCTCGCAGCCATAAACCATATTGTCAAAGCCGGAAATGCCGATTTTATGGACCGTCCCCCTATCGCTGGCCTGGAGGACTGCCTGCATCACATCCATGACCGATACCTGGATGCGTACGACAGGCAAATCAGCAACAGAGGCAAGCAGTCTGGCCGTGCCACCGCGGCTGACGATCACCTTGATTGCATCGCTCGTATTCTTTTCCAACAATTTCCTGGCGTCTTCCAGATCCGCTTCCACTACCCGGAAAAGCTTTTTCTTTTCGGGGAACTGTTCCGCGATAACGAGTTCGATATCCTCTGCCAATTGTCCAAACGGAGCCACAATCAAGATTGGTGCCTGCATAAAATCCCTCCAAAAACGGGTACAGGACCAAAGCGTCCCGTACCCGTATCCCTGCAATTCATCAAATTCATCATTCAAAGTCCGATGCTGTAACGGTTGACCCATTCAGGATGCTCTTTCGCATAGTTCCGCAGGACCTCCAGCCCCTGATAAGCCGGACTGTCCGCCGCGATCATGCGATAAGCGCCATCCAGGCTGCTCTCAAGCTCCTGCCAGCCATCTTGCGGAGTCCAGCGCTCCGCACGCACCGTGCGCTCCGTGCCCTGCGGCAGGTTGACAGCTTTCTTCATGAAGACGATCTGCGTCACATTGCCATTGGCATCCTTCGTTTCTGCCCACTGCCAGGCGATCATGTTCTCCCCCTTCATGCGCATCGTCGTCGTATCCGCCGTCACATGCGTCGTGACTCCGTCTACCGAAGTATTTTCCCAGAGCGTGATCCAGCGGTCCGCTGCATTGCTGCGCTGCACTTCGCCCTGCCCGAAAACACTGTCGACGATTGCCGCATAGAAAGCTTCATCAAACTGCTGGCTCGTGATTTCCTTGACACGGCCATTCGTCTTGGACCAGATGACCTGGCCCTGCGGATTGTAAAAAATCTTCTTTCTTGTACTGTATCGTCCGGTTCTGCGGATTGATCACGACCTCCGCCAGACTGTACGACAACTGGGAAGGATCCGGGATCAGATCACGGAGGCTATAATTCTCGATGGTCTCCTGAGCCCCTTCATAACTGTACGTCGTCTTGGTCCAGGCAGCGATCTCCGTCGGCACTGCACCATGGTTCGTCACGGCACTGTGAGTGACCACAACAGAGGACGGATCAAAATATTTGCTGTATCTGCTGTCGGAATTCAGCCAATACCAGCCATCGGCACTTGCCGTCCCCATCGGCACGACAAAGAGAGCGGTCAGCAGCAGGAATGCGGCTGCCATGCGGAAAATCTTGAACATAAAGACACCTCATTTCACGCAAAACATCACGAACACACTGTTACTTCTGCTTCTATTCTACCTGTTTCCTGACAATTCGGCAAGAATCCTCACACTTCATGCGGCAAACGGACATCCGGCAGGATGCCAAGCAGTGCCGCAATCGCCACCCCGTAATTCGTCATCGGGACGCCCTGCGCCCGGCAGGCGGCCACGCGGCTCAGGACATACTGGCGGTTGAACATGCAGGCTCCACAATGGATGACAAGGTCGTACGGCGCAAGATCCTGCGGGAAATCGCGTCCCGACACGACCGAAATCTCCAAGGCATCGCCAAAACGCTTGCGCAGCAGGCGCGGCAGCTTCACACGGCCAATGTCCTCCTGCAGCGGCTTGTGCGTGCAGGCCTCCGCGATGAGGATGCGAGCCCCGGACTGCAGCTGCAGCAAAGCCTTGGCACCCTGCACAAAGAAATCGATATCGCCCTTATACGCGGCAAACAGCACCGAAAACGACGTCAAAAGCGTGCCCGCAGGCAGCGTATCATGCACAATGCGAAATGCCTGCGAATCCGTGATGACAAGATCAGGTGCGGCGCGCAGTGCAGCCAGCATCGCAGGCAGACGATCCGTCGTACAGCTTGACACGAGACATTTCCTATCGAGGAGTTCCCTGAGCGTCTGCACCTGCGGCAGGATCAGGCGTCCCTTCGGTGCCTGGATGTCCTGCGGCATCACGAGCAGCACATGACGGCCCGCCGCCACAACGCCGCCCGTAATCGTGCGCTCCCGGTAATCTGACGGCAGCGCCCGCATGATCTCCTCGCGCAGCTGCCAAAGGCCCTGACGGTCTTTGGCACTGACGCGCAGGACCGGCTGCCCCGTCTTCTCCTCGATGCACCTGGCCAGCTCCTCACCGGCTTCGCCGCGCTCATCCATGCGGCTGAGTACCGCGATGGCCGGGATTTCCTGCTGACGGAAATGCTTGAGCCAGTGAAGTTCCTGCTCCATCTCCTCATCTGCAAACAAGACGAGTGCAATATCCGTCGCCTTGCTGCCTGCCGCGTCTTATCCACGCGCAGCTCGCCCAAAATCCCCTCATCGTCAAAACCGGCCGTATCGACAAAGACCACTGGCCCGATGCCATGGATTTCCATCGATTTATACACGGGATCCGTCGTCGTCCCCGGCACCGCGGAAACTGTTGCCACCTGCTGCCCTGTCAGCGCATTGACAAGTGAAGACTTGCCGCTGTTGCGGCGGCCGAACAGGCCAATATGCAGCCGCATCGCACGCGGCGTATCATTGAGACTCATATACATCCCCCCTGTCCATGACACAACCTTACCACATATGCTACAATAATGCCAGATAAAATCATCATAAACACGAATGATTTGGAGGCTATCATGAACGATTATACCAGTTTCGAAGTCGGGCAGAAATTCCCGCTGCCCATCAAGGCACAGGCCGATGGCGGCATGTTCCAGCTTGACGCCAATGGCGCCATGTTCATCCTGCAGCTTTCCCACACGGACGTCATCGCACGCGAAGCTTTCCGCACGGGCAAGATGGAATTTGCTCTCTACGAGCAAGACGGCATCCTCTTCCTGCTCTATCAGATTGACGGCATTTTCAAGGAAGGATGGGGCGATGCACCGCTCTCCTTCAGTACACTGAAACCCGAACTCCTGCCCAAGGCCGACAGCCTCAAAGACGGCATCCTGCATCTCTACCTTGTCGACACGAGCCTGCAGATCCTGCTCGCCCAGCGCGACATCAAGCTCAACGACAAATTCCTCGCCATCCTCAAGAAGCATATCGCCCGCCACGAGCAGCACCCGCTCTCCCAGGAAACCTTCATCAAAAAAGTCCAGCGGATCTGGGCAGCAAAGACATCGGCCGCCATGCGCAGGATGCCTGTGCCGTCCAGGAAGTCCCGCTGGACATCCCGCATGCACCAAACAAAAAAGATTTACACTGAGAACAGCGGCAAATCATCCGTACCAGTCCTTCTCAGGCAGAACACGTGGATGCTCATGAACGCTTCTCGAAACGGAAAAATACTCCTCTTCTTCCCGCTTCCCAGGGTGACCACCAGGATGCGAGGTTCCCGGTTCAGGATGCTGCGGATTATAGAATTCAACAGCATGGAAACCACAGCGATTGATATAGAAATGGATATTGCGTTTTTCAAAGTACGGCGTGCAGGTCTGCCTGAGCCTGACCCGGGGATACGTCTGCTCGATGGCCGTCCAGATCTGCTGTCCCATGCAGTGTATTCAGGTGGACAGCGCCAGCCATTGTTATTTGGTGGGAGAGTCTTTCGTGCCGACACATAACAGCGAGCTTGCCGCAGCAGTCGCTCTTCTCCTTTGTTGCGGAGACGGCGAGGAACGAGCGGAGGTTTACGGCTGCGCCGCCGACAGGCAACAGGCCAGCATCGTTTTCGAGGTTGCCGCCGATATGGTGCGGATGTGTCCTGCCTTGGGCAAGCGGGTGAAAATCCTCGCTTCCCAAAAACGGATGGTGTATGCGCCCACCAACAGCTTTTACCAAGTCTTGTCCGCCGAGGCTTATTCCAAGCACGGATTCAATATACACGGGGTGGTGTTCGATGAACTCCATACCCAGCCCCAACAGAAACCCCTTCGATGTCATGACCAAAGGCTCCGGGGATGCTCGTATGCAGCCGCTGTATTTCCTTATCACGACCGCCGGGACGGATACCCAGTCCATCTGTTACGAAACTCACCAAAAGGCTCTGGACATCCTCGAAGGGCGCAAGCATGCCCCCACATTCTACCCGGTCATCTACGGTGCGAGTGCCGATGAGGATTGGACATCTCCCGACGTGTGGAAGAAAGCGAATCCCTCCCTTGGAATCACGGTGGGCATTGACAAGGTACAGGCCGCTTGCGAATCAGCCAAGCAGAATCCCGGTGAAGAGAACTCTTTCCGGCAACTTCGTCTGAATCAATGGGTAAAGCAGAGCATAAGGTGGATGCCGATGAACAAGTGGGATGCCTGTGCCTTCAAGGTTGATGAAGATGATCTTGAAGGGCGTGTCTGCTACGGCGGCTTGGATTTATCCTCCACCACGGACATCACGGCATTGGTTCTGGTGTTCCCACCGATGGATGCCGATGACAAATACACCGTCCTTCCCCATTTTGGGATTCCAGAGGACAACATCGACCTCCGTGTGCGCCGCGACCATGTTCCCTATGACCTTTGGGAGCGGCAAGGCTTTCTCCAAACCACGGAGGGGAATGTGGTGCATTACGGCCACATCGAGAAATACATCGAGGGACTTGGGGAGCGTTTCAACATCCGGGAGATTGCCTTCGACCGCCGGGGAGCGGTGCAGATGGTGCAGATGGTGCAGAACCTCGAGGGCATGGCTTCACCGTTGTCCCCTTCGGACAAGGTTTCGCCAGCATGAGTCCCCCTACCAAGGAATTGATGAAGCTGGTCTTGGAGCAGAAAATCGCCCACGGCGGGCATCCCATTCTGCGGTGGAACATGGATAACATATTCATTCGCACCGACCCTGCCGGTAACATCAAGGCTGATAAAGCAAAAAGCACGGAGAAGATTGACGGGGCGATTGCCTCATCATGGCTCTTGACCGCGCGATTCGTTGCGGGAATGTAAATGGAGAAAGCGTGTATGAGAATCGGGGGCTGTTGGTGTTATGAAAAATTTTGATATTAAGCAGGAAAGTCTACGGGGTGGGGAGAATATTGTATGCTGTAAGCGTATATTGGAAGGGGGACTATTCGTAATGTACATCTTAGCGAGTCTCGTATTCCTGATAACATTGATTGCCTTTGTGGTGTTTTGGTAGAAAAAGCGTAAAGTTCGCATTGCGGAAGGTGCTGATTACATCAACGACCACAACTATCAGAATGTCAGCAAAATCAAACGAATCATTGGCGTGGTTTGTATCATTTCTCTTGTTATTGGTCTTGCAATACAGCCTGAACGCACGCCGGAAGAGAAAGCATAACAGGAGATGAAAAATAAAATATAGAAGGAAGGTCATTTTATGAAAAAATTTAAATCAAGTGTATGGTTAGGCCTGATTCTGGTTTTATTGTGTTCGGTTATTTTAACTGGATGCGAATCCGAGGCAGAAAAAAAACAAAAAGAAGATCTTGCAATACAGCAAGCAACTGAAAAATATGAAGATATGTATAATAATTTGGTCGGTGATTTGAGCGCAAAATATGATTCTAAATACGATATACATGATTCAAAAGCATTAGATGATGCGTACTCAATTGCATTAGCTTTTGAATATGATGGTTCAGCGAGTAAAGATAAAAACCACGAAGAAACTATTGAAGAAAGAGCGGATAAGAAAGCAAAATCAGATGTAAGAGCGGCACATCCTGATTTAGGAGTATTGCTTAATTATGCTAAAGCTTTAGCTATACGCGATACTGACCATTATAAACCAATGACTAGAACTAATGCAGAATTATATAAGATGGCATTAAATGAAATAAATAAAATACCAAAAGATTATAATGGTCAACTCGCTGAATGGATTATTAAAGACAGGCAAAGAATACAGGCAGATTATGATAAAGCTGTAAATTTAATGAATGCAGCTCAAGCAGAATCTAGAGCAGAAAAAGCAGATAAACAATTAAAAGGAATACTAACAATGCCATATGAAGAATGAAAAAATTATATGGATCGGAGAAGACAAATGGAAATAGTTGGATGGTTAGCATTAGCAGTTGTTTCCTGGGTACTAAAGTCTTGGCTTGATAGCAAGGAAAAAGATCGTATAGCTAAAATACAGAAAGCAAATAATGAACATGAACAGGCTAATATTTATGATATCCTTAATGATGTGTGTTGCTAAAGAAGCGTCATATTATTCATGGAATATTAGCTCGACAGGATTTGGAAAAAATATTTTTTTGATGCAGAAACACCATATTTTGCAATCCTAACAGATGATATGCGTTATAAACTTAGTTTGAAAGATATTACCTCGCATGAAGTGGAATATACATATCATATCCAAACTAAAAAGGGTTCAAGTGGAGTTAAGAGAGCTATAGTTGGCGGTATATTAGCTGGTGGGGTAGGAGCTGTGGTTGGTGGTGTAACAGCTGGCTCAGATAGTGAAAGTCAGAAAATCATAGATAGTGTGTCGGTGAAATTAGAAATTGATAATTTACAATTTCACACAGTTTATATTCCATGCATTTCTATAGAGGTCGCTAGGGATGTTGAAGGGATAATACGAGTCATAAAACATAAATACGAAAACAGCAAGCAACAATAGAATAGAAACTATGCAAATGCTACAATCTCGAGACAAGTCAGACAGCATTAGCGCACAAAATATGGGCAGTATTTCTGCATCTCCAATGCTCGGATTGCTTGCTCAAAATATCTTCTGAAATCAAATATCATGAACACCACTCGAAAGGGTGGTGTTTTTTCGTGATGGATTTACAATCTAAGTGCAACAGCTCCTAGACAACCAAATTAAAATGACACATAGGCTTCTTTGCTATAATGGTGTTTGAAGAGAACTACCTATAACAAAATGAGAACTTATGTGCTACTACCCACATCTTACACCATTTGATCGAGAAAAGATACTCTTTTTTCTTGCTGAGGGCAAATCCATCACGGAGATTGCCCATCTGCTGAAGCGCAGCAAGTCGACCATCTCGCGTGAGCTTCGCCGCAATGCGGCTCCTGTTGACCAGCCCATGCCATATTTCCCATTGATTGCACAAGCACTCTCAAGCAACGCAGGGAAGCCTGTCATCCGCATAAGCGCCTTGAGCATGCACCTCTGCTCTCCTACATCCGAATCTGCATCTTGGAGTACCACTGGTCGCCAGAGGAGATTGTCGGAGGGATCCAGTTGGAGCATGACTGCCGTCTCGTCAGCGTTCCGACGATCTACCGCGCTATCCACGCAGGACTGCTGAACCCGCCAGGAGCTTCAGCGAAGTTCGTACTTCGGAAACTACGGCATCACGGGAAACGGCGTCACAAGAAAGGCAGCGAAGAACATCGTGGCAAGTTCGTCATATCGCACCCCATCAAAGAGCGTCCTGCCAGTGCAGCGAACCGTTCCGTCCGTGGCCACTGGGAAGCGGATGCCGTGGTGGGCAAGCAAGGAAAGGCATGCCTCGTCACATTGGTGGACCGGAAGAGCCGGTACTTGCTTGGTGGAAAAGCCATAAGCAAGACCGCCGCTGCCGTCAACCTCCACACCATCCATGGGAGCGCGGGACCAATGAAAACACCAATGGCTTCTACAGGAGTTCTTCCCGAAGCAAAGACATCACAGATACGCCAGAGGATTACATCCAACGAAAGTACCATGAGCTGAACCTGCGCCCTAGGAAGTGCCTTGGCTACAAAACACCATATGAGGTCTATTTCTCAAAGGTGTTGCACTTAGCTTGACAATTCGCCACACAAATGCCCCCCACAAGACACCGAGGGAATGTTTCCCTCTCCACGGAGCAGGCTAACTAGTCATTGGCGCAAAAATAACACAGTCATAAGACTGTGTCATCATTGTTTCTCGAATTCAAACCGCCCGCAGATTGAAATAAGCGATTTCTGGCGGGCAGCCGATGCGGCAGGGAAACCAGCGTGCCGTTACCGCAGTGGACGTAGCCATAGGACTCGCCGATCTCGGACCATGCCGTCGGGTGTATTG